>JAEEGL015132467.1_pt1 | contig 16081 bp, 12 predicted proteins | sample 9134231 | NCBI WGS metagenome assembly JAEEGL01 (sample SAMN16246548, study PRJNA631951) | gut metagenome | biome: gut microbiome; feature: rumen; material: fiber-attached | host: Bos | place: Iran: Karaj | collected 2018-10
CCTGGCTATATACAATGAGTATAGTCCCACAACAAGCGCGATTATAGCGATTATCAGGACCATGATATTATAGGAATCCCCTTTATTCAAATTCCTGATCTCATTGTAGCGGTAGCACAACAGCATATAGAATATAAGGCACATCAGAACTATAAGCCCGGACTCTAGCCTCACATTATTCACCAACATAAGGATGATAAAAGCAAAGATAACAGCGAATGACGCCTTGATCAGAAAGCCCTTTATTTTCCCACCCCTGTTTATGAAAAAAGGAGTCACGATAACCGGAATAAAGGCGAATACTGCAAAGACAATCTTGAGGGCAAGATCGTATTCATGGAATGCTCCCAGATTGAAGAAATCCTGCATGGTAAAAACTGTATAGCATGTCATAAGTTCGAATAATACAATACTCCCAAGCACGAGCTTAATGATCATCTCGACTGCCTCCTTGTAATTCGAGGCAAGATCATTTTTCTCAGCTTCTTTCCTATCTACGCGCTCCCTGTTGTCCAGGATCTTCTCAATGTCAGCGTCGCTGTAGCTCGGAACAGCATTATCCTTAAGATACTTGATTATGTCATCACGAAACTTCTGGTTACTTTCATTTATGGCGTTCACAACATCAAGATCGCACAGCTCCCTATTAGCAGCGACCTCATCCGCCATTTTCCCTGCAACTTCTTCACAGAACTTCTCATAGATGGTGCTTCTCTTCTTCTCAAGCATCACGCGCCCCCCGCTGGAATCTCTGAAATTTTCGCTTATCTGTTTTTTATTGGGTCATTTATTGGGTCACGATGACCCAATAAATATTTTCTCCACCACATAACTACCATTATAACGCATTTCCCGTTATGAATCTTCACAATCCTAAAAACAAACAAAAGCCCGGACATTACATCCAGGCCTTCCTGCATATGCTCATCTCCGATACCTATCCACATTAACCCCTTCTCTTCTCGCGATCCGTAGTAGCTCTTCATGCGACGCTTCCTTAACTTCAAGCGCATCCAGAAATCCAAGATCGCCCGAATAAGCCACCCCCTCGGCAAAAAACTCCTCGATCAGATCATGGCGAAGCCGCTCATAATCTATATCCCCGCCACCAGAATTCTTCTTATTATCATGATGAGAAAAAAAGCCCATGATTTACCTCCTAGTCTTCGCCAGTCTCAATCATCCTCATAATCTCACTATTTCGCTCCAAAAGATCATAAATCCCATCCTCAGAAAGAACCCCACGCTTTATATCAGCAGGAATCTCACCCCGCTCATCCATGGCAAATATTAGAAGCGGGATACATTCTCATATTAACTGGTTCAGATAATCTGATGATAATTGTAAGGACTTAACAGGGCTTTTATCAACAAAGTTTCTGTGACTTTCAAGTATAATACTTGATACATTGACACTTAATGCCTGATCTACAAGAGGCTTTAAGTTCATATTGCCGTAGCCAAGTTCCATGCTATCCTGTCTTATAATAGGTGTCATAGATGTACCTTTTTGCCTGTTACCTCTATCGTTTATATGATATAGCTTTAATCGATTTTCAAGCTTTTTCATAACATATAACGGGTCTACTCCTGCATCTGCAATCCAATAAGAATCCATTTCAAAATTCACGTAATCTGGATCTGTCTCTTTTATAATAAGACCATAAGCATTGGTTTCCATGAAATCCGTCTTAATATCAATCTTTCTGTCCTTAAGTTTTGAAAATTCAACATTATGATTGTGATACAAAAGCTGAATACCATTTTCTTTAAGCTTTTGTCCGGCCAAATTCAATCTTTGACAAAGCTTCCTAACCTCATACTCATCTGTATAGTCAAAACGGTACATTCCGGTTATAACCACTTTATCTGTTCCAAATTCTAAAGCTTCCCTTATGACCTGATCAGTATTATTTTCTATCATTCCAAGGTCTTCGTGAATCGATACCACTAATAGGCCTGCCTCTTTAACAAGAGACTTCCAGTCAAGTCCTCCGCCTTTTCCTGTAGGCATTCCTGCTACTCTGGTTAACAGGCGCACCATTAAAGAGGTTGGTCTTATCATGAATCCGTTAAGTTCTATTCCATCATACCCGGCCTTTTTAATTTCCTTTAATGTTTTAAGCGCACTTTTTTCATCTGCGGTTACTTTACCTAGCATTATTTGCTGAACAGCCTTTTTTACCATTTCAATCTCCAATTCATATTGGTCAAAACAAAGGGGCTATTGATTTATAACCCCTTCGTAAAATCAGATATACTCTCCTAAGTGCTTAAGACTTGCCTTAGGACTTCTTTTTTGTGTCTTTCTATCTACTGCACAAAGACCAAAAGTAAGTGCATACCCTTTTTGCCACTCAAAATTATCAATAAGAGACCAGTGGCAATAACCTATGATCGGAAGTCCATCTCTTATGCAGTTTTGCACTCCCAGAACAGCTTTATCTATAAAATCTATCCTTTGTTTGTCATCAGCTGTAGCAATACCATTTTCCGTGATCAATATAGGTACATTCGGCATTTGCTCATTGACTTTCCTAATACAGTGTTCCAAAGCCTGAGGATAGACCTCGTAGTCCATAAGTGTCATTGGTGTTCCTTCGGGAACAGGAACTATTCCATCAGGGCCATAAACTGTCCTTGTGTAATTTTGAAGTCCAAAGAAGTCATCATCTTTAATATAAGGAATGTAATGTTCAAATTCTTCATCCCATTCTTTATCTGCCTTTTCTTTACCACCTTCTATCCACTGAACATCATGTAAGGATAAAGTAATTCCAACCTTTATGTCAGGATTAATAGATTTAATTGCTTTTTTGGCAGCCTGATGAGCCTTTATCACGATCATATCACCATTATGATCTGCAGCTGATACAAAAGTATGCGGCTGAGGATCTCCAAATAGTTTTACATTCTCCATAGCAGTAAGCTTCATGCGTTCCATTGGATTAGAAAGATTAAGGCCTACCTGTACCTGACCTTCTACCGAGTCTTTATTATTATCTGCAGCAGCATCCTTTTGCAGCTCTGTATTTTGGGCCATTTTGGCCATCATCTGTTTCTTGAAGCGCTCCATGAGTGCACCTATCTGAAGTCTCATGTTAGCTTCATTTATAGTACATATATATTTTATTTCACTACCGAGCTGTTTAGTAACATACTCAGCATAACGGGCAAAAAGGTCTATGACTTCTTCATTGTCCCAGCCGCCCATTTTGATAAGCCAAATTGGAGATGTAAAGTGCATAAGGGTAACTACAGGTTCTACCTGGTTATCTCTGCAGCATTTTATAACTTGCCTATAGTGCTCTATTTCATTTTCATCAAATCTTCCCATCTCAGGTTCTATACGCGCCCACTCAATGGAAAATCTGTATGTATTAAGCCCCGCATCAGCAAGCATCTTTATATCTTCTTCAAATCTGTTATAATGATCAGCCGCATCACCAGAAGGTTCAACAAACTGAGAGTACTCCATATTTTCCATAAGCCAGTAATCTGAATTGGTATTATTTCCTTCTACCTGATGGGCAGCTGTAGCTGCTCCAAGCATGAAATCTTTAGAAAAAATCATCTTAATCCTCCATATTCATCATCAATTACTACTACATTCGTAATCAAATATTTCATCATCTATCAGATGATGCTTTCCATCCGGAGTAATTATATCTGCTTCAACGCCCTTTGGTATTTCCATATGTATAGATACTATATCTTTCTTATACTTCCATTCAGATATAATAGTTCCTTCAGGTGACTCAAATCTTGCTTTGGCATATTCAAGCTGTTTATTTGGAACAGGCTTTATCACAAGCTTGTCATGGGCATAATTAATTCCGCAAATACCTGAGATAAGCCATCCGGAAATTGCGCCATAAGAATAATGGTTAAGAGAGTCATGAACCGTATTGTCTTTTCTTATTCCATCCCATGTCTCCCAGATGGTCGTAGCGCCCTTTTCTACTGAATAAAGCCATGATGGATATTCCTTTTGCAGTAAAAGCCGATATGCCGTATCGATATAACCATAATCCGCAAGCACCTTGCATAAGAAAGGTGTTGATAAAAATCCTGTATTCAAATGGTAACCATTTTTAATAACAAGTTCATTAAGATCCTTTGCTGCAATTATGGCATCCTTTTCTTCAAGTAATCCAAAAGCAAGAGGGCGTACATATTCACATTGACGCATGGATGTAATATGACCATCTTTTAAAGAAAGATGTCTATAAGCATTTGTAGCATTTACTGATATCTCCGCATAATGGCGAGAGTCTTCATCATGGCCCAGTATATCTGCGACTTTTGAAAGTATCTTGGAAGAATATGCAAAATAAGCTGTAGCAACTTCAGGCTGACCGTTCTTAAAAGCTTCTGTCATAGTCTTCATTACATCTGCGCCCGGTTCGCACCATTCGCCATAATCCATACCTGTATCAATGATATATTTTCTGTACGGATTTTTGCCAAATCTGTTTTTAAGCTTGCTTTTGCCTGCTCTTTTCTTAAGGAAATCGACCCATTTTTTCATCATGTTGTAATTAGAAGATAGTATTTCCTTATCTCCACTCATACAATAAAGATTCCAAGGCACTATAACTGCTGAATCTCCCCAGCCTACAGAGGCTGAAAACATTTCTGAAATCTTTCCGGGATTAGAATTCTTAGGGCATATATATGCCATCTTTCCATCCTCATGCTGCAGCGCTCTGACATTTGCAAGCCACTTCTTAAACACTTTACCACAGTCCATAAGATACAAGCCGGTCTTAACAAATACTGCAGCATCACCTGTCCATCCTGCCCTTTCTCTAGTCGGACAATCTGTAGGTATATCACAAAAATTCGACTTCATGGACCAGATACTATTTTGAAAGAGCTTATTAACATCCTTATTGCTACACTCAAAGAATGATGTCTGCTTCATATCAGAATACACAGCTATACTTGATACTTCTATATTTTCAACCGGTATATCAGTTACAAGCTTTGCATATCTAAATCCAAACATGGAGAAATGAGGTTTAAACTCGTTTGTGCCTTCTTTACATATAAGATTGATTTCCTGCTTGATACCTCCTGATTTATTCCTGTCTCCAGGCTGAAAATTAGCAATCGTAAAATTTCCATTTTCATCAAGAGTTTCGCCATGTATGAGCTTTACTATGTCTCCACATCTGGCATCTTTGATCTTTATATGTGTATAGCCTGCAAGATTCTGTCCAAAATCAAAAACATTTTCACCTGCAGGTGTAACTAATAGCTTACCTTCAAAGACTTCATGTTCCGTTACATATGGTGCTATTTGTTCTACCAGATTGGAATTATCAAATCTAAGACTTGTAGCTTCATGCCAATCGGTTATTTCTTTGCGCATATCACAGGTTTCGCCAAGCTCAAGATCAGTAAGAAGAATGCCTCCGTCTTGAGATGCAAGCCAGCTTTCATCTGTTACAAGGATTGGATCACTATCGTCCTTATCTGTAAACATAGAACATATAAAAGACATGTCTTTGCCATACAGATTTCTAATTCCATCGATTCCATTACAGCCTCTGTACCAGCCATCACCAAGGATGACAAATATTTCATTGTCACCCTGCTTGAGAAAACTTGTAACATCATATTCCTGATATTGAAGTCTTATATCATATTCATCACATCCCGGAGTAAGTCTTGCTTTAGTGATCTCCTGACCATTTATGCTGATCTGATACAGCCCATGTGCAGTAGCATATAAAGTCGCTCTTCCTTCTTTATATTCAAATCTTTTCTTTAAATACCCTGCACCTTTTCTTACATCAGGTTCAATAAAAGGTTCCGGCGTTATCCATTGTGCTTTAATAAAATGTTTCATATTCAATCTCTAACTCTCTTTATTCTGTTTAAAGCATCATTTAGCTTAAGGGCCTCTTCACTATCTATAGCAATACCACCTTGTATAAGTATCTTTTTAAGTGGCTGTCTTGCTATCATAGCCAACATTGCAGGAGAAAGTGTCATTCCTTCTCCCATCCCTCCGGCTGTATGGGCTTTCATATCATTCATGATCTTATCTACGATAGCTTTACCCTCAGGAACTTCTGATATCTCAGCTATTGTATTGTTGATAGAAAGAAATCCTTCCTGACCATCAAATTCATTTTTGGGTTCATCAAACCAGTTATGAACTTCATCTTTGGATGCAAAATATGAAGGGTTCGGCTCATCAACCTTTGCTATCTCCATCTCATCTACGCAGTCCCCGGATACTACCTTTATCTGATGCACCTGACTTATCTCTACATCAAACTTAAAGACATGGGAGCCTCTTTGTGTTTCTATTTCCCTGCCATCTACAAAAAGCGTCACTTCATCCAGGTTGCTATATACTTTTATCTGCGTATTGCTCTCTATCCTGTCATGATAACGTCTTCCGCACAGATGCACAAAAGGCTTTTTGGTCCACCATGCCTTGTAGATATAATAAGCATCCTTTTTATGCTTTCTGTCGAAGGTGATCACTCCTTTATGATTTTTGCCGGGATCTCCTGCTTCATCACGTCCTGCAGCCGCAAACTCAAACATATTCCAAAGATAAGTTCCCCATATATAAGGCCTTTTAGAGAACATTTCCAGCATATGCTCATGATATAATGCCTGATAACTTTCTGTATAATCTCCCTTTTGAGGTTTAGGAGACTGAAGCCCTATCACAGAATCTGCTCCGTACTCAGTAAGTCCTATTGCTACATCAGGATATTTATTATGAAAGTCATCAAACCACTTATCATTATCTTCCATTTCTCCTACATACCAGCCATAATACAGGTTATATCCTCTGATATCTGGAAGAGTTACAAGAGGTGAGTCGGTCTCTAAAAGAAAGAGATTGGCCATTGCAGAATATCTCTTTGGATCCATTTGATGAACAATATCATTTAATATCTTATGATTTTCAATAAGATCCTCAGTCACTCCACGTAGTGTTATTTCGTTGGATAAAGCCCAACAGATTATGGAAGCATGATTATAATTCTGGGTTATAAGTTCCTCCATCTGTGAAACAGTATTGTCTCGTCCGTTATCCATATGAACTGTTATGTACGGGATTTCAGCCCATACTATCAGACCTTTTTCATCACACAGGTCATAAAAGTACTGATCATGCTGATAATGAGCAAGACGGATAGAATTAGCACCCATTGAAAGTATGAGTTCTATATCTTCTTCATGCATTTCTTTGGTCAGCGCATTTCCTACACCGGCTCTGTCCTGATGTCTTGATACTCCGTGAAGAGGATAACTTTTTCCATTTAAGTAAAACCCTTTTTGAGGATCTACATAAAATTCTCTTACTCCGAATCTGTCAAATATCCTGTCACATTCTTTACCATTACAAAGAAGTGTTGCTGTGATCTTATAAAGATAAGGATCTTCTACTCCATTCCAAAGATGTGGATCATCTATAACAATAGTGCCTGTGGCGATTCCTTTTTTGTTTTTACATTGTACCAAGAGGTCCTGTTCTCTGATTCCGTCAACTGACACACGTACTTTATCTGCTTCTCCCAAAAAGAATGCTTTTACCTCTACAATGGCTTTACCGTTCTCGATAGAAGGAGTGACCATAAGACCATTGCCACCATAATAATCAAGATCAAAATGAGATTCATCTACAATAAGCATATATACATTTCTGTAGATTCCTCCATAGAATGTAAAATCGGCTCTCTGCGGATATACTCTGTCATTTGGCTCATTGGATACTATAACTTTAAGTTCATTAGTATCTGCAAGATAATCTGTAATATCTGCTCTGAATGTAGAATATCCTCCATCATGGCTCATAACTTCCTCGCCATTTATGATCACATTACATGATGAATTAACACCTCGAAATTCTATATAGCAACGCTGACCCTCTTCCATAGCAGGTCTTGAAAAGTTTTTTAAATAGGTACAGGTACCTCTGTAATAAGGATCCGGCCCTGTCTGGCCATCAACTGCATTCCAGGTATGAGGTAATGTAACTGTTTCTTTCAGCCCTTCCTTGATAAACTCCCAATCCTCATTCCAAAGTAATGTATTCCTCATATAAATTCCCTCGATTCTTTCTTTACATAATCAGTTATTTATGAGAGTGCTGCTTTTTTCTTATCAGCGATACTCTTTTGTACTTCACCCATTTTTTCATATGTAAGCTCAGAATTTTTCATAGCTACCAAAGTACAGATCCATCCGGCGATAGGGAATCCAATCATAAGAATAACTGTCATGATCTTAACTCCCCATGTGAGCGGGTCTCCCTGCTGAGGTGCTGTATTTGTATAACCTATTATACCAATCATAAGTGTTGCAATTGTTGCACCAAATGAAGATACTATTTTATCAATGAAGCTGTATGTAGCTGATACTGTAGCAGGCATATACTTGCCGCTTCTGTCAAGCTCATAATCTACTACATCTAATCTAAAGGAATTTGTAGCAACTGATACTACCATCTTCATTCCATTATTAGAAAAAGTAAACAGTATGAATACTATAGCCATAAGGATTGCTCCTGTGCTTAAGTTACCTGTCAAAACAGTTCCTATAAGCTGTGTTGGAGCAAATAAAAGAAATACTGCAAATAAAATATTTAATACAATACAATTTCTTGTCCAGCCGATCATGACTGCTCTGCTTCCTTTTTTACCTGCAATCCTGGAACCAATTATTGCAAATACAATTGCAGGAAGCATAGCTACTGCAGAAAGAATTGATGATATTGCCATTGAACCGATCATAATTCCGTTAAGCATTGTACTTACTACTGCTGCATTTCCTATTGTCTGCGCAAGTTTATCAGAAGTTGCTGCTATGATAAATCTCTGAAGCTCTTTATTTTCCTTAATGATTGCGACCATATCCTTAAATGTTGGCTTATTGTCTTTATTACTATCTGTCTTTATACCTTCAAAATTCTCAGGAACATCATATGGAGCTATTCCTATACAAGACAGTAATAAAGTAACAAAAGATATAGCTATAACTACAAGGTTATATTCTGCGAAATATCCTGATCCCTGGATGTTGCCATATTTTGGAAGAATAACTGCTGATGCTACTATACTGATGATCATTGGAGCAAGATATGAATATGTCGTTGACCATACAGAAATAGTAGGTCTTTGCTTAGGATCATTAGTAAGAACATTGGAGTTAACATTACCAGCTACACTTACAAATGTATAACCTATGATATAGATCATGTAACATAAAATAAAATATAAAACTCCAGCAGCTCCTGTTAATCCAAGCTTTGGTCCTAAATTACACATCAGAAGTGTTGCACATGACATGACTGCCCATCCAGTCATGATACCTACTCTAAGCTTACCAAAACGCGAATTAAATCTCTCTATAACATATGCAATGATAGGATCTGTTATACCATCAAATAATCTTGATCCTGTTATTATCATTCCTGTTACTGCTATCAGTATTCCAAAGTTTGAATTACCGATATATGTAGCACCATTCATCATTACATAAAAGGCCATCTGACCTATTCCGGTCATCATAGCCAGCGCTATATGCCACGTTTTTGCCCTCTTGTAAACTACCCCGTTATCTTTTTTGCTATTACCCATTGTTGTCCCCTTTCTTTGCAATACAAATTTATTTTGTAAATGAATATTATCATTTATATAGCCTTGTAGTTAGAAATATATTATTACTACTAGCATTATTTTATTGTTTTGATATCCCCTTCAGTAATTCCGTTTTCATTAAAACCGTCTACTCTTACTACGTATTGTCTTGAAGCTACGAGCGCTCCTATTCTCTTGGGCTTTGTAACTCCTTCTTCTCCATATACGATACAGCTGTGATACAGCTTATCAGGACTGCTTCCCCATAATATAAGATGTCCAAGTGCATCATCCTTCTGGATACTTACAGACATATCAAGTTCATTATCTCGAGATACCGTATAAGAAGATCTGTCCGGCTTTGCTCCATTTCCAATTCCAAATACCCTGATACCTGATACAGCTGGTATCTGATCATATGGAACTTCCATATGGGAAAGCCTTAAATACCTTAACCTGATTCCTTCCTGACTTACTATAAGATCATGCGATAGATCAGTATTTACGCCTGTTTTATCTTCAATAACAAACCATGTAACGTTATCAGCTGAACCTTCAAGCTTCCACCTTGTGTTAAGATCAGCTTCCTCGATATATCTGGCCTGCGTTGTGCCTCTGATCTGGCCTGTAGGATCTATATCTATTTCATAGTCTCCAAAATTGATCTGGACAGCATTTACTCTGTAAACGTCTTCAAGATCTACGATTATCCATTCATCCTTCTTGTTAGATTTAGGTCTCCACATAGTTCTTACATTTTCATCAAGAACATTATCAGGATCAAAGCCTTTAAGCATGGAAGAAGATATTGCCTTCTTACCAAAGCTAAGCAGCATCCATTCAGGATCTTCCCACGGATCCATATAATCTTTAGAAATAGCATATGGCCAGTCAGGATATCTTTGGTTACAAAACAGTTCTCCGTCACTGTCATAACCCGCTTTCCAGATGCCAACTCTTCTTTCAAAATCATGATTTGCACTTATCCTCATGGTTGCAGCATGCCATAGATTATGAAATTCATCCTCCATAGTAGAGCCATGTCCGGCTCCAGGAATAAAGCCTCCGGGATTGTAGGAATACGGAGCATTATCTGCAAGAGTGAACGGTCCCAGAGGATTATCACTTATATATACTGCATCTCCATAGGTATTGTACTGAGTTCCTCCAAAGGCATACTGCAGGTAATATTTACCATTATGTTTGTTCATCCAGGCACCTTCAATGTAAGGTCTTCTTGTAAACATTCCCTTTATCATCGGTCTTAAGTTTTCAGGAATGCTTTCCTCTTTTATTCCCTGTATCTTGAAGAAATTCTCATAAGATGCTTCAATCTCATCTTCAGATGCCGGAAAAATCTCGTTGTTCTCTCCTATTCTTTCAAAGCCTTTCTTATAAGGGTCCCCACTTATAAGTTCTACTTTTTCTGTTTTGGGATTCATTGTTACAGGGTCCAGCTCACATCCATATATAGGAGTCATATTGGAACATCCCCAGTAAAAATATATTTTCCCGTCATCATCTGTAAAAAGATTCGGATCCCAAAACGGAAAACTTCCTTCCAGCTTTTCATAAGGGCCATTTATAATATCTTTGGTTCTGTATCTGTCACAGTTACGGTCGTTGCTTGATGCGCACAAATACACATACTCCCCTATAATCCTTACGTCAGGTGCATAATCGTATAATGGAAGCTCATCGGGAAGTCTGTGGTTTTCCCATACAGCCATATCATCAGAGACCCATACCCCAAGTGTCATTGATGCGAAAATATAATATTTTCCTTTGTACATGATCATTGATGGATCTGCGGCTTCTCTACAGATTTTCATAGCACCATGATTTCTTTGATCCAGATTGAACTGATATCTGTAATTAATATTTACCGGATTGCAAAAATATTTTTTCACTATATCCTCCTTGATAATTCATGTATGATCATTGATTTAAAGTGCATTTATAATGTATCATGAAGAATATAATTGTATTAGAATATTATTATTATAAATAGCAACATCTTACTGTTTTCAAAATACTTTTATGGGAAAATAAATGGATAAAACTCTTTTTAAAAATATTATTAACAACATACTTGATGTGCCTGTGTGGGATGTATCTGATAATCCCATGGCGCTTAAAGACTTTGAAAAAAAATGCTGTTTTGATAAAGATCTTCAGCCTATGTTCACAGAAAACGCTCTGCAATATATCCTTAAGGTTGCTATTCACGGAACTTTTTATGAGGTTGTGGATTATTTTGATACTGCTATTTTGTTCTTTGCGATTGATGATCAAAAATATATTGTAGGGCCTTATGCAAAGTCAGGCTTTTCAGATTCTCAAATGGAAAATATACTGATAGAACACGGAGCAGCAATATCTATAATGCCTGCATTAAAGCTCTACTACACAGAGCTTCCCATACTATTTACAGACCAGCTTCAAAAAGTCTTAAACGGTATCATCAAAACTTTTGTCAAGGGTTCTGTAAGTTATGATTACCGCAGACTGACAGGCTTTATAAAAGATGTAAATAAGGAATCTGATACTCTGTATTCAGAAGAGAAAAGATATAGCGAGATTTATAAACGCTATGATGCCGAGAAAAGATTTCTTTCTATGATAAGAAACGGTGATGTAGACAATATTGTCTCTGCCTATAAGAAAATGGCTGACATCTCCAAACAAGATAAAACTTTAAAGGAGATGCAAAAATACTACACTTCTGGAAGTAATATCGCTATTTTAAGAGCCCTTTCCAGAAAAGCGGCTGAAGAATCAGGATTATCAGTTATAACTATTGATACAATAACCCAAAAATATGTACAGCTTTCATCTGCCAACCTGTCATTTGATGAGCAGACAAAGCTTATGAACAAAATGATAATGGAACTTACAAACGCTGTCAGAGCGCACCGTCTTTCAATTGGCAATTACTCTCCTTCTATTCAAAAACTAATAGAATATATAGAACTTCATCTAAGTAAAGAGATCACACTTGAACAGCTTTCAGATACTGTAAATTTGTCTGTTTCCCGTCTTTCTGCAATTTTTAAAAAAGAAACAGGTGACACCATAATGAATTATATTGCCAAGCAAAGATGCAAAAAAGCTGCCAATCTGTTAAAGGAAACAAACTATCCAATAAGTGAGATCAGCAGCTTTGTAGGTTATACAGATAATAATTATTTTGTAAAAGTATTCAAAAAAGTATATAACACTACGCCTTCAGAATACAGGTCAAAAAAGTAAGTAAGATCATTTTGGTACCAGCTTTGTTTTTATATCAGGCTATTCCCATAAAAACATATGAACAATAAATCGCAAAAGCACTGACAAGTGGTACAGTCACAGTATCATAACCACCCTTGGTTATAAGCTCTGTAATTGCCGCCAAAGGTGCAGCTATTACTATTGCCGGAAGACAGTTTACTAAAGGAACGTTCCCAACTACCATAAGGCTCGCAAGGCCAAATACAAATGCAACCACTGACATTGCAGCTGTTCCTTCCCAGCTTTTCTTATGATCTACATGCTTAAATCTAAGGACTTTATGCTTGCCATATTTTTTGCCGATAAGGGCTGCAGCCGCATCACCAAATCCCCACATAAGAATTGATGCAACAGCAAGTTCTTTATGTCCAAGCAGTCCCCAGCTTATCGAAATAATAAGAGCCATTGTTCCAAATAGCTGAAAAAGACTTGACTTCATTTCACCGGGACGCCTTTCAGAAAACATTTTAGTGAACTTTTTGTTCTTTGAACAAATTGCAAGTCCGGGATAATTGACAATTATCACCCCTATGGGAACTATTGCAGCTGCAATCCATTCATTTGCTGCATATATCATTACCACTACTGAAGAAAAAGCTACAAAGTGAAAAAGTTTTCTAAATAATTCTTTGGGAAGTGGAAATATTTTGTTTACCAAAAATAAGACTCCCGCAATTGAAAACATGTAGATCAAAAAATACTTAAGCCCGCTCAATACATCCATCAATATTTGTTCCATTTTTCATTTCCTCTTTTTTATTGTCTTTTTTTAATTTATCATTTATTTTCATCCACTCTGCAACCAGAAAAGCACATGAAATAATGATTGCCCCAAAATCAGCTGCAACATATGCGCACCTGATACCCATAAATCCAAACAGATATTCAAGAATGAATAAAAGTGGTATAAGAAGTAATCCTTTTTGAAGTGCGGAGATAATAGTTGCTTTTAATGCATTACCTGTTGCCTGAAGGAAATTGGTCGCCAGGTAGAAAAATCCCAAAAATGGAGAACTTATCATAAGAATTGTAAGGATATTTTCTGCAATCACAGCTACCTCCGGATCCTTTAAAAACATACTTATAACGGCGGATTTAAAGAAAATAACAAGGCCTGCAGTTATAAGGCCAAAGCTTGTAGAAAGAATTAAAAGCCTTTTGATGACTCCTGATAACTTTTTGATATTACCGGCTCCATAGTTATAAGACATAAGCGGCTGAGCGCCCATACAAATACCCATTAGTATCATTACTATTATCATATTGACTCTTCCTGCTGCAGCATTGGCTGCTATGGAATCTGAGCCATACTTTGAAAGGAGCTGATTGGCAAAGGAATTGGCAAAACCTGATAAGAGAGTACTTATTGCATTTGGAAGTCCAAGAGCCATAATAGAAAAAATATATACAGGATTCATTTTGGCATAGGATAATCTCATATTAAGAACTATAGCTTTATTCTTCATATAATAGATGTAATAAATAGTAGCCACAAGATTTCCAAGTACTGTTGCAATGGCTGCACCCACAACTCCCATTCCAAATCCAAGAATAAAGACGGGATCAAGAATAATATTTATGACTGTACCTATGAGATTGCCTACAAGGCCTTCTTTTACAGCGCCTTCTGCTCTTAAGACCTGTCCCAGCATATTGCTTATAAGAAGAAGTGGAGCTCCAAGAGCAAGAATCAGCATATAATTTTTTGCATATCCTATGATATCTGACGTTGCTCCCAAAAATACCAGAATAGGTTTATTAAATGCAATTATCATCATGCCTGCAATTATTCCGCATATGATTCCACTCCAGATACTAAGAGATGAAACCATCTTGGCATGCTCCATATCTTTTTTGCCAAGGTCTGATGAAATAATTACAGTTGCACCTGCTGATATAAGCATGGCTACAGCCATGATCAAATTAAAAATCGGGCCCACTACAGATATGGCTGCAACTTGAGCTGTCTCTCCTGTCTGACCGACAAATACCATATCAGCCATGTTGTAGATAAGCATAACAAGTATAGCTATAAGTGCCGGAACTACCATCTTAAAAATTGATGACCATATATTGTCGCTTTCAAATACTTTAACCTGATCTTCTTTCATAATCTTCTCCAAACATACAGTTGAAATTTATTGAACATGTGTTTATTATCTTTGTTATAGGAATTATATTCCAGGCATCTGATAACTACAACCAACAATTATTCAGCATATGAAAGATAGTCAACACATTAAGGGGAAAGTGTTTATTATGAGCGAAAAAAAAGAAGATGGCAGAGTCCGCTACACCAAAATGAGAATACGTTCAGCATTCTACGAACTTGCCAAACAAAATGAATACGATAAAATAACAGTTACTGCAGTCTGCAATAAAGCAGAGATAAACAGAGCTACTTTTTATAAGCATTATCTTGATATACCGGATCTTATAGATAAGCTTCAGGAAGAAGCTATCGAGAAGCTTATAAACAGGCTTGATGTAGCTACAAAGAGTAATATAGATGATTTTCTTATAGACCTTCTCAAACAAGTCAAGGAAAACACAAGCGCAAACGGTAGTTTAAGCCTATTCACGCAGGCAAGTGCAACAAGCTTCACTTCCAAGGTTTCAAGGATCATATATTCCAAGTTTTCAGAGATCATCAAAAGTGATATTCCAAAGTCATCTACTCTGGACCAGGATATGATCTTTGTTTATATTGCAGGCGGATGCGCAGGAATTATAGATTACTGGGCAAAGACAGGATTTAAAGAAGATGAAAAAGAGCTATCACAAAAGCTAAGGCTTATGGCCAATTTAACTATTAAAAGTATAAGATAATTATTAAAAATGGCTATTGGCAGGCAAATATCTAATTTGCATACACAATAGCCATTATAGATTATTATCTTATATTTTCAGGAGCCTATCCTATATGTATCAGCCAACATACTCAAGACCCGGGAAGATATCCTGAATAGATACACCGTCAACTGTTCCTTCATATCCAATGTTATCAATATATAATCTAAGATACTGCCCGTCTGATGAAAGAAGATCTACATAAGATACTCCATCAGTTGATACAATAGTAAAGCCTGTACCGGATTGTACAGTTATCATATCTCCTGTAGGCTCCAAGCCATCATCAAGCTTCTCCATCTTAACACTCTTTGCTGATACGATATCTTCTGTGGAGACTTTAA
>JAEEGL015419105.1_pt1 | contig 16081 bp, 15 predicted proteins | sample 9134231 | NCBI WGS metagenome assembly JAEEGL01 (sample SAMN16246548, study PRJNA631951) | gut metagenome | biome: gut microbiome; feature: rumen; material: fiber-attached | host: Bos | place: Iran: Karaj | collected 2018-10
ATGCAACACTTCCATTTCCGATGCGGAAGTAGAGTATCAGGAGCAGGCCGGACATTTCTGGCACATCAAGTATCCGATCTTAAACGATGACGATACCGAGAGCGGCGAATACCTGATCTTTGCGACTACCCGTCCGGAGACTATGCTGGGTGATACTGCAGTGGCGGTACATCCGGAGGATGAGCGATACAAGCATTTGATCGGCAAGAACCTGATGCTGCCGCTGATGAACCGCAAGATCCCGGTAGTGGCAGATGAATATGTAGACCGTGAATTCGGTACTGGTGTAGTAAAGATCACCCCGGGACATGACCCGAACGACTTTGAGGTGGGCAAGAGACATGACCTGCCCATAGTAAATATCCTGAATGATGATGCTACCATCAATGCCAACGGCGGCAAGTATGAGGGCATGGACCGTTACGAAGCCAGAAAGGCAATCGTTAAGGAACTTGAGGAAATGGGACTTCTGGTTAAGATAGAAGACCATGTACATAATGTAGGTACCCACGACCGCTGCGGCACTACGGTCGAGCCTCTTGTAAAGGCACAGTGGTTCGTTAAGATGGACGAGCTCATCAAGCCTGCAAGGGAGGCGGTAAAGAACGGTGATATCCGTCTGGTACCCGAAAGCCTTCAGAAAACTTATTTCAACTGGACCGATAATATCCGCGACTGGTGTATCTCGCGCCAGCTCTGGTGGGGACACCGTATTCCTGCATATTACTGTGCTAAATGCGGTGAGACCGTTGTGGCAAAGACTGCTCCCGATAAGTGCCCCAAGTGCGGCTGCGAAAAGATGGATCAGGATCCCGATACCCTGGATACCTGGTTTTCATCGGCACTCTGGCCTTTCTCAACCCTGGGCTGGCCGGAGCAGACACCTGAGCTTAAATACTTCTATCCTACAGACGTGCTGGTGACCGGCTATGATATCATCTTCTTCTGGGTCATCCGTATGATCTTCTCCGGATTTGAGCAGATGGGAGAGAAGCCTTTCCATACCGTGCTTTTCCACGGCCTGGTACGTGATGCACAGGGCAGGAAGATGAGTAAGTCCCTGGGCAACGGCATCGATCCTCTTGAGATAATCGCACAGTATGGCGCTGATGCCCTGCGTCTTACACTGGTTACCGGCAATGCGCCCGGAAACGATATGCGTTTCTACTATGAAAAGGTAGAGGCAAACCGCAACTTTGCAAACAAGATCTGGAATGCGTCCCGTTTCATTATGATGAACATGGAAAAGGCACCTGTTAAGCCTGATGATGCAGATCTTAAGCCGGCTGACAAGTGGATCATCTCCAAGGCAAACAGCCTGATCAAGGATGTTACCGAAAACATGGAGAAATACGAGCTGGGTGTTGCGGTACAGAAAGTTTACGACTTTATCTGGGATGAATTCTGCGACTGGTATATAGAGATGGTTAAGCCCAGGCTTTACCAGAAGGATGATGAGAAAGACAGGAATGCTGCTCTTTATACATTAAAGAGCGTGCTCATCGATGCACTTAAGCTCCTTCATCCTTATATGCCTTTCGTTACGGAGGAGATCTTCTGCAATCTTCAGGATGAGGAAGAGTCCATCATGATAAGCTCCTGGCCTGTTTATGACGAGGCGCGCAGTTTCCCTGCAGAGGAGAATGCCATCGAGACCATCAAGGAAGCCATCCGCGGTATAAGAAACGCACGTACCGGAATGAATGTTCCTCCTTCAAGGAAGGCCCAGGTGATAGTTGTCAGCGATATGGCTGAAAAGAGGGAAATATTCAATAATAACATCGATTTCTTCAAGAGCCTTGCGTATGCTTCTGAAGTACATGTCCAGGAGGATAAGAGCGGCGTGGCAGATGATGCGGTATCCGTAGTGATCGCCCATGTCAACATCTACATGCCTCTTGGAGAACTGGTCGACATCGCTAAAGAGCTTGAACGTCTTAAGAAAGAAGAAGAACGTCTTGAAGGCGAGCTTAAGCGAGTGAACGGTATGCTTTCCAATGAGAAATTCGTATCAAAGGCTCCCGAAGCGAAGATCGCCGAAGAGAAGGCGAAGCTCGAAAAATACAGCAGAATGATGGAACAGGTGAAAGAGCAGATCCAAAATTTATCAAAGTAAAATGTTGATTTTTCCTTTTGCTTTATGTATGATGTAATCTGGTAGACAAGGAGAGACATTAGAGTGATAAGTTTTGAGGAAGAATTAAAAAAATTTCACAGGAGTCCGGAATTGGAAGATACGGAAGATGCTATTTTCAAGGAAAACCTTACGGATGTGCTTGATATAGTCCTTGATGTGGCTAATAATTACGACGGAAATATGATGGGAAACGTTAACGATCAATGACAGGGGATTTAAACCGTGGAGTGTTATAACTGCGGATGTCCCTTGTCTGAGCTGGATTATTGTACTAATTGCGGTGCTGATGTTAAGAAGTACAAAAAGATCATGTACACCGCAAACGGATTATATAATGAAGGATTGGACCGCGCCAGTGTGCGTGACCTTTCCGGGGCGGTCAGGGCATTACGCGACTGCCTGAAATGCAATAAAAACCATGTTGATGCCAGGAATTTATTAGGACTGGTCTATTACGAGACCGGTGAAGCGGTGGCCGCTTTTGCAGAGTGGGTCATCAGCAAGAATATTCGCTCCGAAAAGAACGTAGCGGAAGATTACATCAACATGATCCAGTCGGACAAGGGCCGTCTAGAGACTATAAATACCACATTGAAGAAGTATAATTCGGCACTGGGCCAGTGTTACCAGGACAGTCCGGATCTGGCTGTAATACAGTTAAAAAAGGTATTGAGCCTGAATCCCAAGTTTGTCAAGGCACGCAGGCTGCTGGCGCTTTTATTCATGCGTAACGGTGAGTGGGCCCAGGCAAAGAAAGAGCTGGAGCGGTGCCGCCGCACGGATGTCGGTGATGTGGATGCCCTGCGTTATTTAAAGGAATGTGAAGAGCAGCTTCGCGGTGGTGAGGACGCACAGCGGGGCCGCAAAAAGAAGAAAAAGGAAGAGCCGGCAGCAATATCTTACTGGGCAGGCACCGAAGAGGTAATACAGCCGGTAAGGTCAAAGGAACCTCTGGGAATACACGTTTTCCTTCAGATAGGTCTGGGATTACTGGTAGGCTTATTTGCATCGTACTTCCTGCTGATGCCCGCAAGAGAGGCAAAGGTAAGGAGCGAGGAGAGCAATAAACTCATAACATACGGCGAGGAGATCGATCTTAAGAACAGTGAGATAAATGATCTCAATGCACGTATCAAAGAACTTGAAGAAAATCTGAATGATAAGACATCGCAGCTTGATGCATACAGCGGGACAAACGGCATCTTAAGTGCCAATGATAACCTGCAGGCAGCAGCTTTTGCATATCTGGATAACAGCCAGAACGCGATGAACGTGGAACAGTACCTTTCACTTATCCCGCAGGATTATGTTGAGAGTAATGCATCGCAGGAATACCTGGATCTCTACCATTTCCTTCAGGGAGCGATAGGAGACACTGTTGCGCAGAGTTATTATGATTCGGGGCTTGAGGCGTACAGGCAGCAGGATTATGCAGTGGCCATTGCGGCACTTGAAAAGGCCTGCTTATATGACGCAGCGAATGCGGATGCCCTTTATTATCTGGGGGTTGCATTATATGACAGCGGAGATGTGAACAGGGCTTCTGATACGTTCCATCAGCTGCTGAATGATTTTCCGGATGGGGCTCTGGCAGATAAAGCCAGACAGCGTCTGGAAGAAATAGGAGAGTAAATAATAAACCATAGGGAGGGTATATTATGAAAACAGTTAAGGTCAAGCAGAAGAAAACAGAGAAAAGAGACGTTGCCGGCATTATTATAGGTATACTCTTTTTCTTGATGCTTGCTGCAGTATGCTATTATGTGGCAGATATGCTCATAATAGGCCGTGAGATCAACATGCAGAACATCTCCGGTGACTGGCACCAGACAAAGGAACTGAATGAGGACAGGACCGAGCACTGGGTATTCACACCGGACGGACGCGCTACCTACTATGTTGTAAATAACAATACCAATCAGAAGGAAGAAGAGAAAACCTATACATATACCATCGAGCCCCCCGAGGAAGGAAAGACCCATCCCATTATCAGGGTTGTACCTTCCAATGTAAGAAAGACAGAGCAGGAAGAGGGAACCATGGATATCAGAGTTTCCCGTGTGACCAAGGCGGAGATGACTGTTGAGTTCATCTACAATCGTTACAATACCAAGACGACCCGTCTGACAAAGGATCTGTTCTGATGGCGGGAAACATAATAGAGCTTAAGAACATCACCAGACGTTTTGAGGATGACGGCTCTATTGCAGTAAAAGACTTTAATCTTAGCGTAGGCCGGGGGGAGTTTGTAACTTTTTTAGGTCCCTCCGGATGCGGAAAGACAACCACCCTTCGTATGATAGCGGGATTCGACACGCCTACGGAGGGTGAGATATTATTAAACGGCAAGGATATCACGGTCCTGCCGCCCAATAAACGGCCTATCAATACCGTTTTTCAGCGTTATGCCCTTTTCCCTCACATGAATATATTTGAGAATATCGCTTTTGGCCTTAAGCTTAAAAAGCTGCCCAGGGAAGAAGTGATAAAGAAGGTAAAGCATGTTCTGGATCTGGTGGATCTGGAAGGCTTTGAAGAGAGAAGCGTTTCTACCTTATCAGGAGGCCAGCAGCAGCGTATCGCTATTGCAAGGGCTTTGGTAAATGAGCCCGAGATACTGCTTCTGGACGAACCTCTGGGTGCGCTGGATCTTAAGATGCGCAAGGAGATGCAGATAGAACTTAAGGCTATGCATCAGCAGCTGGGCATCACCTTTATCTATGTTACCCACGATCAGGAGGAAGCTCTGACCATGTCTGATAAGATAGTGGTCATGAACCGCGGCACTATCCAGCAGATAGGCACCCCTGAAGATATCTATAACGAGCCTAAAAATGCTTTCGTGGCCGATTTCATCGGTGAGAGCAATATATTCAAAGGCATCATGACCGGCAAACTTAAAGTCCGTTTCTGCGGCGGTGAGTTTGAGTGTATGGATGATGTGGATGAAGGTACGCTGGTCGACGTAGTTGTCCGTCCCGAGGATGTTATCTTAAGCGCACCCGCTGATGGCGTGGTAACGGGTACAGTAACGGCAGTGACCTTTAAGGGCATGCATTACGAGATAACCGTGGAATCCGGAAAATACGAGATGGTGATAGTTTCCACCAAGGCACAGAAGGTGGGAGATGAAGTGGGCATGAGCCTTGATCCCGACGGCATACATATCATGATAGCCGAGGATCATATCACTCGTTTTGAAGCCAGCGTAACGGCGGATTATAAGCTTGATTATAACGGAAAGACCATAAACTGCGATCTTCTCAGCGTGATACCCGGCAGCAGGATGAAGGACGGTGTGCTCACCGATTCCTCGGGCCAGGCTATAGATACTGACAAGATAAAGATAAATGTTTCGATCCAGCCCGGTGATATAGAGATGAGCGATGATGTGGAAGCGGGACTTACCCATGGCCGTATCATCAACCTTATCTACAAGGGCGATCATTATTGCTATGTAATACGTACCGCTCACGGTCACGATCTTATCGTTGATGATGAATACCTCTGGAACATGGGGGATCAGGTAGGCCTTATCCTGCCTGAGGATAAGATGAGCTTTGCTCTGAAAAAATAAGGAGGGCCTGACTGTGAAGTATCGTTTCAGCAGAAAACAGCTGGCAATTCCTTATGCCCTGTTTTTACTGGTGTTTGTGGCAGCTCCGCTGGTGGTCATAGTTTACTATGCCCTGACCGGCAGCGACGGCAGGCCCACTGCGGATAATTTTCTGCGCTTTTTTTCGGACCCCAATACTCTGGGAACTCTGCTCTACAGTCTTATACTGGCGCTGGTCACCACCTGCGTATGCCTGCTTATAGCATACCCGGTGGCTTATGCTCTTGCGTTCAGCAGGCTTAAAGCACGGTCCGTGCTGGTCATGCTCTTTATCATGCCAATGTGGATCAATTTTACATTAAGACTTACGGCGCTTAAGGAGATACTTACGCTGATAGAAGGTAATCTTGCTTTCCATCCTTTCCTTAATTCCGTGCTGGGCATGACTTATGATTTTCTGCCCTTTATGATACTGCCCATATATAACCAGCTTGAGAGACTGGACAAGAGCCTGCTTGAAGCTGCAAAGGATCTGGGAGCAGGTGACACACAGAGCTTTTTAAAGATAACCCTGCCTCTTTCCATGCCCGGAGTCATGAGCGGTATAGCGATGGTATTTCTGCCTGCCATGACCAATTACGTTGTGCTGGATATGCTTTATAACAGCACTTATATCATGGGCAGCCTGATAGGAAGCTACTTCTCGGCATACGACTGGCACGGCGGATCTATGATAAGCCTGATCCTTCTGGCTCTCATATGTATCTTTACCCTTCTTACGAAGAGTGATGAAGGAGAAAACGTGAGAGGAGGCAGCCTTATATGAAAAAGAATAAAGGATACCTCATTCTCATACTTATCCTGGCGCTTTTGCTGATATATTCCCCCATACTGATACTGGCGGTATACAGCTTTACGGACGCCACTTCCATAGGTTTTTCAGGCAGTTTTTCATTACAGAATTATATAACCCTGTTTACCACTCCTGTACTTTCGGAGATGATATGGGGAACAGTGCTGCTGGCCTTTACGGTAGCGGTCATATCCACGCTGCTGGGAACCTGCGGAGCCATAGGGGCTTTCTATTCAAAGAAACGTTCCCAGGCGCTTATCAGCGTGGTGAATCAGGTGCCCGTTGTAAATGCGGACGTTGTGACGGGCTTTTCCGTATGTATTTTACTGGTGGCTGTTTTCGGCATGAGCAAGGACACTTACTTCCCGCTGGTAGCAGGACAGGTAACCCTCTGCGCACCCTTTGTTTTTCTTTCGGTGCTGCCCAAGTTATCACAGATGGATCCCAGCATTTACGAAGCGGCGCTGGATCTGGGGGCATCCCCCGCATATGCACTGCGTAAGGTGGTAATACCCCAGATAATGCCGGGTATCTTATCCGGATTTGCAATGGCCATAACCCTTTCATTGGATGATTATTTCGTGGCTACCTATACCAAGCCGGCCACTTTTGATACCATCAGTACCTATGTGGTCAATGCCACAAGGGGATCACAGACCAGCATAAAGACAGCTCTCTGGGCACTTTCAACGATAATATTCCTGATAGTGCTGCTGATAGCCGTGCTGGGCAATGTTAAGAAAAAAGGCGCGGGAAAGGCAGGTGGGGAGCTGTGAAGAAAAGATTTATCATGCTTGGACTGCTCCTGACCGGAAGTGTTTTATTATCGGCCTGCGGCAAAGATGAAGAGGAAACCGATGCGCTCGTTCTTAAGGTCTGCAACTGGGAAGAGTACATGGACCTGGGCGACTGGGATGAAGAGGAGACCATAGATCTGGACAGCGGCGATATAATCGGCGTGAATCCCTTATATGAAGATTTTGAGGAATGGTATTACGAAACCTACGGCGTAAAGGTTAAGGTTGAATACAGCTGCTTCGGTACCAATGAGGAACTGTATAATATGCTCACCCTGGGTGATGAGTTCGATCTGGTCTGCCCTTCGGAATATATGATCATGAAGCTCATGACGGAAGACTGGCTGGTGCCGTATTCGGAAAGCTTTCATGATGAAGAAGCAGAGAATAATTACTATGTCCGTAATGTATCGCCTTTCATTAAAGAGAAGTTTGACGATCATGAGATAAACGGCGAGAGCTGGAGCAAATATGCCGCAGGTTATATGTGGGGCGTGACAGGCATACTCTATAATCCGGACGAAGTGGATGAGGAGCAGGTTAACAGCTGGGACTGCCTGCGGGATCCGGCATTTTACCGTCAGATAACGATAAAGGATAATGTGCGTGACGCTTATTTCCCCGCGGTGGCTGCCGTTAAGAAGGACAAACTTACGGATGATGCTTTTACCTCCGGAGAGGATTACGCGCAGCAGCTTGAAGCGGAGATGAATGATACTTCCGCGGAAACCGTGCAGGCAGCGCTGGAGTTTCTGCAGGATACAAAGGATGTGGCGTATTCCTTTGAGACCGACAGCGGAAAGGCCGATATGGTAACCGGGAAAGTGGTGGCCAATCTGCAGTGGTCCGGAGACGCCGTATATGCAATGGATCAGGCGGAAGAAGATGATATGTATCTGGCATATTCCGTACCGGAAGAATGTACAAATCTCTGGTTCGACGGCTGGGTAATGCTTAAGCGCGGCATAAACGGAGATAAAGCGAAGCAGGCGGCTGCAGAGGCTTTTGTAAACTTTGTATCCCGTCCGGATAATGCAGTCCGCAATATGTATTATATAGGTTATACTTCGACCATTGCAGGTGGTACGGATGGTGATGAAGTTTATGAATATGTAGAATGGACTTACGGCGCAGAGGATGATGAGGAAGAGATAAGCGAATACGACTTAAGCTGGTTCTTTGATGATGAAGAGGCCGTAGTGGAAGCACCCTCAGAACAGCTGACACGCCAGCTCTTTGCCCAGTATCCTCCGGAAGAAGTTATGGACCGCAGTTCCATAATGCAGTATTTTGACGCCGACGCAAACGCGCGCATCAACCGTATGTGGATCAATGTCCGTTGTTATAATATAAATAAGATGCCTGTCTGGGGCTGGTGTATCATAGGCGTTCTGGTGATCCTGGCAGGCGCAGCATTCTTCTATTCGCGCAGAAAGAAGAATTACGACATCTGATATGATCACGGCAATAAGAGGTCAGACCACCTAAATGGAAGTCCGGCCTCTTCTTTTTCCCCTTGTTTTTCCACCGGCTATTTGCTATAATTACCGGCGTTGCCGTAAAACGGCAGTTGGCATATTATGGCAGAGAAAAAAGAGACAAATGCATTTATACAGGGCCTGCGTGACGGACTGCCCATTGGTTTGGGCTATCTGGCGGTAGCTTTTACGCTTGGGATACAGTGCAGGGATGCAGGGATGACTGCGCTGGAGGCGACGGTGATGTCCCTTGTGAACGTTACCAGTGCGGGTGAATTTGCGGGCCTTGCTATCATCAAGGCGGCGTCTTCATATCTGGAGATGGCCATTTCACAGCTTATAATAAATCTGAGATATATGCTTATGAGCTTTGCACTTTCGCAGAAGGCTGACCCTTCGCTTGGCGTAGGGCACCGTCTGGGTATTGCTTTCGGCGTTACGGACGAGATCTTCGGCATATCCATAGGACGCAAGGGAAAGCTGGAGCCGGCTTATTCCTACGGAGCCATGGCTGTGGCGATACCCGGCTGGACCATAGGTACGGCGCTGGGAGTGATAATGGGTAATGTCCTGCCTGCAAGCATAGTGAGTGCGCTGAGCCTTGCGCTTTACGGCATGTTCATTGCCATAGTGGTACCTAAGGCTAAGGAAGATAAGCATGTGGCGATAATATGCGTCGCAGCGGTAATCATAAGCAGCATCTGCGCTTATGCTCCCGTGGTAAAGGATATTTCCGGCGGCAGCAGAATAATAATACTGACAATAATATTATCCCTTGCCGCAGCCCTCATCTGGCCGGTGAAGGAGGAAGATAAATAAGCATCCACTGTCATCCTGAGCGAAGCGAAGGATCTTTTTTGGAGGAATACAATACAAATGAGCGGAAACACCTGGATATACATAGCAGTAATGGCGGTAGTGACCTACCTTATACGTATGCTGCCCCTGACCCTTCTGCGTAAGGAGATAAAGAACAGGACCCTGCGTTCTTTTCTTTACTATGTGCCTTATGTAACACTTACGGTCATGACCTTCCCGGCGATACTCACAGCCACGGGAGATATACGTACGGCCTGTGCCGGCATAGTCTGTGCCCTTATTCTGGCCTGGAAGAAACAGAGTCTGCCTGTGGTGGCATTTGTATCCTGCGTGGTGGTTTTTATCGCGCAGTTCATCGTGGGCCTGATATAGTACGTGCTTGAAGTTTTGTGATGAAAGCTATATAATAAACGGATAACCGAAAGGAGATGATAGTTTTGCCTAAAAAGAAGAGAGTCAGCACCATCATCATAGCATTGATTCTTATCGGTGTCTGTATCGCCGGGATAGTAATGCTGCCTTCACCGGAAAAGCACGAGACCATCAAGGAGACCATGAGGGATGCGGTCCTTCATGATATCAACAAGATCAGTTTTCTGGGATTCGAAGTCGACCCTTCACTTGTTTCCGCATACATCGTAACAGGTATTTTACTGACCATTGCATTGCTGATCAGGCTTTTTGTAATACCGAATTTTAAAGAGGTACCCGGTAAACTGCAGCTTATTATCGAAGCCTGGGTCGGTTTCTTCCATGATCTGGGCAGAACCAATTCACCCCATAGATTTAAAGCTCTGGGCGGATACATTTTCGGCGCCGGCTCCTATATCTTTGTGGGAACTATGTTCGAGCTTTTGGGTCTTCAGGCAATAACCACCGAGGGCCATTCCATAACCCTGCCGGCACCCCTTGCCAATATCAACGGTGCCATCTGTATGGGTTTTCTTTCATTCTTCTTTATCATGAGCGGCGGTATCGCTGCAAACGGCGGTAAGGGTATCCTTAAGACACTTAAGGAATTCTCTCTGCCCATATCCATGACCTTCCGTTTATTTGGTGCACTTATGTCAGGTATGCTCACAACGGAACTGGTCTATTATTACATTACTCTGAGCTTTGGCCTGCCGGTGGTCGTGGGTGTTCTCTTTACGGTGCTTCACGCCCTGATACAGGCTTATGTGCTTACCATGCTTACCAGCTTCTATTACGGAGAGGTGAGTGAGGTTCATAACAACGCTAATAAAAACGAAAATAATAAAGCGGAGGAAGTTAAAAATGAAGAAGCTTAAATCCTTATCCATCGTTCTTGCTGCATTGATAGTACTGCTTACCGGCTTTACCTTTGCGGGAGCAATTAAAGCCAAGGCAGCAGAACCCGTTAAAGGAGTGGTGATGATGGCAGGTGAAGATGCAGCAGCATCCGCAGTGGCAGCCGCTGCAGGGGATTCGGCTACCGGCAGCAAGGCTATAGCAGCAGCCATAGCCATTGGTCTGGCAGCACTTTCCGGGGCAATGGCAATGGGTATTGCCATCGCCAAGTCAAACGAGGGCGTTGCGCGTCAGCCCGAAGCAGCCGGCAAGATCCAGACACAGCTGATGCTGGGCCTTGTGTTCATAGAAACCGTCGTTATATACGCGCTGATCGTAGCTATATTGATAGTATTCGTTCTGTAAAAAAGGGAGGGCACATGCTATGCCTTTGGGAATAGATTTTGTACAGATACTGCTGCATCTTTTTAATGCGGTTATACTCTTTGCAGGACTCTATATTCTGCTCTATGCCCCTGTGGTCAAGTTTATGGACAAGCGTGCCGATCAGATCAGGGATCTGACGGAGGGAGCGGTGAATGCGGAGATGGCGGCCAAGAAGAAAGTTGCCGAATATGACGAGAAGCTTAAAGAAGCAGCTGCCGAATTAGCCGAGAGCAAAAAAGAAGCTGCTGAGGAGATCGAGAAGCTCAAAAAGGAGCAGATAGCCGCAGCAAAGGAAGAAGCCAGACAGATACTCTCCGATGCCCGTGCACAGGCTGAACGTGAGAAAAAAGCCATCATCGGCGGAGCAAAGCAGGATATATCCGAGATGATAGAGCAGGCAGCAAAGAAGCTGATGCAGGGCGAGGACGCTGCAGATCCTTACGAGGAGTTCATCAAAGAGGCGGAAAGGACGAAAGCAAATGGCTGAAAAGAAGGCCTCCCGCGCATATCTGTATGCGGCTAAGAAACCGGAGATCCAGCAGGAAGAGCGCCTGAAGGAATTTATAGGAAGGCGTTATGCAAAGGAATATGAGCTGGTCTGGGTAAAAGATGAAGACCTGGGCAACGGCTTTAAGCTGGTGGTCGGTGATGATGTATATGACCGCAGCAGACAGGGAAGATTTGCACAGTTAAAAGAAATTCTGGAAGGAGTGGTCAGACATGATGACGACTCCGCTGATGTTATAAGTCTTTTTAAGACTGCGATAGACAGCTGGAATGTTGAGACGGTCTCCCGGGAAGAAGGAGAGGTGCTCACCATAGGCGATGGTATAGCGATCATTAAAGGCCTTGATAAGGCTGTCTACGGTGAGATAGTCGTATTTGAATCCGGCGTAAAAGGCATGGTTCAGGATATCCGAAGGGACAGCCTGGGCGTCATACTTTTCGGAGATGATACTTCCGTATGTGAGGGCAGCCGCGTACGCCGTACCGGTAAAACAGCCGGCATACCCGTAGGCGACGGATATCTGGGCAGGGTTGTAAATGCCCTGGGTGAGGCTATAGACGGCGGCGGACCCATACAGTCAGTGGATTACAGGGCTGTGGAATCCCCGGCACCCGGCATAATCGAGCGCCAGGCCGTTAATACACCCATGTATACGGGTATTCTTTCCATAGATTCCATGTTCCCTATAGGCAGGGGCCAGCGTGAGCTGATAATAGGTGACCGCCAGACCGGCAAAACCTCCATAGCCATCGACGCTATCCTTAATCAGGAAGATGTCATCTGTATCTATGTGGCCATAGGTCAGAAGGCCAGCAGTGTATCCCGCCTTGTGGAGATGCTTAAGAAAAAGGGAGCGATGAAGCATACTGTTGTAGTCAGCGCTTCAGCCAGTGAGACGGCTCCCATTCAGTATATAGCGCCTTATGCAGGCACTGCCCTGGCAGAGTATTTCATGTACAAGGGAAAAGATGTACTGATCGTATACGACGATCTTTCAAAGCATGCCGTGGCATACAGGGCTCTTTCGCTTCTGCTTGAACGTTCACCCGGCCGTGAGGCTTATCCCGGTGACGTGTTCTATCTGCATTCAAGACTGCTGGAGCGCTCTGCGCGTCTTTCAGATGAACTGGGAGGCGGCAGCATTACGGCTCTGCCCATAGTAGAGACACAGGAAGGCGATGTTTCCGCCTATATCCCTACAAATATTATATCCATCACGGATGGCCAGATATTCCTGGAGAGCAGCCTGTTCTTCTCGGGACAGAGACCTGCTGTTAACGTTGGTCTTTCCGTATCCCGTGTGGGTGGCGCAGCCCAGACCAAGGCAATGAAAGTGGCTGCCGGAAGCCTGCGTCTTGATCTGGCTCAGTACCGTGAGATGGAAGTCTTTACACAGTTTTCCAGTGATCTGGATGAATCAACCAAGAAACAGCTTAAATACGGCCAGGGACTGATGCAGATACTTCGCCAGCCCACAGGTAAACCTTATCAGCTTCACAGCATGGTCATCATACTGGTGACAGCTACGGCGCAGCTCCTTATGGAACTTGAGCTTAAGCAGATAAGGCCTTTCATTGATGATCTGCTTTCACATTTCGAAAGCATGCATGCCGGTATCTGTAATGAGATAGATAAGAGCGGAAAGCTGAGCGATGAAGTAAGGGAAGAAATAAAGGCTGTAGCCAGGGAGTATCTGGAGTCATGGCAAACGCAAGAGAAATAAAAGGCCGCATCGACAGTGTGCGCAATACAAAGAAGATCACCAGCGCCATGTACCTGATCTCTTCCGCAAAGCTCAGAAAGGCTAAGGAAGGACTGGCAAAGACAAGGCCGTATTTTGATGCGACGGAGCATGAGATAAAGCGTATATTCCAGAGCACTAATGAGGTGGATTCACATTATTTCTTTCCGAAGGAAAAGACGAAGGAGATACGTAAGCAGGCCTTTCTGGTCATTACCGCAGACCGCGGACTGGCGGGAGGCTATAACCATAATGTGATACGTGCTGCCGAGGAAGAAATGAAGAAGCACCGCAATGTCCGCCTTTATGTGGTGGGTGATTACGGGCGCAGGTATTTTAAAAAGCATAAGGGCCCCATAGAGGAGACCTTTTATTATTCGGCTCAGGATCCCACCTTTCACAGAGCAAGGGAGATATCGGCGCTGCTGCTGGATGAATATGACAGTGGAAGAGCGGATGCCATAACGGTCATCTACAGCGATATGGAGAGCGAACTCAGCTGTGTGGTACGCAAGGCAAGGCTGCTTCCTTTTTCGAGGAAGGATTTCCTTGAAGGTGAGGAAGAAAGCACGGATAAGGAATTCCGCTTTGAACCTTCACCCACTTCGGTGCTGGATTCATTGATACCGTCCTATGTGGCGGGTTTTATCTACGGTGCCATGGTTGATTCATTTTCTGCCGAGCAGAATTCACGAATGAACGCCATGAGCAATGCAAACCGCAATGCGGAGGAGCTGCTCACCAGGCTTAAGAAGGAATATAACAGGGTAAGGCAGGCAGCCATAACCCAGCAGATAACGGAAGTATCCGCCGGTGCAAAGGCGCAGAGGATGCGCAGGCTTAAGAAAGCAAAGCAGCGTATGGAGGAAAAATAGTTGGCTAAGGGAAGGATAGTACAGGTTTCCGGACCTGTCATAGATGTGGAATTTGATAAGGGAACGATGCCCAGGCTCCGTGAGGCGCTGCTCACCGTATTAAACGGTAAGGAGCTTACCATGGAGGTGGCACAGCTTCTGGAGGACCATACCGTAAGATGTATAATGCTCTCCGAGAGCGAAGGTTTATACCGCGGTATGGAAGTGGAGTCTACGGGAAGCTGCATCAAAGTTCCCGTCGGAGATGCCACCATAGGCAGGATGTTCAATGTGCTGGGCAAGCCCATCGACGGAGGGACGCCCATACCTGAGGAAGAACAGCGCTGGGAGATACACCGCCCGGCACCTTCTTTTGCAAGGCAGAATGTTTCGATAGAGGTACTGGAGACAGGCATTAAGGTCATAGATCTGCTGGCGCCTTATGCAAGAGGCGGTAAGATAGCCCTCTTTGGCGGTGCGGGCGTGGGAAAGACCGTGCTTATTCAGGAGCTCATCCATAATGTTGCTATGGAGCACGGCGGCTATTCGATCTTTACGGGTGTGGGAGAGCGCAGCCGTGAGGGTAACGATCTGTGGAACGAGATGAAAGAGAGCGGCACCATAGACAAGACCGCCATGGTATTCGGGCAGATGAACGAAAGTCCCGGCGTGCGTATGAGAGTCGCGCTTACCGGTCTTACCATGGCAGAGTATTTCCGTGATATACAGCATAGGGACGTGCTTCTCTTTATAGACAATATATTCCGTTTTGTGCAGGCAGGTTCGGAGGTGTCAACGCTTCTGGGACGTATGCCTTCAGCCGTAGGTTACCAGCCTACCCTGGCACAGGAAATGGGACAGCTGCAGGAGCGTATCACCTCAACGGAGGAAGGAAGCGTTACCTCCGTACAGGCTGTGTATGTGCCTGCGGACGACCTGACAGATCCTGCGCCGGCCACAACCTTTACCCATCTGGATGCCACCACGGTGCTTTCAAGAAGCATAGCAGAGCAGGGTATCTATCCGGCTGTGGATCCCCTGGATTCCACCTCACGTATACTTGAGGAAGATATAGTGGGCAAGGAACATTATGAGACAGCCCGTGCTGTACAGGAATACCTGCAGAAGTATAACGAGCTGCAGGACATCATAGCCATCCTGGGTATGGATGAGCTTTCCGATGAAGACAAGCTGGTGGTGAACCGTGCCAGAAAGATGATACGTTTCCTGTCGCAGCCCATGTTCGTTGCAGAGAAGTTCACCGGAACAAAGGGCGTTTATGTACCTCTGGAAGAGACCATCAAGGGCTTTAAAGAGATACTTTCCGGCAAGCATGACGACCTGCCGGAGGCAGCCTTCTATAATGTAGGAAACATAGAGAGTGCAGTCAGGAAAGCTGAGGATCTATGAACAGTTTTAATCTTAGGATATATGAATCAGACGGGGTCTTTTATGAGGGCGAGGTCATAAAGCTCACTATCCCGGCATATGACGGTGAGTACGGAATCTGGGCCGGCCACGAAAACGTGGTCATGGCTGTGGTGCCCGGGGTACTGCGTTGTACTACTTGTGAAGAAAAGACCTATCTGGCTGCGGTATCCAACGGGATGTTCGGCGTTGGAGACGGGGAGGTTCTGGTACTG
>JAEEGL017270273.1_pt1 | contig 16081 bp, 9 predicted proteins | sample 9134231 | NCBI WGS metagenome assembly JAEEGL01 (sample SAMN16246548, study PRJNA631951) | gut metagenome | biome: gut microbiome; feature: rumen; material: fiber-attached | host: Bos | place: Iran: Karaj | collected 2018-10
CTGCACATCGGCAGCGATGAAGTTCCAGATGATCCACCAAGGACCCTCGCTGTTGGTACGCATGGTAGCCAGCTGCAGCATGTAGGGAGTCAGTTCGGTAATGATGATGTTCGACGTGTAGTTAGAGCAGACGCCATCGAAGCCGACATTGTGCATCGAGTAGGCATCAGAGAACGACAGCGTAGGATGTTTCTTGTCGCTGACGTTGAGCGTATACTTACCGGTAGAGGTAGTTCCCGTAGAACTGCCCTTCGCACCAGCCTCGCCACGATACTCGGTGATGGAGCAACCGTTGACGTCGTCGAGCGAGAAGATCATATAAGAATCCATATAGGGATCGTCGGCAGGAATCAACCAAGACTGAAAGCCTGGATCCCAGTTGGGCTTCATGTTGTTGATACCGATATCGGTAGAATTGGAGCCGTCGTTCAGCACGTCGTCAGGATTACAGTACATGACGGGACCCGTGCACTGGCCTACACCGTAGTCCTTGTCGACGGGAACCCACTTCTTCGACTTGCCCACACCACCGGTCAGATAGGTATAGAGGGGGTCGGCGAGCAATGCCATATTATTGGTGGTCACCTCAAACTGATAAGGATTACCATAAACCACACCACCACGGGTGTCGACACCGAAGGTGACATCATATTTGCCTGCAAAAGGCAGCTGCAGAGTAGCCACCGGACCCTGTGCACGTCCGTTGGGATGTATCCAATAGCAATTGTAGCTCTTGTCGAGCAGACTCTTCAGCGTGACCGTGTTCTGAGCATCAACAGTAACGGAGAATGCTGAACCGTGTGTCAGGTCTGACGGCTGCAGGGGCAGGCTATCAAGACTATGGCTGTCAGGTGTACAGGAACCCAGCATCAGCAGGGCAGCGACAGCCAGATATATTGATTTCTTCATAACTTTATTTCGTTTTATTTATTAACTTCATTTCCAGCCTTCGTTCTGTTTGAGAACATTGTTAGACAGGGTGATCTGATTCTGCGGAATCTGTTGGAAACCACGCTTTGAAATGATGTTCTGGGCCGAATAGCTTACGGTACCCTCAACACCTCCGTTCAGCACCTTATCGCCAGAAGCGACAATAGCAGCAGCAGCAACCTGGACACCTTGACGGAGCAGGTCCCAGTAGCGGATGCCCTCGAAGGCAAACTCCAGACGACGCTCCTCCATGATGTTGGCCTGGGTGAGCTCGACATTATTGGCAGGTGTGGTGACGCTGCCGTCAGCATTCTCAGTGGCATAAGCACGGTTGTGAACGGCATTCAGATAAGCAGCACCCTTGCTGGAACCCAGCTCGGCAGCCATCAGCAGCACGTCGGCATAGCGAATCAGGGTGTAGCCGATGGGCTGTGAAATCTGGAAGTCGCCGGCCATCAAGCCATCCCAGTAGTGGGTCAGCGTCCACGAACCGTCGCTCTCGCTCTTGTGATAGCCTGAGCGTGCGGTGTACTTCTTGTTGAAGTAGCCGGTATACTCACGCTGGTCGGGAATAGCCTTCTCGACATAGCTTGACATCGAGGCAATGCCCTCAGCAGCCAAGTCGATGATAGAGGCATCACGACGCTGGTCGCCATTGGGGAATGAGTTATAGAACTTAGCAGGAACGGTAGCACCACCCCAGCCTTGTCCGTAAGGAGCCTTGTAAGTACCACCACGAATGGAGAACATCTGGATGGCGTTGTTACCACCGGCATTTCCGTTATAGTCGGAGGTGTAGTTGAACTTCATGGTCAGAATGTTCTCGGCATTATCCTCACCGGCATAAGTGGTCTTTTCAACCCATCCGAGGGTATTGCTGCCTTCCCAATGGGTGCTGGCGCAATACCAAAGGTTCTTGTAAAGAGGAATCAGTGAATACTCACCACTGCTGATGATGTCTTCCAGTCCCTGAAGGACCTCAGACTTGGTCACGCCTGCGGGCTCCTTGCCATAGACACCCGTATAAAATAGGTACGCGCGAGCCAGCATAGCCTTTGCTGCGTAGCAAGTGATACGGCCGTCGTTGGTAGAAGAGGAGGCCTTGGGATAGGCGTCGGCAGGAATATTCGCGGCAGCATACTTCAGGTCGTCGAAGATGACCTGGTATACATCGTCGACAGGAGCCTGGGGCACATTGGCGGTAGAAGGTGCGGTCAGCAGGGGCACATTCTCGAAGATACGGGCCAGATCGAAGTAGAGGATGCCACGCATGGCACGAGCCTCACCAATGAGTTGTCCGTGAGCCCTCTCGCTAGACCAGGAGATGCCTTCGGAACGAGACAGCAGCTCGTTGACACGATAAATAGCGGCATAGTAGCTCTCCCACAACGTGTTGTGCAGGTTCTGCTGAGAGTTGTCCTCGCCCATGTCGAAGCGGTCGACAACGGCAGAGTTGCGGACGTCGGCATTACCTGTACCACCAAAGCACTCGTCGCTCAACAGCTCTGACAGGTAGTGGAAGGCGAAGGTAGGACCATTAGACACGGTGCGCTGCCATCCGTCGTAGCATCCGATGAGGGCACGCGAAGCGGCTGCCTCATTGGCATAAAAGTTTCCGGTGGTTCCCTCGGTCTTTGAAGACACCTCCAGGAAATTCTCGCCACAAGAGGTCATTCCCATTGTCAACAACCCCATGGCGGCTATAGCAAATATCTTTGTTTTCATATTCGTAATCATCTTGGTTTAGAACTTCAAGTTAACACCGAAAAGGAAGGTGCGAGGACGGGGATAGTATCCATAGTCGATACCACTTACCCAACCATCATTACCAAAACCGATTTCAGGATCCATGCCGTCATACTTGGTGAAGGTGAAGGCATTCTGTACCTGAGCATAGAGGCGACACTGTGAGATGGCCTTGCAGTTGATCAACTTGGCAAAGTCGTAACCCAGCGTGATATTGCTGATGCGCAGGAAGTCGCCGTCCTTGATAAAGAGGTCAGAGAACTGCCAGTTGACGTTGGTGTTGGTGACACGAGGCATGCTGTTAGAGGTACCCTCACCCGTCCAACGGTCGAGAATAGCAGTGGTGTAGTTAGCCTTGACGGCAGCGTGGTTGCGCAGCGCCTGCACAATCTTGTTGCCGGCCTGTCCGTTAGCTGTTACAGAGAAGTCGAGACCTTTATAGTCGAAACCGAAAGAGAAACCATAGGTAAAGTCGGGCATACCATTGCCGAGGTTCACCTTATCCGATTCGTTGATAATACCATCATGGTTGACATCATAGTATTTCACGTCGCCAGGCTGAACATCGCTCTGGAGAACACCATTACCAGCAGCTATCCAATCCTTGATATCCTGCTCGTTCTGGAAGATACCTGCGGTCTTGTAGCCCCAGAAATAACCTACGGGTTCGCCATTAGAGGCGCGGTAGAACTCGCCAGAGTTATCGTAGAGCACAGAACCCGTTGCACCGTGGATGATACCATCCTCGTTGGGAATGTTACCTACCTTATTCTTATTATAGGCTCCATTGACATTCACATAGTAACGGAAATCCTTACCAATGCGATCGTTCCAAGCCAGACCGATCTCAACACCAGTATTCTTGACATCACCACCATTGATATAGGGAGCACCGGTACCTACAGTAGCCAGTACGGGAGGCTGAACAAGCCAGTCCTTCGTAGTCTTGATATAGTAGTCGAAGTTCACATTCAGACGCTGGTTGAAGAAGCGGGCGTCGAAACCGAGGTCGAACTGCTCAGAGGTCTCCCAGGTAATGTCTTCATTGCCTAAGCGAGTAGGAACAGCACCCCACTGATCACCATCCGATCCGAGTGTGGTGCCAAAATTATAATAGTATTTGTCGAAGGCCATAGGAGCCAGATACATGTAGTTACCGATGTTCTGGTTACCTACCTGTCCCCAGCTGGCGCGAATCTTGAAGTAGTCCATCACATTCAGGACTGGCTCCATGAACTTCTCGTTGGTGACAACCCAACCGGCAGAAATAGAGGGGAACCAACCGAAGCGATGACCAGGGGCGAAGCGGGAAGAACCGTCGCAGCGCAATGTGGCTGTAGCCATATACTTCTCCTGCCAGTTCCAACCGATACGGCCGAAATAGCTGACCATGCGCTCCTCGTCCCAGGGGCTACCACTGACAGACAGACCGCCTTCTGGAGTCTTAGCAGTACCATTGCTTAGATAAGCATACTGCCAAGTGTTAAAGCCATCTCGCAGAGAACCATTGGTACCATACATGCTCTGGCCTTCGGTACGATACACCTCATAGCCTATCATAGCATCGAAATTGTGTTCCTTTAGCTTGAAAACATAGCTCAGCGTGTTGGTCCATGTAATACCGAAACCATCATTGGCACTCTGTGAAACATGAGAAGTGCCGGAATTGGTCTTGTAGTAGTCATATACCGAGAACTGATATTGTGGCAAGAAGCTACGGTTGTTCTCCGAATCATACTTGACACCCAATGTAGAACGGAACTTTAAGTTTTTAATAAATTCCATCTCGGCATATATATTGCCAGAAACGGTGAACATATTCTTCTGGTTGGTATTGGTAGTCATCATACTACCATAAGGATTGCCATCGCTGTTGTTCCAATCGCTGTCGCTTGTATCATTATAAGGACTGCCATAGCGTCCGTTATCACTGTATACGGGACTCAGCGGAGAGGTGCCAAAGGCTGCACGCAGCGAGTTGTTATAGGCATTACCTACCTGGATACCATTCTTCTTATAATATATAAGAGAAACCTGCTCACCAACCTTCAGGAACTTGTCAATGACCTGATATTCAGAGTTGACACGGAAGTTGTAGCGAGAATAGTTTGACACATCCTTACCGCCTACGATACCTTCCTGATTCATATAACCCAGTGAAACAGCGTAGTTGCCCTTCTGCGAACCACCGCTGATGCTGAGGTTTGCACTGTAGGTCTGCGCATTGTCCTTAAACATCTGGTCTACCCAGTCGGTATCGATCAGATTGCCATCCTTATCGAAAATGCTGGCATACTTCATGGTTCCATCAGCATTCATGCCATACCAGTCGTAGGCAGAACCACCAGAGTTAATGTTCTGCTCATCCATGATGGTCATATACTGACGGGCATTCAGCATCTTAACCTTACGAGGAGCGGTCTGCCAACCCCAATAGCCATCGAAGCTAACAATAGCACGACCTTCCTTACCATTCTTGGTGGTTACCAGCACAACACCATTGGCTGACTGAGAACCGTAGATAGCTGCAGAGGCGGCATCCTTCAGCACGTCGATAGACTCGATATCGGCAGGATTGACAGTAGAGATGTCTCCGCGTACGCCATCAATAATGTAAAGAGGACCGGAGGAACCTGTGGTACCCAAACCACGGATGTTAACCTTCAGACCTTCACCAGGCTGACCGGACTCGGAGATAATGGTCATACCAGGAGTCTGTCCCTGCAGCGCCTGCAACGGGTTAGTGGTGTTCAGTTTTGCAACATCTTCACCTTTCACCTGAAGGGTGGCACCGGTGACCAGTTTTTTCTTCTGGACACCATAACCGATAACGACAACTTCATCGAGTGAAGCCTTGTCCTCATCGAGCGTGATGTTAAGAACAGAAGCTCCGCCTACCTTCACCTTCTTGGTGATGTAGCCGATGTAAGATACTACTAAGGTCTGACCCTCGTTGGCCTCGATCTTGAAGTTACCCTCAAAATCGGTGATCGTACCTCCCTGCACACCATCCACCTGGACAGTAGCACCGATGAGCGGTTCGTTGTCGGTTGACGAAACGACCGTTCCGGAGATCGTCTTGGCACTAAGAGCAGCCCCCATTCCCATTGCCTGCATCATGAACATGGCCATGACAAGGACAACAAATTTTAGAGATGTTTTACTCATAGTTACATTTGTTTTGGTTTGTAATAATTAGAAAATTTTGTGCAAATATAATTATTACGCCCCAAAAGGAGAGTGACAAAATGTTATCAAAAGGGGTATAATTCGTTTCGGATAACTATTTTATCACATTCTTTGCAGATGTTTCGCGGATAACGAGCTGTTGAGGTACAATCTCTTTATACACTGCCGGGTCGCCATTGATACTCTTAAGCAACAAGCGACATGCCGTGATGCCCATCAAACGTGACTGGTCGGCAATGGCCGACATCCGTGGTGTCACATAAGCAGCATGTACATCATCGGTAAAACCAATCAGCGCCACATCGTCGGGAATGCGAAGTCCACAATTCTTAATCGCTGTGAAGGCTGCAAAGGTAATGATATCGTTAAATGCCAGGATAGCATCAGGACGATTCTCTTGTTTTAGCAATTGTTCAACAGCCTGCAAGGCAAACTGGTAGTCAATCTTACCACAGATGACCAAATCGCGCTCAATCTCAATATGATTCTCACGTAAAGCCTCCAGATAGCCATGCTTGCGACGGCGTACCATATCCAAATGATTAGGTCCGCCAATGAAAGCAATACGCCGACTGCCGGTATCGATAAGGTGCTGGGTGGCCAACTGGGCCGCTTCATCACCATTGGCCGTCACACTGGAGAAGCGGTCAGTCAGACAGGTACGACCGAAGAACACCAGAGGAATGCCCATATCGGAAATCTCCTCAAAGTGACTATAGTCGGTCGTCGTCTGAGCCAGACAGGCGACGATACCTTCAACATGAAGACTGATAAAATTGTCAATGGCCTGCTTCTCATCTTCAAAATCCTCATGGCTGTTGGCACTAATCACACTATATCCCGCACGACGCGCCTCTTCCTCTATACCATCGAGAACGGCTGCATAATAATGGGTAACCAGATTGGGAACAACAACACCTATCACCTTCGGCGCTTCCTTGCGCAGGCTCTGTGCAAAAGGATTGGGACGATAGTTCAGCCTTTTGGCAAGATCCTTCACACGCTGCTGCATTTCCTTACCAATCTCTGGAGAGCTACGCAAAGCACGGCTGACGGTAGCAATGCTAACGCCCAGCTCTGCGGCCAAATCCTTCAACGAGGTACGATGTTGCTTCTTGTTACTCATGCCTTAGGTATTTTACGGGAGCAAAGATAAGAAAAAAGACAGAAACCCGCAAACGTTTACGTGAGTTTTTTTATTTTTTTTGTACCAAATTAATAAAAAACCCCTTATCTTTGCATCAGAATTCAGAATGAGTAATGAATAGTTGATAATAAGTTAGTTAGAAAGGGGCTAAGAATGTCGTGAGACATTCTTAGTTTTTTTATGTTCAAATGTAATATTCTGCAGAGTCGATTAATCCGGCACGTAACGCATACTTGGTAGCCTCGTGGACGGTATTCACACCAAGCTTACGGAATATATTCTTGCGGTGGGTATTTATGGTATGGAAACTGGAAAAGCGCTTCTCGGCTATTTCTTTGGTCGTCAGTCCCAAAGCGATATCTTTCAGAATCTCTGTCTCCGTAGGAGTCAGCCGTACCTCTTCTTCCATTTTGCTCTGCTGTGGTACTAAGAGCAATTCGGCCATCCGCTGGCAGATATAGCGCTGATGACGACCTGCATACTGGAGACATTCGCGAATCTCCTGGGCAGAGGACTCCTTCAACAGGATACTGAAACGGGGACTGATGGCAATGACACGACGAACGAAATCGGCCGACAGGTCTACGCTGAACAGCAACCACTGCACCAATGGGAAACGCTGGTATAGAATCTCCAGTTCGTCAACATCATTGATATCAAAAAGGGTATAGTCAAGCACAACAACGGCATCACCATGCTGGCGTAGTTGCTCTATCAACTCAGCCTTGTCTTCGACTTGTCGGCATTGTGTGTCATCAAGATGCTCGCAGAAATACGTCATTCCCGCACGGGTAATGTCCTGCCTGTCTGCTAATACTACATACATCTCCTTTCCCTATCTCTACTTAAACCACGGGAAGCTCCACCCAGAACAGCGAACCTTCACCCAATTTTGACTCCATGCCCACCTTTCCACCAAGGCTCAAAGCCATGCTACGACAGATGCTCAGACCAAGACCCGTGCCAGGAACGAACTCATCGACTTTCACGAAACGCTCGAAGAGATGGTCATTACACAGCTCTTCAGGAATTCCCCTTCCTGTATCTTTCACCCACGCACGGAGCACATCATTCTGAAGTTCACAGCCAAGGGTAATGCTGCCGTCGGGAGTCGCCTTTACCGCATTATCTAAATACTGACACAAGATATCACGCAAACGCTCACGATCCGTATAAGGTTGGAGGTCCGGCGATACAGGTTGCAGGATCAGCTTCACACGGGTCTCGTCCAATTCCTTGGAGAAACGGTCAACCACCTCTTCTAATAAAGGCTTGAGCTCGAAACGTGTCTTCTTGACGGCCTCACCTCCTGCCTCTAACCTCGACATGTGGACCATATCATCAAACAGACGGAGCAAGTGGGCATTGTTCTGGTGTATCAAGCCTACCAGCTGCTCGCGTTCCTCGTCACTCTGCGCCATCGGCAACACCTCGCTGAAACCTACTATAGCATTCAGCGGTGTTCTGACCTCATGACTGATGTTTGCCAAGAAAGCAGACTTCAGACGGTCACTTTCCTCCGCATGGTTTCGGGCTTCTATCAGAGCACGTTCTATCTCCTTCCGCTTATCAATACGGATAGAAGTACCAACAAGCGTCAAGGGATTGCCATTCAGGTCACGCTTATCAACGGTGGCATACAACTCACCCCAGTAAGTCTGGTCGCTATGGAGAATCCGGACCTCGTATTGCTGATGATAATTATCGATTTTTCCCAGTGAGACATCCTCTAGAGTCTTTCGCAGCTGGTCAGCATAAGGTGGAAGTAACATTTTGAAAACATTTTCCACGCTACAGGCTTGCGGAAAGACTACAGTATCGGCAGCATCACGATAGTCGCTTTCAAACGTCACCGTCTGCGTGGGAACATCAAGACGCCAGATACTCAGCTTCATCGCTTTCAACACCAGCTCATACTCAATGGAGTGGCGCTTGATTTTCTTCAGTTGCTCCAAGTCCTTTTCCAAAGCGCGTGATTGCCGCTGCTGCAAGATGAGCAGCAATAACGTCAAGGCAATGAAAGGAATGCCTATTAACCATGCCAATATGTCGAAACGCAACATGGCACTCAAATCAAAAAGGAATATCGTACTTACTGTTACCATTTTGGTTAAGTTATACTGGAGCCAAGCGCAAAGTTACACAAAAGATTTGGATTAGCAAAAATAAATTCATATTTATTTTGTATTTTGATTCGTTTACACTAACTTTGCACCATATTTACACATCATATCAATTAATGACACAACAATTTGAAATCATCGCAAAGACCTTTATGGGCCTTGAGCCCGTCTTGGCGAAGGAACTGACGCAACTGGGCGCAAGCGACGTACAAGTGGGACGTCGAATGGTATCTTTTACTGGTGACAAGGAACTCATGTATCGCGCCAATTTTCAATTGCACACCGCAATCCGTATTCTAAAACCCATTAAGCACTTCAAGGCGATGTCGGCTGATGATGTCTACGAAGGCGTCAAAGATATCGACTGGACACAATATATCGGACTGGAGAAGACTTTTGCCGTAGACTCCGTAGTATTCTCAGAGGAATTCCGACATTCTAAGTTTGTGGCCTATAAGGTCAAGGATGCTATCGTCGACCAATTCAGAGAGAAGACGGGACAGCGTCCTAACATCAGTGTGGCCAATCCTGACATTAGACTGAACATCCATATTGCAGAAGACAAATGCACACTTTCGCTCGACTCCAGCGGTGAGAGCCTGCACCGTCGCGGCTATCGACAGGAATCGGTGGAGGCCCCACTGAACGAGGTACTTGCCGCAGGCATGATTCTCATGACAGGATGGCAGGGCGAGACAGACTTCATAGATCCCATGTGTGGTAGCGGCACTCTACTGATTGAGGCAGCACTGATAGCCCGCAACATGGCTCCAGGACTCTTCCGCAAGGAGTATGCATTTGAGAAATGGCCCGACTTTGATGCAGAGCTTTTCGACAAGATTTACAACGACGACTCTCAAGAACGCGAGTTCCACCACCATATCTACGGCTACGACGTCGACATCAAGGCTGTTAACACCGCTCGTCTGAATGTCAAGGCTGCAGGACTTAGCAGCGATATCACTGTCGAGGAGCGTGACTTCAAGGAATTTACCCAACCCAAGGAGAAGAGTATCATGGTGACAAACCCACCTTATGGCGAGCGCATCTCCACTCCAGACCTACTGGGAACATACAAGATGATTGGTGAGCGACTGAAGCATCAGTTCACCAATAACGACGCCTGGGTGCTCAGCTATCGCGAGGAGTGTTTCGACCAAATCGGCCTGAAGCCCAGCATCAAGATACCTCTTTACAATGGCAGTCTGGAATGTGAGTTCCGCAAATATCAGATATTCGACGGCAAGATGAGAGACTACCGTTCGGAAGGCGGTGTCGTCAAGACGGAGGAAGAGAAGCGACAAATGGCTGAGAAGCGACGTTTCAAGCAGAACCGCGAATTCAAGAAGCGCATTGACGAACAGGAGGAGAACGAGAGTGCAGATATTCGCAGCTTTAAGTTCCACTCACTGGAGAAGAAAAATGAGCGAAAGACAGAACGTAGCGATCGCTTTGAACGAAGAGGTGAGAAAAAGCCTTTCAACAAGGGAGGTCGCAACTTCGACAAGAAGGGCGGACGCGATTACGACAAAAGAGGCGGACGTGACTTTGGCAGAAAAAATAGGAGGTTCGACCATGATGAAGATTAAAAGTCTGCTTATCCTCTTTTCCCTACTCACCCTACCCTATCTCCCCATGACAGCTCAAGAGGAAAAACTCTTCACATTGGAAGACCTGAACTTCGGCGGCAACAATTATCGCAATATGTTGCCCAAGAACCTGTGGCTGACGTGGTGGGGAGACCAACTGATGTATCAGGATGCCGAAGAGGGCGGAATGCTAGAAACGAATGGCGAGAGGAAAGCATTCTTCACGCTAAAAGACGTTGGAACCGACTTTCATTCGGCCTTTTCAGCCCAATATCCTTATGCCGATCAGACCGTCGTTCTGCTGAAAAACAGCAAACAGCGTATCCTCTACGACTGGAAGCTGAAGAAGACCGTCTGGCAGCAGACCTGCGAGGGAGAGCAATTCAGCGAATGGAACGCTGCATCACGGGCCGTAGCTTATGTCAAGGACCATCAGCTCTTCGTACGCGATGCCGACAACAAAGAGCAGAAACTGACGGCTGACGGAAGTCGTGACATCGTGTATGGTCAGAGTGTTCATCGCAATGAGTTCGGCATCGACAAAGGACTTTTCTGGAGTCCCAACGGAATGCGCCTGGCCTTTTACCGTATGGACCAGTCGAAGGTGACTGACTATCCACAGGTTGATATCTTCCAACGCTCAGCCACCTATGAGCCCGACAAATACCCCATGGCCGGCGAGACTTCGCATCAAGTAACTGTAGGCATCTACGACCTACATACACAGCAGACCATCTATCTGCAGGCTGGCAATCCTACCGACCGCTATTTCACCAATATCGCATGGGCTCCTGACGGCAATACGCTTTATATGTTTGAGTTAAACCGCGATCAGAACGACTGTCGCCTCGTCAGCTATGATGCCACTACTGGTCAGCGCATTGCCGAACTGTATCGAGAGACCAGTGAGAAATATGTAGAACCTCTGCATCCTATCGTTTTCCTGCCCTGGGACAGTGACAAGTTCATCATGCAAAGCCAGCGCGATGGCTTCAACCATCTCTATATATATAATAAGGTAGGGAAGTTGCAAAAACAACTGACCAGTGGGCCGTTTGTGGTTCAACAGGTTCTAGGCTTCAACGAGAAGCAGAAAAGCATCATCATTACATCCAACGAAGCCAATCCAATCCAGCATAACACCTATACCGTCAGCGTTAAGACGGGAAAGCGCGTACTCCTTGACAACGGAAAGGGCTCACACCATGCCGTTCTGTCAGCTAATGGAGAATGGATGTATGACAGATACACAGAGCCTGATGTTCCACGCAACATCGACCTGGTGAATACGAAGACCGGAAAGGCCCAGCGCCTGTTGACTGCAGCAGACCCGTGGAAGGGTTACAAAGTGCCTATCTTCGAGAGCGGCACCATCAAGGCTGCAGACGGTACCACAGACCTTTACTATAGGATGGTAAAGCCCCACGACTTCAATCCTACAAAGAAGTATCCTACCATCGTATACGTCTATGGTGGACCACACGCCCACAACGTAGAGGCAGGATGGCACTGGTATAGCCGTTCGTGGGAGACTTATATGGCCCAAAAGGGGTATATTCTATTCATTCTCGACAACCGCGGATCGGAGAATCGTGGTCTTGCCTTCGAACAAGCCACCTTCCGTCAACTGGGACAGATTGAAATGCAAGACCAAATGAAAGGAGTTGACTTCCTGCGCACTCTACCCTATGTCGACATGCAACGACTAGGTGTTCACGGCTGGTCGTTTGGAGGATTTATGACTATCTCGCTCATGGTCAATTACCCCGACGTATTCAAAGTCGGAGTGGCAGGTGGTCCCGTCATCGACTGGAAATGGTATGAGGTGATGTATGGCGAGCGTTATATGGACACCCCACAAACCAACCCAGATGGATATGCCAAAACCAGTCTTATCGACAAAGCCAAGAACCTTAAAGGAAAGCTGCAGATCATCACAGGCTACAACGACAACACCGTCGTGCCACAGCACTGCCTGTCTTTCCTCGATGCCTGCATCAAGGCTGGAACACAGCCGGATTTCTTCGCTTATCCAGGCGAAGAGCACAATATGCGAGGCCACGCCTCTGTCCATTTGCACGAACGAATTACCCAATACTTTGAAGACTACTTAAAATAAAACTATGAAAGAGGAACAGATACTCGTCCGCATCACAGGACAAGACCGCCCTGGACTGACCGCATCAGTCATGGGAATTTTAGCCAAGTATGATGCCCAGATTCTAGACATCGGCCAAGCCGACATCCACTCTACCCTATCGCTGGGCATCCTCATCCGCATGGACGACATGAAGTCAGGTCTGGCCATGAAGGAACTGCTATTCAAGGCTACCGAGTTGGGTGTGAACATCGGTTTCTCGCCTATCAGTGACGAAGAATATGAGGACTGGGTAGGTCATCAGGGCAAGAACCGCTACATTATGATGGTCTTAGGACGCCAGTTGGAGGCGCGCCAGATAGAGGCAGCTACCCGTATCCTAGCCGACCAGGGTCTGAATATCGACTCCATTCTCCGACTTACCGGTCGAAAGAGTATTATCAATCCTGCCAAACACATACGCGCCTGCATCCAATTCTCGCTGCGCGGTGAACCCGTCAACCGACAAGAGATGCAGTCGAAGCTGATGAAACTATCTCAGGAAATGGAAATTGATTTCTCTTTCCAGAAAGATGATATGTTCCGCCGCATGCGACGCCTAATCTGCTTCGATATGGACTCTACACTTATCCAAACGGAATGTATCGACGAGTTGGCAGAGCGCAATGGCGTTGGTGCGGAAGTGCGTGCCATTACCGAAAGTGCCATGCGTGGAGAAATCGACTTCAAAGAGAGTTTTACTCGAAGAGTTGCTCTGCTGAAAGGACTGGATGTCAGCGTCATGCAGGACATTGCAGAACACCTGCCTATCACTGAGGGTGCTGACCGTCTGATGAACATCCTCAAAACCTGTGGCTACAAGATTGCCATTCTTTCTGGTGGATTTACCTATTTTGGCGAATACCTACAGCGACGCTATGGCATCGACTATGTCTATGCCAACGAGTTGGAGATTGACGAGAACGGCAAGCTGACAGGTCGCTATGTGGGTGAGATAGTCGACGGCCACCGTAAAGCGGAATTACTGAAGCTCATTGCGCAAGTGGAGAAGGTCAACCTGGCTCAGACCATTGCCGTAGGCGACGGAGCCAACGACCTGCCCATGATTAGCGAAGCCGGTCTGGGTATTGCCTTCCACGCAAAACCCCGTGTGGTAGCTAATGCAAAGCAGAGCATCAATACAATAGGACTCGACGGTGTGCTCTATTTCTTAGGGTTCAAGGATTCGTATTTAGGTGAACAAGGAAAGCTGTGAAAAGTGAAAAGTAAAAAGATAAAAAAGTAAAAAGGTAAAAGATATATGAAAATACTATTGTTAGGCAGCGGTGGGCGTGAGCACGCGTTGGCATGGAAGATTGCTCAGAGCAGCAAGTGTGAGAAGCTATACATTGCACCAGGCAATGCAGGAACTAGCAACTGTGGCGAAAATGTCGCTGTGAAAGCTGATGATTTTGAAGCCATCAAACAGTTCTGTGTAGAGAAGCAGATCAGTATGGTTGTAGTAGGCCCTGAAGACCCATTGGTAAAGGGTATCTACGACAATCTAAAGGCTGATGACAGGACCAAGAATATCCCCGTCATCGGTCCATCAAAAGCCGGTGCCGTGTTGGAGGGCTCCAAAGATTTTGCCAAGGGATTCATGCAACGCCACCAGATTCCCACAGCCCGCTATGAGACGTTCGACGGCGAGCATCTCCAGGAAGGTCTGAAGTTCCTAGAGACGCTGGAAGCCCCCTATGTATTGAAAGCTGACGGACTATGTGCTGGAAAGGGTGTTCTCATACTGCCTACACTCGATGAAGCAAAGAAGGAACTGAAGGAAATGCTGGGCGGTATGTTCGGCAATGCCTCAAGTCGCGTGGTCATCGAGGAGTTCCTCAGTGGCATCGAATGCTCCGTCTTCGTGCTGACCGATGGAAATCACTATAAGATACTGCCCGAAGCTAAAGACTACAAACGCATTGGCGAGCACGACACCGGCTTGAACACAGGTGGTATGGGCTCAGTGACCCCCGTACCCTTTGCTACTAAGGAGTGGATGCAGAAGGTAGAAGACCGCATTATCCGTCCTACCGTTAAAGGTCTGAAAGCCGAAGGTATTGACTACAAGGGTTTTATCTTCTTCGGACTCATCAACGTGAAAGGCGAACCTATGGTTATTGAGTATAACTGCCGTATGGGCGATCCTGAGACAGAGAGCGTCATGCTGCGCCTGAAATCAGATATTGTCGATCTCTTTGAAGGTGTGGCAGAAGGCAATCTTGACCAACGTCCCATCGTTTTTGACGAGCGTGCTGCCGTATGTGTCATGCTGGTCAGCGGTGGTTATCCCCAAGAGTACAAGAAAGGCTACCCTATCAGCGGCATTGAACAAGTAGAAGGCAGTATCGTATTTCACAGCGGTACGACTTTGAAAGATGGGCAGGTGGTTACTGCCGGAGGACGCGTAATCGCTGTTTCTTCCTACGGAAAAGACAAGGCTGAAGCTTTACAGAAGTCATTCGAGGAGGCACAAAAGATTCAGTTTACTGACAAATATTTCCGCCGCGATATTGGAGCAGACCTGTAAATGAGGAAATTAGCACAGAACAAGGTATCAGAGAGTACACTCACATTCCCCCTCTCCCTTCTTTATGCCACAGCAATATGGCTATTGTGTGGTGTGATACAGGAAGAGTGGTGGGTGCAAGGGGCATTCATGGCTGTTACCACAATCATGATGCTACAGCTCAACAAGTTGCATGTGCTTATCCGCATTTATTCACGCATGGTGAGTAGCACTTTCTTAGCTTTGTCTTGTTGTGCCTGTTTCTTGTTCCCTTCCATTCCTGGAGCCATAGCAAGCATGTGCATTGTGATGGCCTATATCCTCTTATTCACCAGTTATCAAGACGAAAAAGCCACAGGTAAGGTATTCTATGCTTTTCTGCTTTATGGAATAGCGAGCTTGGGATACGTACATATATTGTACTTCATTCCACTATTGTGGATCTTCATGGCTAAGCACCTCAGCTTGCTGTCACTGCGCACATGGGCTGCGTCAGTTATCGGACTGCTCACACCCTATTGGATGATAGGCACTTGGCTCATTTACCACTATGGCATAGACGAATGGCCTGAGCATTTCATGCCACTCGCTACCTTCCATCAACCTTTCGACTTCGGAATACTCTCCATAAGCCAGATGGCGACCTTTACGCTGATGGTCATCCTAATGCTGACGGGAATAGTGCACTTCATCAATAAGAGCTACGCAGAA
>JAEEGL011217766.1_pt1 | contig 16080 bp, 14 predicted proteins | sample 9134231 | NCBI WGS metagenome assembly JAEEGL01 (sample SAMN16246548, study PRJNA631951) | gut metagenome | biome: gut microbiome; feature: rumen; material: fiber-attached | host: Bos | place: Iran: Karaj | collected 2018-10
AATATTTATCTCTTTCTAATGTCATTTTTGATGGACTTGAAAGTGTTATTAAACCACTCATAGCACCAGCTTTTAAATAAAACATTCCAATACCTTTTTCATTTAAATTAATTAATAATCCATCATAAGGATATTCCATACCAGCAACCATACCACTTACTTTTTGTTTATCTTGACTAGCAACAAAAAATAAATTGTTTTCTCCTAATCCATCTACACTTCTAAATAATTCTTGAACTTTATCAATACTATTAAATTCTTCCATAATTACCTCTTTCTTTATTATAAATAAATTATATCAAATAAATATATACATATCAATAAAATTAAAAAGAAGTATTAAATACTTCTTAATAATCTATTCTTTCTTTTGATATTTCTATTACTGGACGAACTCCATAATATAATCCTGCTGGATTAGTATTAGTACCTGTACCTAAATCACTTGAATTAAGAATTCTAACTGAATTGGCAGAACTTGAAGGACCAGCGATATTTTCTACATAATGTCCTCTTACTATCTTAGCATAATATGCATCCGGATTCCAACTACCATCTGGTTCAGTTTGATATGTTGTATATAGTGTATTTTCAAACAAGTATTCACAATTCATATAAGTTCTAATTCCATTTAACTGAGTAAGTTGTGAATTAGTCTTTCCACAAGCTTTTTCTAATTCTCCAAATTGAGGAAATCTTGCAGCATATCCTGTATAATCAAATACCGGTAAATTTTCAGAACCATATCTAGAATCATCAAGTATTAATTGTCTACTAGTATTTTTTAAACTTACATTAGTCCATTGAGATGTTTTTGGTAACTGTACTACAGCTGTAACAGGACCATTAGCAATAAGTCCATTAGCACTATATGCATGAGGAACTGTGTTTGTAGCAAGTCCATTAGTAACACTATTATAATATATTAATGCTGCTGTATCACTTTCATACTCTCTAGTAGTAGTATTATAGTAATCACTTAAATAATAGAATCTTTCAGTTAACTCATTAAACTTACCATCACCATTAACATCACATGTAAAGGCATCTCCACCTTTTAATTCACCTCTAGTTCCACAATTTCCATATGTAATTATACTATTATGTTCATGTTGACCACCATTGTATCCAGCACAGAATGAAGCACCCCCACTACTATTACATACTTCTTGATGAAGTGCTTCAGCCCTCTTACATACTATATTATCTGATACAGTTATATTCATATTATTAGGACATACATATTCGTCAAATACAGTTATGTTTATATTAGATGGATCAGCATCATATTCATGCCATTTTGCATAATAAGTTTTATTACCATCTGGAATAGTAGTTGAACTAATCTTAGTAGTATAACTAGAATCAGTATACCATCCCATAAATAAGAAATGTTCATGTGTAGGAGTTGGTAATGTACCTAGAGTTCCACCTCTTAAAATTTCTATATCAGCAACATCACTTCCACCAAATGTTTCAAAAGAAATTACCCATGTTGGAAGTTTAGTCCATTGTGCATATACAGTTACATTACTTGTTGGTACATAACTAGCAGTTATTTGTTCTCCACCTTCAGCTTCAGTAAACCATCCATTAAATGCATATAAATTTCTTGTTGGAGTTGGTAATGTACCTACACTTGCACCTGTAGTTAAGTTTTTATATGTTGGTGTAACAGTTCCACCAGTAGGATCAAAAGTTACTTTATATGCCCATTTTGCATATACTTCTATATCACTATCTAAATCTTCTAATTTAAATTCTTGTCCTGCTGTACAATTAGCATCTTTATACCATCCAATGAAAGTTTTACCTAAACTTGTTGGTTCAGTATATGTATCTATAAAATAACTATTATTTAATACAGTAGTTACAATAGCATAATATCCATATCCTTGACCATATCCACTACTATCTGATTTAAATCCAAATGTAACACTTTCACCATTAATAGTAAAGTGACTATGTCCCATATTAGTTAGACTATTACCATTAAGTGTATAATTTCCTGTTTGAACTCCACCTAATTGTTGTCCACCAGTTATACCTGTTCTAAAATAAGCTGATGCTGCATAATTTGGATAAGAGCCTTCCCAAATAGTAGCAAAGTCTTTAGTTGCATCTTCACCATTATAATATATATCTACATTTAAACTTTCTGCTCCTGGTACAGTTATTACATGGTTTGAAGTGTATCCTCTATCACTACCAACTATATAATTACCATTCTTATTATTTCCATAGTTAGAAATCTTTTTACCAGTTGAATCTACATTTTGTGTACGTGATATTTTCTCTACATTTTTTATATCAAGTGCATATTTAATAACATTAGTACTATTATTATTACTAAACTTACCACCATTAGCATTATAAGTAATATTATATACTGGAACCCATCTAGCTACATATGTAGTATCTTCTAATACTAATGTATCTTCAGTTATTTTTGTTTCATATGTATCATCTACATACCATCCTTCAAAAACATAATTAGCTTTAGTTGGTGTTGGTAATTCACCTATTTCAGTATCATATTCTTTAGTAATACTATCTACACTAGATCCACCTTTTGAATCAAATGTTATTGTATATTTATTTGTTTCCCAATTGGCTACTAATTCCATATTATCTGTTGGGATAAAACCATCTTCTATTTTTTCATTTAATTCATCAAACCATCCTAAGAATGTTGATTGAAATTTAGTTGGTTCTGGTAAATTTTCTAAGCTATCTCCGGCTTTAATATATTCATCAAAATCATTTAGATTTCCACCATTCATAATATATACTATTTGATATAGCCATTTAGCATATACTTCAACTATACCGTCTATATCATCTTCATCAAATTCTTGTCCATCTGTTGTATCACTATCCTTATACCATCCAGCAAATATCGCATTTCCATTAATTGGTTCTTCATATGTACCTTTTTCTTGAATATCTTTTCCAGTTCCTTTTATAATAGCATAATATCCATATCCAGCACCACAATCATCATTATCTGATACGAAATCAAATGTAACAGAATCACCTTGAATAAGTATAGTCTCATGTCCCATATTAGTTAATTCATTATCATTAACTGTATATGTTCCTGTTTGTTCTCCACCTAATATATAATATGTTATTTGCTCTGATTCTTCATATGTATAATTATAATAATACTTATGATTTCCTTCTAATATCAAAGCATAATCATAGTCAGTATCTTCACTATTAAAATATACATCTACTACTAAACTTTCAGCTCCTGGTATTGTTACTACATGAGGTTCTTCTGGATCACCTCTATCACTACCTAAAATATTAAAAGAATACCAATCTTCACCATAATTACTATTTTGTTTACCTGTTATATCTATATTTTCTGTATAAGAATATTTAGTAACATCACCTGTAGTTATTTCATACTCAATTGGTTTAATAGTCTTACCATTAGTAAACTTTCCACCATTTGCGTTATATTTAACTATATTCCCATTTAACCATTTAGCATATATAACTGTATCTTTACTAATTGTATCATTTTCAAAATCAAATTCATTAATATAATCAGAATCTTTATACCATCCAATAAATACATTATTTTCTTTTTCTGGATCACTTGGTTTTGTTACTTTTCCTCCACTTATTATTTTTAATGGATTTATATTAGATCCTTCATTAGTATTAAATGAAACATTAAACTCATAAGCTGTTATTTTATTATTAAATACTATTTGGAATACTGCTTCATCTGCTTTAATTCCTATTGGTATAAATAATAATGTTAAAACTATTACCATTAATGATTTTTTTAATCTCTTTTTATTTATTAAAGTTATTACTAAACCTATTATTGATATAACTAATAAAATAATATATTTAGTTAAATTATCACCTGTTTTTGGAACATTAATTATATTTGTTTTATTATCTTCTTTTGTTGTTTCATTTTGATTACTTTGTCCATTATTTGGATTTGTTATAGTTTCATCATTTGTATCATCTGGATTTGTTATGGTTTCATCATTTTCACCATTATTACTTAATGAATCAGTAAAAGTATTACCTTCATCATCTTCATATGTTAAAAATAAATTAACTTTTTTATTTGATATATTAACACTACTAGATTCTAACTTATATGTTAGTGTTAATTCAAATGTTTTTTCTTTTCCAGCCTCTATTTTTACATTAGATAAATCATCATAAGTATATTCTAAATTACTTGAATCATTATCATCGCTAATAGATTTAATAATATAATCTTTTTCACTATCATTTTTAAATGTTACATTATATTTAATATAATCATCTTTATTAGAAAAGACTATATCATTTGTAATAGTACCTGAATTAATACTTACATCATTAATGATTACTCCACTTGATTTATCTTTTACTTCTATATTTGTTATTTTAAAAGGTACATCAACAGCATCTACTCTTACTATTTTAAAAACACTAAATAGAAGTAAAACTGTAAACAAAATACTTGATACATATTTGATTATATTCTTCATTAAGCACACCTCATCTATTATAATTAATTATAACATAGAAGTATAATATTTTACTATAATATTTAAAAAAAAGAAGAATTTAATTCTTCTTTATAATCTTTTGTTTTGAATTTTCTTTTTTATCAACTAAATTTGCTATTATTTGTATTTTGATTGTTTTATTTGTTTTAAGTGAGTTAATAAATGCATCTAAATATTGGTTAAAGTGAGTTAAATCTTCTCCATTTGATAATCTAACTACATATCCGTATTCTTTTAATTTACCTAAAAATATATTAAATGGAACATAACATCTTTCTGTTTTTATTCCATTAAAATGTCTAGATTCATTTTTAATATAATTTAAATATGTTTTATCATTAATAGAAAGATTTAAACCGCTTTCTTCTTTCTTATATATAGAACCTCCACAAGTTTTTTCAAGCTCGCTAAGTGTCATTTTTTCATTAGATAATTCACATAGTTCTTCATCTGCTTTAAATGATAAAATTACATATTCTTTAGAAGTGTTTTTTCTTATTTCGTTTTCAAGGTCTTGATCAAATTTTGTACCTTCAGTAGTTAGTTTTCTAGCTGTTCCTTCTTTACAACATATTCCTAAATAAGATGAAATACCTACAGAATCTATTGATAAATCTCCTTTATATAAGCTTTCAATAGCTTCTCTCATACTATCTTCACAAAAAGATATAAACTTAATTGCTTGGTTTTTTGATTCCATTTCTGAAACTTTTATTGGCTTTTCTTCTAATTTTTTATCTCTAAAATCGCTTACTATTGAAACTCCATAAATTTTTGGATCATTTTCTAATTTATCTCTTAATCTTTTTAATTCTTCTAACATAAAACCCTCCTTGGTAGATATAATTATATCACCTATATATTAAAAGTCAATAAAAAGGCTTTAAGCCTTTTAATTAGTTAATGTTAATGTACCAGATTCAATTGGTAAATTAGCATAATTAGAATCAGTTAAATTAATAGTTCTTGTAGCTCCTACTGTGTTTTGAATTTCAACTGTTTCTGTACTAGTAGTCATTTGAATATTTTTTAACGTATCATCAAATTCATGTTCACCATCTGAAGCTGTTTGTTGATAATAAATTATTGGTGCATTGCTAGTAGCAAATGGAACATTATTAAATACTGCATCACCATTTGTATCTGTAGTTATTATAGTTCCATATTGTGTTCCTGTACTATCAGTTCTAACAAATGTAGCTCCTACTATAGGTGTTCCTGTACTTGTTCCATCTTCTGTTACATGTAGTGTTAAAGTACCTGTTGCGGATATAGTAAATGCATATGTATCTGTTCCTGCTACAACATTTAATGTACTAGGATCAATAGTAGTGTTTTCATATCCTGTTACACTTGCTTCTACTGTATAACTATCATTTATTAAATCTATAGTTCCTGTACCATTAGTAATGTTTACTATTTTTGCCATATAATTAATTCCCCCTTTTCTATTGGCAGATTATAGTAATAATCTGTTAATATTAAAGTGATAGAATTATTAATTACGTTTCTTTTAAAATAAAATACATATTTATTATTGTTTATATAAATATATTTTTCTATTCTTTCGTTACAAGTATTAGCTATTAATTTATATAATCCTTTTTTTAAACATATATTTAATATGCCATTATATGTTTGTCCATCATAAATTAAGTTATTAAATTCATCATATAATAATATATTAGCTTGATTTTTATTATTAATACCTAACCCTTTAAATATAAATTCAACTTCCAATCTATCACCTCTAATTTATTATATGGTGAATAAAAAAAAGAATCATAATTATTATCCATATGAATAATAATTAAATTCTTTTTAATATAATCCCCATTCTCCTAATTTTTCAAATCCGCCTATTTCATTTATATAATTACTAGCTATTTCAACTATTTCACTATATGGTTTTCCATCTACTATTTCATCTCCAATAGCACAACTAAGTTCAATAATTCTATTTTCTTTTTGAGCTTTTAAAAATGCATATATATTTATTGAAACATCTCCTTTTGATAAATCTTTACCATGTAATCCTCCACCAGTTACTGATTTTGCCATATCTGAACCTAGTTTTCTATTAGTAGCACCACTATCTACATCACTACCACCAGTCCAATCTCCTAAAGGATTTATTATAGAATTTGGATATTCTTTTTTTAATTCACTTGTTAAACAATTACTTTGACATATTATTAATTTATCTTTATCTAATATATATTTACCATCATATGGATATTTACTATATATATCATGAGCTATTTTTGATAGTTCTTTTTCTTCTTCTGATAAAGGTACACCTTTAAATATACCATTATCACCACATCTTATTTTATCTTGTTGATTATTACTTAAATATTTATCTTGTTTTACTACTTGTAAATCTAATTTTAAATTACCAGCTATTCTATTTACTATATTGTTTATTTCATCAAAATTAAAAATTTCACTTGTTTCTATTATTATATGACAATTACCATGTCCTAATAATACTTCTACTGCTATTTTAGGGTTACTATTTTTTTTATAACTTAAATCTACTATTGCTCCTGCTATACGGTCTGCTAATTTATCTGGATGGCTTGGGTTTACTTTTTCTATCATATTATCACTCCTTTATTAAACTCATTTATTGTTATTATTTTATTATTATAAGATGCACAAGCTAAACATGTAATACTATCACATATCCAAAATGTTTTTTTATCTAAATCTATAACAAATGGATATTTGTTATTAATCATAATATTTTTAGAGGTTTTGTTTTTTATTTTATATTTTGATATTAGAAAATTATAAAATTTTTTTCTTTTTTTTATATTTAATTCATTAACAATATATTGCATACATTCTCCTTTCTAACATCTTATAAAAAAAGTACTTAAAGATAACCTTTAAGTACTTATGTTATCTCATAGTTCTAGCATTACCACCTAACTAAATAGGTTGGTGTGACTTCATAGGGCTAGTCCCTCCATCACTCTTTATAAGATGTTGTTAATATTATAACACATTTTTTTATTTTTTATCTAATATTTTAAATAAATTTGATTTTTCTAAAGAAGGAAATCTTTCTATTAATTTATCTTTTAAATATAATGATTTTTTATATAAATTTGGATATTTTGATAAATCATTATTACTACATATATTTTCAAATATAATTGCAATATCTTCTGTTTGATATGCTTTTGAATAATTGTCTACAAAATAAACATCGTTTATATTTTTTTCTTGTAATGTATATTTATTATCTATTTCTTCTCTATAATCATTTAAGTATTTAAAATCTTTTGGATTTAATTTATCCCATTCTTTTATAGATCCCATTCTATTTTCTATACTATGCATCATTTCATGACATATAGTTGTATCAAGTGAATCTTGTCTTATATCTAATACCATTTCAAATCTATCATGTTCTAACACTGTATAAGCTGCTGGATCTATTACTGTATTAGCTTTATCATTTGATTTCATTTTACCTGATAAATATATAACTAATCCCATATATTTTTTATCTTTAAATTCATTAAAGAATTCTTTATTAAATTTATTTAATACTTTATCTATATTATTTAATGCATTTAAAACTGAAAAATTATTAATTTCTATCGTTGTTTTAAATGTATCATTATCTATACTTACTTCTTCTTTATATATAATATTTATATTATATTTTTGTTCTAATTCTTTTACTTTTTCACTTATAAAATTATCCATATAATTTTTATAACCATCAAATGTATATGTTATTTTATCTATATTTTTATCAATAATATATATATCACAATTATCATCTGATAATAAATATATATATTTTTCATCACTTATTATTCTTTTTATAGATTGTTTAAACTCATAATCTATTATATTTATTATGTTATTATTTAAATCAGCAATAAATAATTTATTATCAACTATAAAATAATATATATTATTATTTAACATACTAGCTTCTGTATTACTATCAAACACTAAATTCTTATATGTTTTAAATTGATTATTAGTAACGTTATATATATTTATTTCTTCATCTTCTACTTTATAATAACCTTCATTATATTTTTTATCTAATTCTTCATTTAATTCATTATATTTATCATTTAATATATCATAATAAATATATGTTTTATCTTTTTTAAATATTAAATATGTATTTTCACTAGTTACTATATTATCTATATATTTACTATCTTCTATATTTAATTCTTTTATTATTTCATTATTTTCATATAATTTATTATCTTTTAATACTAAAAATCTATCTTTATAATTTATTACTTCATCATCTATACTATATATTAAATTTAATTTATAATCATAATATTTATTTGAACATAATATATAATCATTATCAAATATACAATAATCATTCTTTTCTTCTATTGTTCCTACTTTTATAGTTCTTTTACTTGTAAGATTACGTTTATATAATGTATATATATTATCTATTTCATCTAAATAATAAATATAATTATCTTTTATTTCTACTGGTTTATAATTATTAGTTTTATTTTCAATATTATAATGATAAATATATTTAGTTAATTCTTCACCTTTTAATTTACTATTATATTTATCAAGTAATATTAAACCAATTATTATTAAACCAATAATAACTAAAAATATAAATGTTTTTATTACTCTTTTTATTATATTCATATTATCTCCTATATCTAATAAAATTATATCATAAAGATATATTATTATTTATATTTATTATATATTTCGACATTTTTCGACATTGTTTTTATAAAAATATATATTGACATATTAATAAAAAAAATGTATGATATCAGTACTTTTAAGGGGTGAGATTATCAATAGATATGATGAAATTGATAAATTAAATGAATATTCTAGTATGTTAGAAAAACATTATACTGAAAAGCAAATAGATTCTGATGTAGCATGTTATATTTATGATTTTTTAAATGGTGATATTAATAATTTACCTCCATTTAAAGTTTTATATAATTTAATTGATTCAGCAAGTATTGGTGATAAAATATCTGAAGGATATGGTGTAATAGTTTATTTAGGTAAAATAGAGAATAGTGATTTTAATGAAATTATTATTGAAATGGAAATAAATGTTGATAAAAATAGAAAAAGAATTGATAAGATAACTTGTAGTAAACATAGTTGTGTATTAATAAATAGAAAAAGAGCTATAAAGTTTGATGATTCTATTAAAGATGATACAAGATTTAAAGATTATCCTAAAATTAATAAAAATAGAATAAAATTTTTACAAAATTATTTAAGTAAATTTGAAATAAGTAATAGAAAACAAAAAAGCAAATAATTAATTATTTGCTTTTTTTTCTTAAATTATTTCTTTTCACATATTGATTCTACATAATTTAAAGCATCAATTGCCATTTTTTTCTTTTCTATAAATGTATCAAAATCTTCACTTAATATTTCTTCTTTTGTGAACCATCTATAATTTAAAACTTCATTTTCATTAATTTTTAACTGATTTTTATCTTTTAATAAAGCTATATAAAATATGTCTATATGAATATGATTATCATTAATAATATTCTTTTGCATTGCAAATGGTCTTATATAATCTTCTTCTCTAGGATATCTTTCACCTAATAATTCAATATCTAAATTTGTTTCTTCTTTTACTTCTCTAATTACAGCTGATTCTGGATCTTCATTTGCTTCTATATGTCCACCAACAAAAAGCCATTTATTTAGTTTTTTATGATGTATAAATAGTATTTTCTTTTGTTCCTCATCAACTATACATGCAGTAGCACAAAAATGTATTTCTTTCATAATTATTTTCTCTCTTCTAGCACTCTATTGAAATAACAAATTTCAAGTGCAAATTTAACTTCATCTGTAATTTTTGGATTATTTCTAGCTTCAGTTATAGATTCCCATTTGTAATTATCATGTTCAGTTAATTTTACATCATCAGTTCCTTTTACTTTAACAATAAAATTAAATTGTCTAGCTTTTTTACCACTACTTGATAGATAATCAAAACTATTAATATAATAACATATTTCTTCAACATCTAAATTTGTTTCTTCTTTTACTTCTCTTTTTAATGCTTCATAGATTCCTTCATCAGTTTCTACATTTCCACTAGGTAATTCATCTATTCCACCCATAAAATCATCTGATTTTCTTGTTAGCACTAGCATTTCATTTTTTTCATTCATGACTACTCCACCAACAACAAATTTAATTATTCCATCTTCTTTTGCTTTTTCAATTAATAAATTATAAAATTTCATTATTTTTCCTTCTTTCTTTTAATATTTTTATAATAATTTGCAACTTTTCTTAATATATCACAATATTTTAAAACTATATCTAAATCATCTTCAGAATACCATACAGGTAATTTAAATGTATTTTCAAAAAACTTATCTGCATTTGGATATCCTTCATGATTAATTTTTTGATAATTTGGGAATAAAACTTGTGGATTATTGAATAATTCTAATCTATTCAATGGACATGTAGAACTTGGATTATCAAACTCAATTCCACCTTCCATATGTAATGCATCTATAAATTTTTCAATAGGTAATCCATGAAATTTTGATGGATTATATTTAAATACTACTGCATAATAACTATTTTTACTTCCATCATATGATTTATTTAATTCTATTCCATCAATATCATTTACCACATTTTGAATAATTTCAACCATTTTTTGTTTTACACTATTCATTTTATCTAAGTTTTTAAATAGTTCATATGCAATTCTAATTGCTAATGGATGTGCACGTAGTTTTAATCCTTTTCCTGTTATAGCATATTTATAATCTATACTATTTTTAGATATTTCTTGTTTGCATCTTTTGTTATAATGACCAAAAAGTACACAATTTTTATATATATATTTATCATTAGTTATTACAATTCCACCTTCACCACCAGTGATAATTTTATTTCCTTGAAGACTAAATGCAGCTGCATCACCCCATTCTCCAAGTTTCTTTCCCATATATTCTCCACCATGTGCATGTGAACAATCTTCTAATAAATATATATTATGTTTATCTGCGATTTTTCTTATTTCATCCATCTTACATGGATATCCCCACATATGTGTAACAATAATTGCTTTTGTGTTATTATTAATTTTTGATTCTATTTTTTTATAATCAATATTTCCTGTTTCATCACAATCTACAAAAACTGGTGTAGCTCCTGTTTGAAAAATTGGTGATATTGTTGCAAAGAAAGTATAAATAGGAGCAATTACTTCATCACCTTTTTTTAATCCAATTGCATCAAACATTGAGTGAATTGCACTAGTACCTGATGATGTAACAATACCATAACGTTTATTATGATAACTTGCAAATTCATCTTCAAATTTTTTAAAAATATCACTTTTATCATAAATTGATATTGTGTCATTTAATTGTTGTATTACTGCTTTTTCTAAATCTTTTGTTATTTTAGGATGTATGAATCTTCCTTGATCTTGAGTCATTATAGGAACTCCACCATCTATTGCTAGTTTATCATTTTTTTTCATCAATGGACAATGTTTTCCAAGTAATGTATTAGCAAGAGACATTTTATAATTTAATCCTTCTTCATCTCTATTTTTTACTTCTTCTAATATATTGATTTCTTCTTTTAAATATCTACATAATTTAATCTTTCCATCTGGTGAAATAAATAAGTCATTATTTTCATTACAATATGTAGTTGGATCATATTTATTAGTAGCAGCAGCACAGAAGATTTTTGATAATATTACTTTTGTTTCTCCATCAAACATAACCATTTTATGATTATATTTTTCATATTCTTTAAAACCTAATTGTAAAAATGTTTTTTGTATTTCTTCAAGTGGTACAATTATATCTTTATCATCTGAAAATAACTCAAGTATTTTAATACTTGCTTTTAATGATTTAGCAAAATCAATTATTTCTTTATAATTAGTTATATCATCATTTTGTCCTCTTACAATTGTTGTATTTATTCTTATTTCTATATTAGGATTTAAATTTCTTAATTCATATAAATTAGCTTTTACTTTTGATAATTTATCTTTACGATTTACTATTGAATCATATATTTCTTCATTAAGACTATGTATAGAAATATTTAATCTTGTTATTTTATCAAAAGCACTATAATATTTATTAATTAATTCACCATTTGATACAACTGTTAAATCTACTCCTAAAGCATATAATTTATCAATAATAGTTGATATATCATTTCTTACAAATGGCTCTCCACCTGTTAATGTAACTGTATTCCAACCAAGATGTTTTTTACAATAAGATACTAAAAATTGTAAATCATCTGAATCCATTAAATTTTTTGCACTTTTATCTACACCTTCTCCATGACAAAAATAACAATCATAGTTACATGCCCTAGTTAAAACCAATCTTAATTCTTTATTCATTTTACTCTCCTTATTAATTGTTATTTAATCCAATTTTTTTATTTTCTTCTTTTTTTTCACCAATTTGTAATTTTTCCATAATTTCAAATTCTTTAAAATATGTTATTAATGCTGAATTAAATGTAATATTATTTTGTTTTAATATTTTTTCAAATAATTTTATATAATCTAAAAATTTAGGTACTTGTTCTAATTTATTTAGTTCTTTTAATAATTCATCAGAAATATTTGAATTAAAATCTCCTTCTATTTTATAACCAATATCATTATTAATAAATAATGTATAAAAGTTTTTTAAATCTGTTACTAATCTACCAAATTTAAAGTTATAATTATTTAAACTTCTAGTTAATTCAATATTATTTTCATTTAATTCAAATTTTTTTGATAAAGTAATATCATATTCTTTTTCACATTCATTTGTTATTTTAGTTACTTTAAGTAAATCATCTTTTTTTTGTGAAACTAAATTAAATACAAATATATTTCCATCTATATCTTCTACCCAAGCTTTTATTGATTCATTTTCTTCATCAATACTATAAATATCAGCAAAATTCATACTTCTAAAATTTCCTAATAATTTTAGTGCTTCTTCAAATCTTGAATATAATTTTGTGTTTTCTTTTAATTCTTCTAGTTTTTTATTTACTTCTAAATCTTTTGAATATAATAAATATGTTTTTCCTTTATTCATTTTATCTACCCCCTTATAAAAAAGTAAAAAAGAGCATCAAAAACACATGATACTCTTATAATGAACTAATTAATAATATTCCACAAATATTCATATTATCACCTAAATCCAACCTTTTTATTGTAATTAACAACAAGCCAATTAATATTATTATATATAATTATAATTATTTGTCAATATTGTTTTAGTATTAATAATTATTTTTTATATTTATTATTAAATAAAGTTAATACTTTTTCATTACAACAATCTTTTTGTTCTTTATTTGTATATGGTACAAGTGTTATATTTCCATCATTTGTTACATAAGGTAAATACATTGTATTCATATTTGTAATGAACATTTTTTCTTCTTTATCATATCTATATATAATTGGTATAGGGTTTTCCATATATTTCCATGCGATTAAGTATGAATCTTCTACTTTATGACTTCCAATCATAAATTCACATTCATCAATACTTAAAATAGGATTCATATGATTATTTAAAGCTTTTACTTCATATGAATATTCTTTTCCATTTTCTACACATAAAATATCAAAACCATATCCATCTCCATAGTCTTTTGAAACCCATATTACTTCAGAATTAGATTTATTTTGTTTTAAATAATTAATTGTTTGTTGTTCTCCCCAAACTCCAAGATCTCTACTACTTATATCTGGATATAATTTTCTATTACAATATTTACTAGGCTCTATTGTTCCTTTGCTATCATTAAGATATAAATATGTATTATTATTTTCACTCTTTCTTATTACATCTAATTTACTAAGTATTAATGATTCAAATTCACCTTGTTTATAATACATCGCATCTTTTATTTCTAAATTAGATATAGTTTTTCTTAATAATTCAGATATATCACTTGGATAATATTTTCCAACTCTTAAATTAAAGTTTCTTAAAAGTAATTGTCCTAAACCACCTAAGAAAGGATATAATAATTTTTTTTCTAATTCTAAATGAGTTTTTAAAGGATATTCTTTTTCTATTAATAAACTATATATATCTTCCATATCTTTTTTTAATACATCATATATACCACTTTGTATAAAGTATTCCCTTATAATTCTATCATCCGCGCAATCTCCATTTTCAGCTACATATATAATATTTTGACCATATTTAAAATATGTTTTTTTATTATCTCCTACCTCACTTACACAATCATTAATTAATCTGAAAGACTCCATAAAATCACCTTGTCGTGTATTATAATATAAAGTATTTTAAAAATCAAATAATTATTTACACTTTAATTATATTTTGTTATAATAAAAAACAATTTTAGAGGTGATTCTATGTTAGCTACTAATGATAAAATAATTACTAGTAAATATCTAAATACTCTTGATGAAGAATTAAGAGAACTCGTTTGTTATTTAGATAGTTTATATTATAATAAAATAATTGATAATCCATTATTTACTAAAATTAATTTAACTGATGAAAGAAGTATATTTGCTTTACATGAATTAGCTTCTTTCTTATATAAAAAATTTTATACTGCTAGTCTACATGAAGCATTTAAAATTAGTGATAATTACAAATATAGTAAAATGATTGAAGTTTCAAATAATTTACTTCTTTTTAAAGATAAAAAATATTTAGAAGTTTTTGAAAAATTAGTTCACTATAATGTATATAATACAGATATTAATGAATATATAAAATTAATTAATTTTTTAAATAAAATGTATCGAGATTCTAAATTAGAAGATAAAATATTCAAATTTACTACTGATAAAGAAAATAAATATGTTTTAAATAGACAAAAAAAAGAACCTATAACTTTAGAACAAGAGTTTAAAAATTTAAAAGAAATTTTAAATAATAAAACTAATGCTGATTATAAAAAGTTTTTAAAAGAAAAAAATATTAGTTGTGATACTAAAGATATGAGACAAGATTATATATATAAAAAAATAGGTAATATTGGTGAATTATATACTTTAAACTTTTTATTAAGTGAAAAATTCAATGTTAGATATGTAGCACAAGATATAAGTGATAATTTAGGTTTTGATTTTCTAGCACTTGGTAGAAATAGTGAAGAATTTCCTGAAATATTAGTTGATTCTAAAGCTACTATAAATGAAAAAAATGAATATTTTTCTATGACACCTAATGAATTTAGAGTTCTTGATAGTAGTGATCAAAATAATCAACATAATTATCCATATCATTATTTTATATCTAGAGTTTTTATTAATATAGAAAAAGAAACTATGGCAAAACATCAAATGCTTGCAGCTGAGATGTGTAATCCAAATATATTTAAAGGTGTTTATGATGAAAGTTTAGAATATGAAATTAATAATTCTAAATCAGATGATAAAAAGAAAGTTTATTCATATAAACAAAAAGAATTACAAATGTAATTCTTTTATTATTTCGACATTTTTCGACAAAATGTGACATACATATAT
>JAEEGL016755356.1_pt1 | contig 16080 bp, 11 predicted proteins | sample 9134231 | NCBI WGS metagenome assembly JAEEGL01 (sample SAMN16246548, study PRJNA631951) | gut metagenome | biome: gut microbiome; feature: rumen; material: fiber-attached | host: Bos | place: Iran: Karaj | collected 2018-10
AAGTATGAAAGAAAAGGAAAAGATAAAAAACAAGTTAGTGTTTATGAGAACTAGAAATAGTTCTTTTTTTATTGCTCAAATAATATGTAGTATTGTATAATTATAATAGGTGATGATATGAAGAGAAGAGGTTTTACATTAGTAGAGTTACTAGCAGTAATAGCAATACTTGCAATATTAGTAATAATTGCACTCCCAAATGTAATGAATTTATTTAATAGGGCTAAACAAAATGCTTTTGAAACAGAAATTAAAGAAATATATAAAACTGCACAACAACAGTGGATAGCAGATTCAATGTTTAATACACAAAGTAGAACATATGCTAAATGTTCTTCTGAAACTTGTCCAAATAAACTTGATATGAGTGGTAGAAGTGAACTTGAGTACTATATTAAATTAGATAAGAGTGGAAATGTAGTTAGATTTTATGCAACTGACGGAACATATCAATATTCATACAAAGGGAATGGACTTAAAGTAGAAAATATTAGTAATATTGAACAAGTATCTAAAATAGATGAAGAAGAAATAATAGAAATTTCTTGTAGTGGTATTGATAAGGTGATTTATCCGGATGGAAAAGACAAATCATCTGTTGTGACAGGCGATATAGTTAAAATTGATACCGAAGAGTTTTATGTGATAAAACACGATGGTGAAGATTTAATACTATTATCACATTATAATTTAAATGTTGGTATTTTTAAGTATAATCAGTCACCAGAAGGAATACAATCTGAAAAAGCATTAGGCAGAACTAATGACTCTAATATCGGTATAGTTGGTTTTGGTGGACATTATTGGGAAAATAATGTTGGTGAAGGTTTAAAATACCAAGGATCATATTCCCATCCAAATTATCCTTTTGTATATGATAATAATAGTAAATTATATGAATATGTAGAAAATTACAAAGAATACCTTGAATCTAAGGGAGTAGAAATAAAAGAAGCAAGAATTATGTCTTACCAAGAAGCATATGAACTAGGATGTGTATATAATGATTGCTCTAATGCTCCAGACTTTGTTATTGAGACATCATACTATTTGGGATCTGCATACAATTTTGGCAATATATGGATGTTATTTGGAAGTAGCTGCTCATTAACTTATGGTGCCTCAGATTATATATTTAATTTTGGTGTTAGACCAGTAATAGTAATATAGATGTTACAACAATTTACAAAAATGATTCAAATGTAAGCAATACCTATCTTCAAATTAGTGTTTATAAGAACTAGAAATAGTTCTTTTTTTGTTGTTTAAATATAAAATATAATGTATAATTATAATAGGTGAGTATATGAAAAAGGTTTTATTGTTTATAAGTTTATTTTTAGTTTCAATTGGGTGTGTTAATGCTATTGAAAAGTGTACACCTAGTGAAGCTTATTTAAGGTATATGAGTTTAAGTGAAGAAGAAAGGGCTAAATATAATGAACCTATGTATTGTAGTGAAGCAATGAATAGGCCTCTTGAGGTAACTAAAACAGTTAAGGGTGATAGATATATTACTGCTTCATTAAGTGATAGTTCTTATAATTCATATTTAGCAGGATATGTTAATACTCCTGAAGATCAAGGTGATCTTGGTTCTTGTTGGGCATTTTCATCACTTAAAGCTGTTGAATCAAATGCATTAAAAAATAATATAGGTAACTATAATTTTAGTGAATATCATTTACTATATTCAGTCCTAGCATCAGGATATAAAGATGAGGAAGGTAGAAAAGGTAAATTTAATGTACCAGACTTTTTAGATGGTGGTAAAACAACTTATGTAGCATCATATTTCTTTAATAATAAAGGACAATTATTAGAAAGTGAAATGCCATATGTTGATGAGGAAAGAAAGATTTATTCTTCTGAATATAATCCTGGTAATAAATTAATTACTATTACAGATTATGATTTAATAACATCTGATAAAGGTGTTTGTACTAGTAATGAAATTAATTATATTAAGGAAAGAATTTTAAATTATGGTTCTGTACAAGCATCTATTTATATGGATCAATATTTATTCTATGGAGCTAATAATAATGAGGAATATTATCAAGCAACAACTGATGATTCATATTTCTCTAATCACGGAATATTAATTGTTGGATGGGACGATACAATTTCTAAAACTAATTTCCCAAGTGCTAATAGGGATGGTGCTTGGATTGTTATGAATTCATGGGGAAGTAGCTGGAGTGAAGATGGTTTATTCTATGTTTCTTATGATGATCATTTCATTTGTAAAGAATTTGCTTCATTCTATGGAGCATCTAAGACTCAATTTGAAAATACATATACTTCAGCTGATATGATTGGTTCTTCATATATTATTACTAAAGGAACAGTTTATTATGCTAGTATGTTTGATAAAACAAGTGATGTAAAAGAAAGTATTAAGAGAGTTAGTGCATCTGTACCAGCAGGTGGAAGTTATGTAATTTATATTTCTAAAAATAATAATTTAAGTGATAAACAATCTTGGATAGTACTAGCAAGAGGAACTTCAAGTCAATTAGGTATTAAATCTTTTGATATTTCTAATATGGAAATTGAAGATGATTATTCAATTATTGCTGAATATAAATCTACTAGTAATGCCTCTTACTTGATGATGTGTAATTTTGTTGATGATTTATCTGGAACAATGGAATATGAACCAAATAAGAGTTTTTATTCATATGACGCTAATACATGGACAGATTTAAATGGATTTGAATTATCTGATGGTTATATATCATGTGAGCCAAACTTCTTTGTATATACAGATAATGTTACAACTAGTACGACAGATCCAGGAACTAATCCAGATCCAGGTGTAGACCCAGATCCAGACCCAGATCCTGGAATAGATGAACCAATTGTATTTGAAAATGCAGTTATTAATAGAACTTGGAGCAACAATTCAGTAACTGTTAAAATTACAAATTATAATCCTAATTTTAATTATGAATTATATAGAAGTACAAATAATAAGAAATATACTAAAGTTGCTACTATGACAAGTGAAGAATATAAAAATGGTGGTTTAACTTATGGTAAAAAGTACTATTACAAAGTTAGAACTTCTTATAATGGTACTACTAAATATTCTAACGTTATAAATGTTACACCTAAACCAAATAAAGAAAAAGCAAAAATATATTTTGCAAGTACAAATAATATTAAATTATCATGGGATAGAATAGGTAATGTAAGTGGATATCAAATTCAAAGAAGTACAAATAATAAAACATGGTCTACAATAAAAACAATAACAAAGAATTCTACTGTAGCATTTAATAATACTAAATTAAAAGCAAATACTGTATATTATTATAGAGTTAGAGCTTATAAAACAGTAAGTGGAAAGAAAATATATGGTTCTTGGAGTGATAGTGTATATACAAGAACAGCTCCTGCAATGCCAGGTTTAACTGTTTTCCCAAATGCATTAGAAGAATTATATGTTAAAACTGGTACTTCTAAAGGTTCAACATATTATATTTTAGAAGCAAGTTTAGATGGAAAGAGTTATTTTCTACTTAAAAGATTATCTATGGTTTATGAGCAAATATATAATGAATTGACTTTAGGTCAAAGATATTATTTCAGATTAAAAGCATGTAATGGATTTAATAATTGTAGTGGTTGGAGAAATGTTAATGTAGTATCTTCAGCTCCAACACCTGGATTTGAGATATCTACATATTATAGTAAAAAGATTACTGTTGAAGTATACTTTTTGTATGAAGCTGATGGATATGAAGTATTTAGAGCAACTTCTAAAACTGGAAAATATACTAAGATTAAAGATATTGGATATAATGATAGTTTGATATTTAATAACGCAACAACTAGAGGAAGAAAATATTTCTATAAAGTTAGATCTTATGTATATGTAGATGGTAAGAAAGTATATAGTCCATTCTCAAAAGTATTATGGCTTAAATCTAGATAGAATGATATGAAAATATCATTCTTTTTTTGGGTAAATATTGTAACTATTGTTTAGTATAATTCATAACTTATTAATGAAAAGAAATAAAGGAGTGGATTATATGTGTAATAACAATAGAGACTGTGATAATTGTATTGTTGAAATATTAAAAGTAATTAATGTTTTACAATCTAATGCTTGCCCTGATAATTGCTTACAATCTTGTGATAGACCTGCACTAGGAGGAGGACCTAATTGTATTGTATGTAATACAAGACCAATAATGTTATATACTTGTTCAGGAAATGGTACCCCTCTTTCTATGCCCGTTAGTAGAGCAAGTGCTGAGGGTACTACCAGTAATGTATTTAGAGTAGAAAAGGTTGATGGATGTTGTTGTACTTGTAGAGTATTACAAGCAAATACAGACCCAGATGCTACATATCCATATACAGGAACTGATTCATTATTTACTATAAATACAAGTTGTATATGCGCAATTAGATGTTTAAATGATACATACGTAGAATGTGTATAGAGTTCTAAAGTGAACTCTTTTTTTATTTGTATAATTATGTTATTATATAATAGGTGAAAATAAATGAAGGTAAGTTCAAAAATACTATCTATTTTGTTATATATTTTTTATGCATTTGTTATTATTTTTGTTATTGGATTTATTTATTATAATGTTAGGGATAAAGAATATTTCTTTTTAAATAATGATAATGTTGATATGATAGTTGATAGTGAATATCAAGTTAATTTAGTTGGAAGAAATGGTTCACCAAATTATAACAATTATGAATTTATAAGTGAAAATGAAAATATTGCTATTGTTGATTCAAACGGAAAAGTAAAAGCAATTAGCGAAGGTCAAACAAATATAATAGTTAAATCAAAAAAGTACGATTTCGAAGATAAAATATCAGTTAATATTGAAGGTGATTCATTATATTCAATATCTTTTTATAGTGATGATATTATAATGAAAATTGGTGAATCATATAAGCCAACTGTTTTAGTTAATGGTTCATCTAAAATGAATATTGATGTTATATGGAAAAGTTCAAACAGTAAAGTAGCGACTGTTAACAATGGAACTATTAAAGCAGTATCTAGTGGTGTTGCATATATTGAAGCAACTATTAAAGATACAAATTATTCAACAAAATTAAAAGTAACTGTACAAGAAAAAGAATCTCCTTTGAATGATAATGATGATAAGGATGAAACAGAAGAATATGAAGCACCTGATGAAACAGTAAATGATTATGTAGGTGTTTCAAGTATAGAAATACTTTCTAAAATAGATGGAATGAGTGTTTCTGAAGAAAAAAACATAGAATATAGAATACTTCCAGAAAATGCTAGTAATAAAAAAGTTACATGGAATAGTAGTGATCCTAGTGTTGTAAGTGTAGATAATAATGGTCATATAAAAGCATTAAAACAAGGACATGCTGATATTACAATTAGAACAGAAGATGGAAATAAAAAAGTATTTATTTCAATAGATGTTAATGATAGTTGGACTAAAGTTAATGATATTATATTAAATAAATATAAATTATCATTATATGAGGGTTCTACAGGTAAGTTAACTGCAACAATTAGTCCAAGTAATGCTACTAATAAGAAAATTACATGGAGTAGTAGTAATACTGATATAGCAGTAGTAGATCAAAATGGAAATGTAACTGCTAAAAAGCCAGGAACTGCTAAAATTACTGCATCTTCTTCAAATGATGTTAAAACTATATGTAATGTAGAAGTTAAAAAGAAAGTAATTGCTGTTGAATCAATAAAAATAAAGGAGCAAACCTCATTAATAGAGGGTGGAAGTGAAAAAATAAAAGTAACTTTTACACCAAATAATGCTACAAATAGGAAAATTACATGGAGCAGTAGTAATACTGATATAGCTGTAGTAGATCAAAATGGAAAAGTAACAGCAAAAAGATCTGGTACTGTTGTTATTACTGCAAAATCATCTAATAATAAAACATCAAAATGTACTGTAGTTATTGATAAAAGAATAATAGAGGTAACTGGTGTTTCTTTAGATAAAAAAAGTATAACTCTTGAAGAAGAAAGAACAACTATTTTAAATGCAAGTGTTACTCCAAAGAATGCTACTGATCAAAATATTGTATTTGAAAGTAAAGACCCAAGTATTGCAACAGTTGATCAAGCTGGAAAAGTAACAGCAATAAAAGAAGGCAATACTCAAATTACTGCAAGAAGTACAAATGGAAAAGAAGCTGTATGTAATATAACTGTTGAAAAGAAGAAAATATATGCTACTGAAATAAAACTAGATAAAACTGCTTTATCTATACCTCTTGATGGTACATATACATTAAAGACTACAATTCTTCCTAATAATACAACAGATAAAAAAGTTGTATGGAGTAGTAGTAATAGAACTGTAGCTCTAGTAGATTCAAATGGAAAAATAACACCTATAAAAGTTGGATCAACTACTATTACTGCTAAAACTTCTAATGGGAAAATAGCAACTTGTGAAGTAACTATAACTAAAATAAAAATACAAAGTATTACTTTAAATACTTCAAATACTATACTTGAAAAAGGTAAAACAAAAGCAGTAAAAGTATCCATTACACCAAGTAATGCAAGCAATAATAGTATTAAATGGACAAGTAGTAATACAGCAGTAGCAAGTGTTGATGAAAATGGTAATGTTAAAGCACTTTCATATGGTCAAGCAACAATTAAAGCATCTGCTCAAGATGGAAGTGGAAAATCTGCAAGTTTTGTATTAATAGTTAAACCAGTTGGAAATATGATTGATATTAGAAAATCAACATATAAAGTTTATGCATCTGCTGTGGGTAATTTATCAAAACATATTCAAAATTTTGCTATATCTAATCCTAGTGCTGCAAACCCCGTAATTTATTTATCTACAGTAGAAGCAGGAAATGCAACTTCATCTAAAGCATCTTTAACAAATAGTATAGTTTATAAATATACAAAAACATCTAAGACTGCATATTCATCTGGTGGTATTATGTATTTGAAAAAGAGTGGTCATGGTCAATCATTTGAAATTGAACCAAACTCTGATATTATGTGGATTAATGCATATGGTGAACCTTATGCATCTGGTGGTCTTTGGTGGGGTGGTAATAATGGAATACAAAGAATTAAGTTTAAAAAGAATAATTCTGGAAATGCTGTTTCACCACTTTTAGCTACAAAATTTGTTAATGGTGATAATAAGCCATATATGAATTTACAACCATCAATTGATGCAGATAATGATTTAATTATGTTAGCTTCAAAAAAACTTGCTTTAATTTATAAATATAGTGATTTAAAAAATGGTAAAAAAACACTTGTTTATAAAGTATCTTTAAGTAGTAAAATAGCAGATAAATATGGTAATGGAACTTCTATATATAATCAAGGACTTGCACTTAAAAATGGATTTATTTATCAATTTAGAGGTGCTCCTGGTAAACTTAGTTATATTGAAGTGTTTAATTTAATGGGTGTAAGTCAATATGTTCTTAAATTAAATAATAATACTAATCATAAAGGATATATAAATAGATCTAATGTTGAACCAGAAGGAATTAGAATATATAATAATAAAATATTTGTTGGTACAACTTATCGTACTAATAATGGTGGTAGATTTGATATTGGATATTTTTAAGAGGGTTTTAAATGAAAGAATATGAACAAGAGTTATATGATAAAGGAATAACATTAATTGCTGGTGTTGATGAAGTTGGAAGAGGTCCACTTGTTGGCCCTGTTGTAACCTCAGCTGTAATTTTACCAGTAGATTATTATGATGAAAGAATAAATGATTCTAAAAAGATTACTGAAAAGAAAAGAGAAATGTTATTTGATGTAATAAAAGAAAATGCTTTAAGTATTGGTATTGGTATTTCATCTGAAAAAGTTATTGATGAAATAAATATTTTAGAAGCAACTAAAAAAGCTATGAAAGAAGCAATTAATAATCTTGATATTAAGCCTGAGCATGTATTAATTGATGCAGTAAAACTAGATATTGATATTCCAAGCACTTCTATTATTAAAGGAGATGCTAAGAGTCAAAGTATAGCTGCTGCATCAATAATAGCTAAGGTAACTAGGGATAGAATGATGATTGAACTAGATAAAGAACATCCTGAATATGATTTTAAACATAATAAGGGATATGGCACTAAAAAGCATATTGAAGCAATATATAAATATGGAGTTTTAGATAATCATAGAAAAACTTTTGAACCAATTGCTTCAATAGTTTCTGAAAAACAAATTTAATTTGTTTTTTATTGATTTTTTTAATTTTTTAATGTATCATTAATTTAGAGATAAGATAGGAAAGGGCATAACAAAATATTAATTTATTTAGTTGTTATGTCTATTTTTTTGGGGAGGAATAATGGAAAAGGTAATAGGTAATATTGATGACGACATAATAATAGAAGGTGAGCAACTCGAAGATGCTCATGAAGATACCGAGTTTATTCAATATGAAAAAGAGCATAAAGATGAACTTGAAGAAATAACAGAAGAGAATATTCGTGAATTTGCTAATCAATTACAATTTGATTCTCTAGCACAAGAGTGTATATTAGAAGATTTATGTAAATCATATAATATAAGTAGAGAAGATATGTTCATTTTAATACATGAACTTAAAAAACGTGGAAATAATGTTATTGTATTAAACACTACAGCATATAAGGAAAATCCTGAAAAGGATGAAATGGATAAAGTTCAAATGACATTAATTAGAAACTTTGGACATGAACAATTAATAAATGATTTATCATATGAAATTGTTGATAATGATCCAGAAACTAAGGTAATGTTAATATCTGATACTAGATTTGGTAGTGTATATAGTCAAATTAGTATTTTAAATGATATGTATGTTAAAGCTAAACAAATGGGAGTTAAATATGTATTTTTAACAGGTGATGTTGTTGAAGGTATATATAGTGGTGCTAAAGGTATATACAACAGCGCTCTTCATAAGTACGGTTATGAAGATCAAGCTGATTATGTAGCATCTTGTTTCCCTAGAGTAGAGGGTATAACAACATATTTCATAACTGGTGAACACGATTTAAGTTTCTTAAAAACTAAAGAAAAAATTGATATTGGAACTCTAATAGCAAGTAAAAGAGAAGATATGATTTATTTAGGACCAAGACGTAAGAAAGTTACATTTGTTCCTGAAGATAGAAAAGGTGGAGTATCTCTTTATTTACAACATGCTAATGGAAAAGTTCCATATACTGTTTCCTATAAACCTCAACAAAAAATATCTTCCCTAAGAAATGAAGATAAAACTGATATATTAGTAACATCTCACTTTGCAGCTTGTGACTCATTCTTAAGAAGAGGTGTAAGATCATTCCAAGTTCCAACTGTAACAGCAACAACAGACGAAATGAAAGATGCTGCTACACCTGTTTATAATACAGTTGGTGCATGGTTAGTAAAATTACAAAAAGATAAAAAAGGATCATTAAGAAATACATCTCAGATATGGATACCATATTACAATACTATTGTTGATGATTATAAAACTGCTAAAGCATTATATTTAACAGATGATAAAAAAGTATTTGTAACACCAACAATTATGAGAGATGAAAAAGACAAAACTTTCGCAGCACTTAAAAATGGTGAAAGAGTTGAAGAAGTTTGTGAAAGACTTGGTATGTCTGAATTGAAATTTGGTGGTTTAGTTGAAGAATTACTTGTTAAAGGTTATGATATATCAATTAATGAAAAAGATGGTAAAAAATATGTAGTTAAAAAGAAAAATAAAGCATCTTCTAAACCAATTAAACCTGATGTAAGTGAACTTACAAGAGTAAGACAAGTATGGATTTCTGATACACATTTATGTAATGAAACTCAACAACTTCATATGATTAATAAAGTTTATAAAGAAGCATATGAAAAAGGATATAGAGAAGTTCTTCACTTTGGAGATATTACTGATGGAGATTATCAAAATAGACCTGATCATAGATATGAACTATTTAGATTAGGTGCTGATAGACAAATAGATTATGTAGCTAAGAATTATCCTTATGTAGAAGGAATGGATACATATTTTATAACTGGTAACCATGATGATACTCATAAGAAAAATGGTGGTATTGGAATTGGACCATATATTGAACTTAAAAGAAAAGAAATATTTGGAAGAAGCGACTTACACTTTGTAGGAAGTGAAAGAGCAATATTCCATCCAGCAGCAAGTGAAAAAACTGATGAAGAAATGTATCACTCAGGTGGAGGATGTGCTTCAAGTTTATCTTATAGAGCTCAAAAATATATAGATAAAATGGAACCTGGTACAAAACCAAATGTTGTTGGTATGGGGCACTTCCATCAAAGCCACTTCTTATCTTATAGAAATGTTATTGCTTTACTTCTTCCATGTTTAACAGCTAAAAGTCCATTTGCAATAAGACAAGGACTTGAAAATACAATGGGTGCATATTTTATAGATATGTATGTTAACTCAAAAGGTGAAGTAGAAATGTTTGAATTTGAAGAAAAGAGATTCACTTTAAAAGATGTTAAAGAAGAAGATTGGAATAAGACAAGACCTATGGTATTAAAAAGAACACTTTAATAAGTGTTTTTTTTACTTGAAAATAATTTTTAATTATGTTAAAATTTTTTTGATGAGCGATGATAATGTGATGGTAAAGCATTTAGGCTGTAATCAAAGAGTGATTCTTCTAGAATAAGTAGGGTGGAACCGTCCACGCAGGACCCCTATGGCATTTTAGAAGTTTTTTATTTATTAGGAGGTTTTTATGAATATAAATGGAGCTGGTGCATTAAATGCTAATAGATATAAAAGTATTAGTATTGGTAAACATGTTAATGTAAAAGGGACTGCAAGCAAAGATAATTTAGTTGTAAGTGATGTGTTTACTAAATCACTAAAAGGTATGTCTGATCAAGAAAAAAGAGAAGAGATACTTAAATATTTTATAAGAAACCATACAATAACTTTAATAAAAGAAGATGAAAAGAATATAGTTTTTAGATCTGAATGTGGTATTGAATTTACTCTTAATAGATATAGTACTGTAAGTAATAATGTTTTAAGAGAAGTTCTTGATAAATACAATAGAGATAGAATGGAAACATATGCTAAAAGTGATGTGGATTTTTATTGGTTTAGATCTTTTTCACCAAAGCGTATGGAATATTCTGTTGAAGGTATAAGCGAATATGAAAATGCATTTCATAATTTTCCCGAAGAATTTATTGATATGACAGGTATGAAAATATATGCTAGAGAGGTTGAATATAAAAAAGATGAAAAAGTAATAACTGATGTTCATCCTAATGAAATAGAATTCTTTAAAAAATTACTTGATGATTGTGAAGATATTACCTTTTATAGAGATATGTGGAAATTTGGTTTTTTTGATAAAAGAATTTTTAAATGTATAAGAAACGGGAGAGTAATCTATGTAGTATTAGATATATATGCTAAGACATATTTAAATATAATTTCAGAATATATAAAAGAAGAAAGAGATTGTAAGAGATTACAATATAAAATGGAGGGATTTTAAAATGGAAAACAAAATAACAATGGAAGAACTTACTAATTTTTGTAAGCAATATGGATTTATATTTCAAGGTAGTGAAATATATGGTGGTCTTGCTAATACTTGGGACTTTGGTCCACTTGGAGTAGAACTTAAAAATAATATTAAGAAAGCATGGATGAAGAAATTTATTCAAGAAGATATTAATAATGTTGGACTTGATAGTGCAATACTTATGAATCCAAGAGTATGGGAAGCAAGTGGACACTTAAAAACATTCTCAGATCCACTAATTGATTGTAAGAAATGTAAGACTCGTCATAGAGCAGATAAATTATTAGAAGATTTAGGTGTTGAAGATGCTGGTAAATTTAGTAATGATGAACTTGTAGATTATATTAAAGAAAATAAAGTTAAATGCCCTAATTGTGGAAGTAGTGATTTTACTGATATTAGAAACTTTAATTTAATGTTTAAAACATTTCAAGGAGTTACTGAAGACTCTAAAAGTACTGTTTATTTAAGACCAGAAACAGCTCAAGGAATATTTGTAAATTTCATGAATGTACAAAGAAGTATGAGACTTAAATTACCATTTGGTATTGGTCAAATAGGTAAGAGTTTTAGAAATGAAATAACTCCTGGTAACTTTATTTTTAGAGTTAGAGAATTTGATCAAATGGAATTAGAATTCTTCTGTAAGCCTGGAACTGAACTTGATTGGTTCAAACATTATAAAGAATATTGTAAAAACTTCTTACTTAGTCTTGGTATTAAAGAAGAAAATCTAAGACTTAGAGATCATGAAAAAGAAGAATTATCATTTTATAGTAATGCAACAACTGATATAGAATATAAGTTCCCATTTGGATGGGGAGAACTTTGGGGAATTGCTTCTCGTACTAATTATGATTTATCTCAACACATGGAATATTCTAAAGAATCTCTTGAATATTTAGATCCAGATACTAATGAGAAGTATGTTCCTTATGTTATTGAACCATCACTTGGAGTTGAAAGATTATTTTTAACTGTTATGTGCGATGCATATCATAAAGAACAATTAGAAAATGATGAAAGAGAAGTTTTAAAACTACATCCTTATCTTTCACCAATTAAAGTAACAGTACTTCCTTTAGTTAAAAAATATCATCAAGAAAAAGCAATGGAGATATATAAATCATTATTAGGAAGTTTTAATACTTCATATGATGAAGCTGGTTCTATTGGAAAAAGATATAGAAGAGCAGATGTTGTTGGTACACCTTTCTGTGTAACAATTGATGATGAAACTATTAATAATAATACAGTTACTGTAAGAGATAGAGATACTATGGAACAAGTTACTATTAAAGTTGAAGAATTACAAAAATATGTTGAAGAAAGAATTAAATTTTAATTCTTTTTTTGATTGAAAAAATATTCCTAATATGCTATTATTTATATAATAGAAGGAGTATGTAAAATGAATGATAATTTAAATCAAAATAATTCTTTTAATCAAAATAATGGCATGCCAAATGGAGTGCCACCTGTTAACAATGGATTTAATCAAAATCCTGGATTTACTGAGCCAGTAATGAGAAATGAACCAGCACCTATGAATGTTGATCCAACGGTAGCAGAGTTTCAAAATTATACTCAAAGCGCACCAGTACAATCAACACCGGAACCAGTTTCAATGTCAGCGCCTGAATCTGCACAAGGTTCAGTAGGACCAATGCCTGGACCAATGGGGCCAATGCAAACTTATCAACAAGGACCAATTCCAGAAGCATTACAAGGACCAATGGGACCAATGCCAACAGGTAGTGAACCACAAATGATGGAAGAACCAAAAAATAATAAAAAATTATTTTTAATTATTGGTGTAGTGGTTGGTGCAATAATAATTGGACTTCTTGCTTATTTTATTGCTAAAGGTATTAATAAAGCTAAAGCACAACGTGTTTTAGAAGAATATCAAGCACAACTAAAGAAAGAACAAGAAGAAAATGAAAAAATAAGTAAAAATCATACTGAAAAAGATTATGTATTAAAAAATGGTAATATATTAATTGAAATTAAAAATAACAATAATGTTACTACTGATGGAAAAGTAAAAGTTGAATTTTATGATGAAAATGAAACTTTAGTAAATACTGAAGAAGGATATTTATTTGGTATGGCTCCTAATGCAACAGTATATGAAGAAGTATATATAACATCTACTAAGAGAGATTATCATCATTATAAAATTACTGTTAAATTAGAAAAAGCATTAGATGGTAAGACATATAATGATAAGTTAGCTATTACTTCTAATAAAACAGAAGATAATATTATGCTTCAAATAACAAATCAATCAAGTGATATTGTTGAAAGATTAGATCTTGGTGTTTTATATTTTGATGAAGCAGGAAATATAATTGGATATAGTTCTATTACATTAAGTAAACTTGCAGCAGGAGAAACAACTAGTGAAAAAGCATTTCTTCCAAGAGGAGAAGATTATAAGAAAGCAGACTTTGCTAAATATGAAGTTGTTGTTAATGAAGCATATACTTCTGCGTTATAAAATCTAAATATTGGTTGATTTTAATGAAATATTATTGATAGAAAAATATTTGTGTGATAAAATTAATATGTGTAGATAGAGGAGGAATAAAAATGGCATTCGAATCATTAAAAAAGATGTTAAATCCTGATGATCAAGAATATGAAGATTATTCTGAACCATCAGAAACAACAAAAAGTAGTAATAAAGAAAATTATAAAAATAAAACAATTTTAGTTGAACCAAGAGCATTTTCTGAAGCTCAACAAATTGCTGATTATCTTAAAGCTAGAAATCAAGTAGTAGTTAACTTTAAGAGAGTTACATCTGATGTATCAAAAAGAATAATGGATTTCTTAAATGGAATTATTTATGCTATTGATGGAAAGATGGAAAAATTAGGTCCTGGAATTGTACTTTGTGCACCTAAGGGATTTGAAATTGAAGGAAATATTTCCGAAGAGGAAGGAAAAAAAAGTAGTAAAAAAGACGATTTAGGAGAATGGTAATTCTTAAATAAAAAATATTGAGGTGGAGCATGAAAAAGTTTGATACAGTTTTTCGTGGTTATGATAAAGCTCAAGTTCAACATTTCTTAGATGATGTTATTAAAAATTATGAAGCTTTACTAACTAAGAGCAAACAAACTGAAGAAGAAAACAAAAAATTAGTCGAACAAATTGCATATTATCAACGAATAGAAGATACTATGAATAGAGCTATATATACTGCTGAAGCAGCTGGTGATCAAATTAAATCATCTGCAAGAAGAGAAGCAGATAGTTTAATAACTGAAGCTCGTCATAATGCAAGTAGAATTATTAATGATGCATTATTAAAGGCTGAAAGAGCTCAAAATCATGCTGACCAATTAAAAAGAAATACCAATATCCTAAAGAGAAGATTAAGACAAATTATAGAGAATCAATTAGAAGTTATAAATGAAATTGATAATGTAGATTTTGAAAGAGTAGATGATAATTATTAATCTACTTTTTATTTATTATATTTTTATGTTAGAATAGAAATAGAGGTTAGTTTATGAAATATATTCCATTAAATGTTAAAACAGAATATGATTTAATGAATAGTCTTATCAAAATTGATGAGTTGATTTCATATGCTAAAGAAAATAATATTGCCTCTATTGGTATTACTGATGAAAATATGTTTTCATCATATGAATTTATTACTAAATGTTATCAAAATGAAATAAAACCAATAATTGGAACTGAATTATTAATTAACGATAATAAAATATTATTATATGCTAGAAATTATAATGGATTTGTTTCTTTATGTAAGATAGTTTCTAAAAAAAATATTGATTCAATAGATATAGATTTTATATCTAAATATTCAGAAGATATTATATTAGTTTGTTCATATAATGATTATGAAAAATATAAAGATATGTTTTCATATGTTTATATTTATTATTCTAATGAGAAAGAAAAAACAAATGCATTATTATTAACTAAAGATATTGTTTATATTGATTTAATTAGATATTTTAATGAAAGTGATAAAGATTATTTTAAATATTTAAAATATATTGAATCAGGTAAAACTATAGATGAAGAAATATCTGAATATGATAGTTACTTTAAAGAAAATAATAATGAAGAAGATATTAAATCTACAATAATGTTTTCAAGTTTAATAAATATTGAACTTCCAAAAAGTAAATATCATATTCCAGTTTATAAAGAAAATTCACTTAATTTTTTAAAAGCATTAAGTAAAAAAGGATTAGAAAAAAGACTTAATGGAAAAGTAAGTGAAGTATATAAAAATAGATTAATGTATGAACTTAGTGTTATTGAAAAAATGAACTATGTTGATTATTTCTTAATTGTATATGATTTTGTTTTATTTGCTAAAAAACATAATATTTTAGTTGGACCTGGTAGAGGTAGTGGAGCTGCTAGCCTTGTTAATTATGCTCTTGGTATTATTAATGTTGATCCAATTAAGTATAATTTAATATTTGAAAGATTTTTAAATCCAGATAGAATTACTATGCCTGATATAGA
>JAEEGL010208412.1_pt1 | contig 16079 bp, 10 predicted proteins | sample 9134231 | NCBI WGS metagenome assembly JAEEGL01 (sample SAMN16246548, study PRJNA631951) | gut metagenome | biome: gut microbiome; feature: rumen; material: fiber-attached | host: Bos | place: Iran: Karaj | collected 2018-10
GGAGCAACAACCGGCAGATATTCTGGTGTAATCAGTTTGCATTTATTTAAGAGGTCTTTAAGAATATCATCAACTTCTGCAGACGGAACCCCTTTGAGAGGAAACTTTGGGCGTCCGTTTTCATCTTCTACCCCAATAACTAAATAGCCACCTGACCAGTTATCAATATCATTTGCAAAAGCTGTAATTGTCTTTAATGAGGCATCAGGATTCCAGGTTTCTTTAAATTCGATCCTTGCCCACTCAACAACATTTCCAGAAAGCAAAGTCTTTATGTTTATAGGTAAAGCCATTTAGTCTCCTTATACTACTTTGTTATTATAGCATGAAATTTAATTATTTATATACTAAAAAGGCTTTCAAAAATTGTTTTACAAAATTTCTTCGATTTTATCGAGAATTAATTGATCTGCAGGGAGCCAATCAACAGAACGCAATGTCTCTTTTGTAAGCCAGCGAGCAGCTTCATGTTCAAGTAATTTTAGCTCGCCAGAAACAATGGTACACAAAATACAATGCATAGTCAGATGAAAGTTTGGATAATCATAGTCCACTACCCCAAGGATTTTTTCTGCTTTTATTTCTGTGGCAAGCTCTTCTTTAATCTCCCGAACAATACAGGCTTCTGGAGTTTCTTCAGGTTCTATTTTACCACCGGGGAATTCCCACCAGCCTTTCCAATCGCCATAGCCGCGCTGAGTTGCGAAGATTTCTTTTTTATTTGTTTGTGTGTTTGTGCGAAGAATTACGGCTCCGCTGACAGTTATTTGTTTCATAATTTAAAATTCAGAGCTACCTTCCGAAAGCTTTACTATCTTTGGGGAATAAGGACTTATTATTTCATTCTCATCCGTACATATTGCAACAATTCCACCTTCATAAGAATGCAAGAAAGAAGCTTCAACAAGATAATAATAGTCGGCGTGGAAATCGTGGTTTATAGAATAATCACCCAAGATTTCTTTTAATTGATTTTTTGATACAAGTTTAATCGAAAGTATCTTAGATTTCCAAGGTTCAAGTTCTTCAAATTTCTGTCCAACTTTTATTTTAATATCTACAAGTTTTTTTAATGTGAAACGTAAATATTTTGCTTTTGACGTTTCATTATGTAATGTATAAACCTTCCCGTCTTTAATTGCACGAAAATAGAAAAAGAATGTTGTACCCTCCTCAATAGAATTGTCATTTTCATCTTTAGGAAGAAATCTATTCTTCTTAAGATAGGAGTAATAATCTTCTCTTACATAACCAACCATTGTTAAATCTGAATTATCATCTTTAACAGTTTGTTCAGTCTCAATACCGGGTGTTTGTATAACCATATTTTCAAAATATGTTGTTCGTGCTTTTCTACTGGCTTCGTTTGCTTTAAATTCAATTATCTTTCTTATAAAATCCTTAATCACTTTTTGTCCTGCATTTTCATTACCAGGTCTAATTGCAAAAGCTCCAACTCCTGGAAGCAGTTCATCATAAATTGCCGACTGTTCACTCCGCTTAGAATTGTTCTCATTTCCAGGGTAAAGAACATAACTTCCTACAGTACGCCGGATTGCGTCATTATATGTATGCATTTTTAGCAAATCACCACGTTTATAGGTATTTATAATTTCATCATTTTTTTCTTGAACAAATTTCTCATTTTCCTCTTCTGAGCTCTGATCTTCTGTTTTTTCTAAAAATGCTTCTGAAATCTGTTTTTTATCTGTATTTATGAATTGAGTTAAATCCTGAATTCTATATTTTGCATCAAAGTGAACATAAGAAACCTCTCCAGCTTTGATCGCATCTAATTCCCTTTTATATTTTGATGCGAAAATTGCTAGCGTATAATCAGGGCGAAAAGGACGAGAATATGATCCCCAATAAACAGAACTGTTAAATTGTGCTGGTGAAAAAGTCCTGTTGTAATAAAGATTTACAGTTATTCCTTCCTGTTCGAAAGAAAAACTTTGAATAGATGGCTTCCCTTGTTGTAAAGAAATTGTAAGCCCATTTTCATCACTGATAAATTGATTATAAGGTTCAATATGGGAACTGTTATTATCTTTTCCTGAAAGCTCATGAATTATTTTTCTAAGCTCAAAGAAAAGCCAATATTCATATAAGAGAGCTGTATTTTTAGATTCTCCAGAATAAAAGTCTTCATAATCTTTCCAGTCCAATTTTAATGCCAAATCTATCATTGAAAAAGCATTAAATATTTGGCTGTACCCTTCTCTTTTCTCTAAGACCTGATTATTTACAGGCATGATTTCTAATTTACCTATATCATCAAAAAAACTATCACTGAGAATACTGTCTATCTGAGTTATAAGTTTATTTGCTTCAAAAAGATAGTCATTTTCTTTTCCACTTATTAAAACTTTTTGCAAAACCTTTTTACAGACTTCATTAAATTCTAAAAGAGCAAATTTAATAAAACGATTTGCCGGTGTATCGTAACTGTCATATTTATGAATTGTTGCGACTTCACTCGGTGAATAATTCCCTCTTGATGTTTTAATCCAACCACGACTGTAAGTAAAAGGGTTTGAAAAGAATTTTTCAGAAGGAATTCCATTTCCAAAAGGTTTCAGTTCTTCTTCTTTTATCAAGATTCTATCTGGATTTCTTTTTATTGAAGCAAATAAACTTTCCAAATTATCGGAAAAACAAAACTTACGTAAGAAAATAAATTGCTCAAGAATATTTGATTCTCTAGTACTGTCCTGTAAAAAACTTAATGAAGTAGGACTGGTATAATCAAGAAGCAATGTAGAACACTCATCGGCAATAGCTTCTGTAAGTTTTACATAGTCATCTTCATAATTTATTTTATCAGGAACAACTTCAAAATCTATGAATACAGAAGAGTTCTCAAAATAGATTCGCGATTTCCCCAGGTAATTAATAAATTGAAAAATTATTCTATCATCTTCATTGCCAAGTTTTACAAGTTTGTTATCTTCATTGACTATATGCGGATAATAATTTTTTTCTTTATCAGAAGATTCAATTCTGCAACAATAACTTACTGTTTCTTTTAATCTAAACGGATTAATGTTCAAATCGGACAGCTTATATTCAAAATACTGTTTATTGATATGCTCCTTACTTAGATAAAATGTTTTCCCCTCGACAACCTCGGTATTACAATCTTGAAAAGGATTAGTTCCGGAAGGATAGATAATAGCTTTATGAGAATCATCAATATTTATAGAAACTGCAACAATATTTTCCATACAGTCTTAAATTGTTAAATGAAACTTGCGTATTGGAATTTATCCAACTTTTCTATCATGGATTGAACCTTAGCTTGACTTAATTTCAACTCTGCGTGTTTGTTTAATTCTTCATTAAGCTTGCTCAACATTTCTCCAATCTGTTTCTTGTTACCATATATTTTTGGTAAGATTTTCTGAACAATTTGTTGATCAATTATTTCCATTGTTGTTAATTCATTATCGAGAGATTTTGCTGCACAATAATAAAGTACAATTTCCTTAGTTGTCCTATAAGCAAATTCAAAACCTGCTGTTTTTAAAATATCATATAGATTACCAAAGATAGCATTTAGGTCTGCGCCTGCATCAGTTAGAGGTCCATTTTCAAAATTTCTGACTTTTGTTGACAGTTCAACAAAAGCTTCTGCCATTCCTTCAGGTGCAAGTTTTATATTATTATTTTCAGGTTTCTTTCTAAATATTTCTAATACATCATCTTTTTCAGGAACAAACTCTATTACATTTGCTCTATCCAGAACTTTCGGACTGAACATATAAGTAGTTTCATCAATATTGACCGTTCCTGTTACAAATAGATTCTTAGGTAAAACAATAGTTTCTTCGACTGTTGATTCACAATTCTCTGGTTTTTTATAAAGAAGAATAGGCTCTCCGCTTTCCATTGCACTTAGAAAATCTGAAAAATATCTTTCAACATGAGAAAGGTTCATTTCATCAAGAATAAGAAAAAATGGAATGGATGGATTATCATTTGCAAGTTCAATAAAATTTAGAATATCAGATTTTACATATTCACCCTTTCCTTCGTTTGCCAGTGGATTAAAATAACCAAGAATTTTTGTATTATCTGTCCAATCTGCACCTACTGGAACAAGGAGAGTATTTTTGAAATTTTCATAACTAACTTCAAATTTATTCTCTAAAACTTTTTTTGCCATTACACGAATGGTTGCATCAAATCCATATAAAAACTTATCGAATCTTGCATTCGGTGACTCTTTTATAAGATTTCTATCTTCATTTCCTTGTTTTGTCAAATATTCTGGATTTGTTTGATAAAAGTCTACGAATTCTTGTAGTAAATCTTTTTGAATTGGTCGTAATCTTGTTGGTTCTTTTTCATTTGAAAGATAAATAGTATCATCTGTAATATTTCGCACAGTCCATTCATTTATTGTATCTCCAACAAAAAAATAATCATCGGTATTCTTTTCATTACTACTTGGGACATTCATATACTGTGCCAACTTGAGTGCTATTTGAGTTTTTCCTGTTCCTGAATTTCCTGTAAGAATAACAAAAGGCTTTGCTAATAAAGATGAAGTAAAGCGATAAATGTATTTGTTTTCAGCAAAATCTTTTAGAGAAAAAGAAATTGGAGATGATAATTTGAAACTAACTTTTTTTTCATCATCTGTATTGAAATCATCATTTTCTATTTCTAACTCTTTATCTGTTTGTTTTTTTCCTTCATCAGATTCTAACCATTCATTCCATAATTCTGAAGAGTAATCAAATAAATCTTTCCCTTGTGCTTGTGATATTAGGAAAGTTTGTATTTGTGAAATAGGAATACTTTTATAATTTTCTATTCCATGCTTCTTTGCAATATAGCGAATTCCTACTTCCTTATAAAAATTTAACAATGACATATTTGAATATAAATAAGCAATTTTCCATTTATAACTGCAACCTAAATCAATAGAATCGATAATTGCGTATTCTTTCTTTTGTGCAGCTTCTGCAATTTCTATAATATTTGATAAAACCTTTTTGTAAGCTTCCTCCTTGGTATTACCATACTTCTTATACCAAGCATATACACCATCATTCAAAGTTTTATTTGATGGATTAATCTTGCCCGAAGCTTTATAAATACCAAATTTATAAGCAGAACCACCCCAAATGCTTCCTAATTCTTGAGTTTTTACTTCTAACCAATAACAGAAAGAATTATCTCGTTCATTATTTGTGTATTCCTCAATAGGTAATTTTCGTAATTTTTCGATAGGGAATTGTTCTTGGAATTCATTATAAAGTTTTTTTGCTTTTTCTTTAGTCATTTTTTTTCTCCATTATCCAATTAATGAATTAATTTTCCTTACAAAATCTTTAGTCTCGATAAAAGGTATATTCTCTAGTGTGCAATCATATTCAGCCTTTGATACTCCAATCGGTGTTTCCTCTTTGAATTTAGGAATATCAAGAGCTCTAAAAAAATGCATATTTTCATCAGTATAAATCTGATTATATTTCAATTCTTTTAAATGCTCGATACTTGCATTTTTTTCCAAATAAGTTAATCGCATGTATAACTCTTTATTATTTGAAAGAATTGGTTTTACTAAGTTTATCAAATCAAATAAAGATAAACCAGAGTCATCATATCTAAACTTATAAGATAAGATAAAAATTTCAAAATATTTAGAATTTAATTGTTCATGTAAAAAATGATGTTGTCTAATCTCTTTTGTAGTTGCTTTTATTTCTAACTTTGTTTTTTCGGTAAAAGAAAAATCAAATTTTAATCTATCTATTGATTGCCAATACTGTTCTATTTTTAGTGATTCATGGAATTTGTAAATTGTATATAATTCAGCATAGAAACCTGTAAGTTCATTGTCACTTAACTCTTTTCTATTTGAAAAAAAATTTTGTAGTGTATTAAAAGTTTCTATAACATACTTATCTGAATACTCATCATTCATAAAAAGCTTTGAAATCTCTAAAAAAATTTGCTTTTCCTTTGTTGTATTTAATAGGCATTTCAAGATATGAACTGTTTCTTCTTTTTCAGATGAAAAAGATACTTTTGCATTACATTCTAAAGTAAGTGATTTTGTTGTTATATTGTAAGGTCTTCCATTTTGGTTATTTGGTTTTAATACAATTACAATATTTTTTTCTTTATCAATCCCTACAAAGAAATTTTTCTCATATTCAGCGATTTTAAAATCAGAAGTATTCTCAATTTTAGAAAAATTTGTTTTGAAAAAATCTATAATTTCCATATTTCTAATTATCCTTTTGTACTATTAATCCTGTAAGTTTTGATATTATTTCATTTGGGAGATATATTGCTAGTGTTGGACTAACAAATCCAGTATCTTTGTTTTCAATCATATGTATTTGTAATTGCATTGTATTTGCCCTGATAAAATGTTTATCATCACCTTCATAATTTGCCGGTTTAGATAAATCCTCCGGGTTTCGACCAACAAAATAATTTGAAATTGTTCTAGTTTCCCTATTAACAGGGTGTTTTGATGTTTTTCCTTCCCTCATCCAAATAACATCAATATTTGCGGAAAGATTCTTATTTTTTAATAATTGATAGAGTTTTGCAAGTATACCTTTATTAAGTTTTGAGGATTCTGGAAAAATAAAATTTTCCAATAATTCAGAATAAACTGTAAAATAATTAGCATCTCTAAGAATTACAAAAGGAGCTCCATTACGTTGATTAATTATCTGAAGATGTTGTTCATTCTTTTTCTTAAAACTATTAAGAATATTTATATTACTTCTTGTATAATCATTATCATCCTGGAATATTCTCTGCTTATTCCAAGAATAAAAAGTGTAACTTTCTACGTCTGCTACTGAAGTCCTTGTTGGTTTTAGACTATCACTAAGAGAGAAAATTCTTGGCATATTTTTAAAATCAATCCCTTGGGAATTTGTCATCTCTATCGTTTGCCATAAATCTTCTTCATGATCTCGGATATCCATAAATTCGTTTAAAATTTTAGACACGGCAAATATTCTACATAAATCTAGATATTTTGTTTTATACCCAAACCACCTTGCTCTTTGTTGAACTGTATCAACATTTGATGAATTTTTTGCAGTTCTTGTTATATATGTAATACATAAACCGTTAATGGTTAAACCTCGGCCGAGCATTGTTCCGCCAACATAAATGTTATAATCATAAAACTCATCTTCCCCGTTCAAAGTATTATCTCCATTTATTTTATGGACATGACTATTTTTTATAGCAAAAATAATTTCATCTTCAATTTCTATAAATTGAGGAAGATCTCTAACTATTCCTTTTTCATATTCTTCATATGCTTCTTTCATTATTTCATAGACAGATTTATAAGAAATATCTCTTTTATTACTTGTTTTTTGTGTCCACTCATCTATTAAAGTTTGCACTTTTTCATATTCGACATTATGATCTTTCTTAAATTGACTAATATGAATAAGCATAGAAAGTTTATCTTTTCTATGTGTTCTATGACCTTGAATGGCACATGCAACAAAAAACATTGCTAATGATTTCTTTAATGACGCTGGAATTCCTACATCTATTAATGGTTCTTCATTTTCTGGGATTGTAACTGTATAAGTATTATCTGTATGAAAAACATCCAATCCACAATATCCTACTCCAGGGGGTACAAGAACTCCAAAATCTGGAGAAAGTTCATCAATCTTACTAATTAGCAAATTTGCTTGTGGAGTTGCAGTTACAGAAATATAGCAGTGTTTCTGTAAAGTGTTTTTAAAACTAAGAATTGCTGAATACGTCGAACTTTCTTTTTTTTGTTTTACTTTAGTATTTAAGGAGTATTCGTCACCCTCATCATCGATTATTAATACAGGTTTTTCACATAAATCATTGTTTTTAAAAATACTTATAATTGCATTAATATGTTTTACATGTTTTAACCCCACAATAATTATTTTTTTTCCTCTTTGGATAAATTTCCTTATGTTCTCTTCTGTTAAGTGATTCTCATTTTCTTTTGTATTCAAAACAAAAACATCATTTTTAATTGATGAGAAATATTCTTTTATTCTATCTGTATTTTGCTGTAATAGAGGTTTCTTTGTTCCTCCAAGAACTATCGCTATATCATAATTATTGTCAAATGCTAGAGAAATTAAAGATATAAAATTTGAGGTTTTCCCACTTTGTACTTTACCAATGACAATACCAGTTTCTTGTTCATGAATTGCAGTATTGGGATTAGGACAATAACTAAGTGTTTTTGCTGCATTCGAAAATATTGTTGAAATTCCAGTTTCAGGAATTCCAGATACCAGTAAATAATCTTTTATATTATCAGAGTAAAAACCCTCTAAAGAAATATTCCATGTGTTTGATTGTTTATTTACATAATTCATATCAAATACATTTGTCATTATTAGCTCCTAATTACAGCTTTTAGAGTTTCATTCATTTTTTCTCGAATATCACATGGCGAAATTTTAATCTTTGTATAATCAATATCTTGTGAAGAATCAGATTTTAAACTTTCAGAAGATGTGTAAGTAGATTCTATTTCAGATAATACCAAAGCAAATACAAATTTCTTCATAGAATCGAAATTTTCTTGAGCTACAAAACTAGATTTAAAAAAAGGATGAACAATGTTCCATTCAACATCTACTTCAATTGCGGAATTATTATTCTTTCTAGGTGATACAACTAACCATTTATCATCAGAATTTTCCTTTTTTATAGTGTAATTTAAAATGTACTTCCTACTTGAAATTTCAAAAGAAATTTGTGTATTCTCATTTCCTTCGATTTTTATTTCTTCCATGATAGGAAATAACGAATTAGCATTAGATTCTTCTTGAGATGGAATATAAATAACAGGTTCTTGATGAGCAGATTCCTTTTCTATTTGTTTTACGGCTGCATTTTGAATTAAACCCGCAGATGCAAATTCATTAATTGTTGTGTTATCTATCCCAATATTTAATAGTTTCTTAGGTGGATTTTTATTTTCTAGTGCTTTCCGTTTAAATTCAACAGAAACTTCTACGAGTTTCTCTATTAATTTATCTTCCAACCCATTATACCAATCAAAAGAATCTTTTGTCTGTGTTACAGGCCAATCATCAAGATTTAATTCGCCAAATAAACGTTGATATGCACCTGTGGTTGACGATGAAAAAACTTCTCTTGGGCGATAACAATCTTCATATCCACCTGTTATTACCCTTCCTCGACGAATAAGAGTAAACCCTGCACCATAAGTATCACCTTTTTGTAGAATACCTATAAACCCATTTACATGATAAACTTTATTATTATCTCCAGTTACTGTAAAGGAAATATCTTTTTTCCATTCTTTTTCACTACCGTCTGGAAGTAATTCTGTAAATATTTTTGGAGTTTCGTATTTTAAAAGTTCAATTCCATTACCACCATTATAATAAATTCGAATTTCTTCCGTTCGTAAATCAACACGATACATTCCTCTTAGTTTATCTTTTGTATTTTGTATTTGACGACCAAACAGTTTCCTATTTAAATTCCAAATTCTAATTGTGGTTCCATGTTCTGATTTATCACATTCAATTTCTTCATAGGTTATTTCTTCATCTTTTGTTCGACTAAGTTTTTCAACATCTATGGAAGTTTTATATTTCTTGCAACTATATAATTCTACTGTTTCTACACTCCAATTTAATCCAAACCAACAAGCAGCGGTCTTTAATCCCATCCCAAATTCAGAACGTGTTAATATTTCTGGTTTACTATCTAATATAATAGCCCGTTGAAAATCCTTAAAATTCATTCCAAATGCATTATCTTTTATTTCAATAAAAGGATTCCCATATTCATCTTTTTGGTATGTAATATATATTTCAAGTCCATTCCAATCATTTAGTGATTTCAATTCTTTTTCATGATCATAATAACTCTGTGTCGAATTATCCACAAATTCTGCAATCGCTGTCCAAGCATCATATTTTATATTCTTATATGTTGCATATACACCTGTTGTCGGTCTAATATTTATAGTCTTTGACATCTATTTCACCTCCAAAAGTTGTTCTGCAATTCGCTGCACAACTTCAACATTTACTGCATTTCCAAAAGCTTTGAATGCCTCTGCCATTGTATCAGGATATTCTTTCAAATCATCCATTCTTTGAAGTTTTGCAGCTTCTTTTATTGTCATATATCGTCCAAGTTGTCCATTTGGAGTCCTAACCCACGGAAATATAGGAATTTGTGTAGTAGGTATTACTAATGCCGGAGAATATGTAGGCAATTTTACTCGAATTCCAGAAGCCCTGAATTGAATAATTTTATCCCATAAAGTTGGCTGTTCTTTATCGTCTGCACTACAATTCCATTCAAACTTCTGATGACTATTCTCAAATCCAGGAACTTTTAATTCCTCTAACCAAGGATCAAGAATATCTTTATGAGCTTCATAAAATTCTCTATTAGCTTTTATATATGAAATTTTCCATTCTGGAAAATGATGATTTTTTTCTGTCTTGTTTGTCTGAGCATAAATTGGCAAACACTCCAAATAGTCATCTTTACAATTTCCAGTTACTGGTTCCCCGAATTTTCCTTTTTTACCTTCCAAAGAAGTCCTGTGTTGATAAAAAGGCGCTACCCCTTCATATTTATAATCTGCTCCCCATTCCATCGCCCAAATTGGAAAGGTTGGAATTTCGATGTTATTATTATATAGTAGGGTAAGAAAATTTTGCCACACTTCAAGATGTCTTCGTGTCTGAGCTGTTAAAGTTTTATATTCTGTTTCATTTTCATCAATTATTGAGTTAATATTGCATTCCGCATGTTTATTATATTTGGGAAACTCAAATTGTTTTAATCCGCCTTTCTTGATTAATCGACCAACAATATATATTCTTGTCCTATGTTGTGGAATTCCAAAATAATGAGGAGAAATTATATCATCTTTTATTTCATACAATTCTGACAGTTTTTCAGAAATAACTGTATATGTATTTCCTCCATCATGAGATTTCAGGTTTGGAACATTTTCGAGAAAAATAAACTCTGGAGTCTTTTCTTCAAGTATCTCCATTATCTTCCAAAACAAGTTTCCTCTGTCTTTATCATCATCAAATCCTTGTTGTTTACCAGCTTTAGAAAATGGTTGACAAGGGAATCCTGCGCATAAAATATCAAAATCATTTGGAATATCTTTTTTTATATCAACCTGATTTATATCTCCAGCACAATCCATCCCAAAATTCTTTTTATACAAATTTCTTAATTCTTCATTTAATTCACTTGCAAATACACATCGCCCCCCAAGTTTCTTTAGAGCTAAGTGAAAACCTCCAATCCCAGCAAATAAATCAATAAAAGAAAAAGTAAAATGTTCTGTTTTTTTAGAATCGCTTTTTTGCATAATATTAATATTTTTAAAAATTTTTTATTTGAGCCCTTTTTTTAGATTTCGATGATTCATTATATCACAAATTCCAAATTCTTGCATTGTATTTTCTGTTGTGTAAAACATATCATAGTTTTAAAACTTAAAAAAATAATTTCTTCTTTTTATAAAGAATATCTTCAAAAAACCCGATTTAATTATTGAGGTTAAGTATGAATATAGAAGAAATATGTAACAAAATTCTTGATGAATTCAATCCTAGCTTTGATATTCCGGTTCCTTTAAGAAAAAGTTTTATTACCATTATAAAATATTTGTATCAATATCCAGAAAAACTTTCTATACAATCAAAAAGAGATATTCCTGATATAAAAACAAAAGAAGGAATTACACAATTGGCTGTTATTTATTTAAAAAGCTTTTATACTCCGACTATTCCAAAATTACCACAAACTGTTCCAGATAAAATGGTAAGTTTTGTAATGGAAATTGTTTTTAAATACTCTAAGGAAGAAACAGAAAAAATTAAAAAAACTCATTCAGAATCTATGGCTTCCGAAAATGCTGTTGGAACTCTTTTGGAAAGATATTTAGATTCTGTTCTCAGAGAGCACGGCTGGGCCTGGTGTTGTGGAGATTTTGTAAAGGCAACTGATTTTATAAAATATGATAATGGAACCTGGTATGAATTACAGATAAAAAACCGCAGCAATACAGAAAACTCTTCAAGCAATAAAATACGAGAAGGCACCTCCATTCATAAATGGTATAGAATAGTTGCAAAAACTGGAAAAACCAAATGGGATAAACTTCCTGAACCAATGCAGAATCTAAATCTTTCTGAAGAAGGTTTCAAAGCATTTGTGGAACAGTATCTAAAAGCAAATATAAATCTTGGTAAAGGTAATTAACCAGCAATAGGTTCTGAAGCTTTTTTTATTCTCTTTTCAATGAGTTTCCTGATTGAAACATCATCCGTATAGGTATAACGAGAAAAAGGAAAGCCTTGAGGCGGTAAAACTAAAGATTGCTCATTAACAAGTTTCACAACTTGATTACCAATAGCGCAACCTAAACTTATTGGAACTGCATTTCCAATTTGTTTATATACTTCTTTCATTTCTCCAAAGAATTTCCAGTCATCTGGGAATTCCTGGATTCTAGCATATTCCTGTATGCTAAGGGGTCTATCTTTATCAGGATGACATAAATCTGTTGCTGGCATTGTAGGATCTGTAACAAGAGTTGGAGACGGTTCATCCCAGCCTACACGACGGAAAAATCCTGTTTTACCTCCACCTAGTTTTAATTTTTCTCCCATTGCCTCATACTGAACTTCCTGTGGTAAATGCTTCCAGTATTGTCCAGCTTTTAACATCTTAAAATACTTCAAGCGTCTTTCAGGAAATTTCATTGATTTTTGATCTTTTTCATTCAAGTCAGAAATTACTTCACGAACTGTTCGCCATTTTGGAAGACCAAAATTTCCAAACTCGTCATTTGTTGGTGGTAAATATGGGACTTTCTTTCCATCCCTGGAACAGAAGAATACAACACGTTCTCGTTTCTGAGGCGCACCATAATTTGCAGCATTATAAAGATTGAATGTTACAGTATATCCACCCTCTTCTAGTTTTTTAAGAATATAGAGTAAAGCACCACCCTTTTTTTCTTCTGGAGTTTTTGCTGCAAATCCGTATCGTTTTTCTAATTCTTCACATTCAAAAGGAGCTGAAAGAATTCCTCTTACATTTTCAATAACAGCATACTTTGGCTTAAGCTCAAGAATCCTATCGATAAATGTTAAGAAAACATTTCCTCTTTTATCTTGAAATCCTTTTCTCTGCCCGGCAGTACTGAAAGCTTGACAAGGTGGCCCGCCAATTATTAAATCTATATCCTGTGTCTTAGAAATATTTGCATATTTTCTGATATCAGAAGCACTATATTTATTAATATCACCTATGAGACCTATATTTGGACGGTTAAGCAGAATTGTCTTTCTTGCATTTGGTTCAATCTCAGAAGCAACCAGCGGATGTATTCCAGCCTTTTCAATACCATAATCTAGTCCCATTGCCCCTGAGAAGAAACTGAGGGCAACTATATCTGGAACATCATTTGTTTTTCTTATTTGATCTGGAACATCTTTACATAACTTAAACATGGTATCATTGTCTGTTAGAACACTAGGATTTATTACCCAGGTTTTACCAACAAGTTCTGCTGGAACTTTATTATCACGAATAAGTTTTCTAACATATTGTGGAGTACAATTCAAATGCCCAGATAAATCTTCTACGGACAGGTACTGCTTTTTTGTTTCCATATAGAAAATATATACCGTCCATTATGATTTGTCAATTATTTTTTTGTATTTGTTTAATAATGTATACATCTAATAATTATCAATCAACCTTTTTACTACGCTAATACTATAGTTTACCCATAGTATTAATTGTTTTTGTACAAAATATTATCTTTTTTTCCATTCTGGGTAAAATCTCATACATTTATTTACAAAATCCAATGATTTAGATATTTCCGTGCTCGTTAAATCAGGCTTTAACTTATCAATTTTTGAAATAATTGAATTAAAATAGTTAATTAATTTATTATCATCTTTAACAATTGACAATATCTCACTACAATAATTCTCTGCTTCTTTTGAATTAAAATATGGATATTTACTCTTCCCTATTTCATATTTAAACATTGTAAGTATTAAGAATTTTATTTTTCTGTATTTTGAATATGCACTATCACTCTTTAAAATAATATCTATCTTATAATAAACATAAGCAGCAGTATAATAAATTAATAAATTATCTGAATCATTAAAAATCATTTCCTTAAATTCATTAAACAACGAACCAAAATATCTGGTTGCCAAATTTGGTTTATCAAAATAAAAACTTCCTATTACTTTGATTTGGAGAGTTTTATCAATTATTCGGTTTTTTTCAATTTGTAACGAGTTATATTGTTTAGACCTACGTTCATAGTAAAGCCTTTCTGTACCGGTGAAAATATTATAAAAATCTTCAAGACGTTTTTGGAATGAAGAATAAGCAAGAATGTCTTGTGGTTTTATAGCAGTCTGACTATTTGTAGATTGTATTATTCGGGCAATAACATCCGATTCTTTACTAATAATCAATTTCAAAACAACTTGAACCTTATCATCTAATTTGGTCTGATTATGAAAAAGCACATTTGCCGTTTGACATCCGTTAATTATTTGGTAATTTGAAATTGTAAAATTATCTCTAACTGTGTGAAGATCTTCTGCTACGATTGTTATTCCATTATTCAATACAGCAAAGGAATCTTTATAATCAGATTCCAATGTTTTTTGTATTTCTGAATTTACCGGATTTTGTTCCCCTTGAAAATCTCGAACATTATCATAAAAAACCGTAGGAATAAAGTTTTTATTATCATCGGTCATTAAACTTATTAATGATTTTGCATTCAAAATTCCAACATAGGATTGTTCAACACCCTTAATAACAGGAAGCATTACTGTTTGTTGAAAAGAAAAAGTTTTTTCTAATTTTTTTCCTATTTGTTTATATTTTTCTTGCAAAGATAGATTATCAATTAATGTGAAAGTAACATTTGAGAAAAGGTTTTGTCCTTTGATTTGAGATACAACTTCCTCTTTTTTTGCATAAACATTCTGATCATTTCCATTTATTCCTAACGTAACATAATACATATTACATACAGGATTTTCTTCAAAATCAGATATATGTGAAACTAATTTATTGAATAGTTTGATTTTTTCTTTTGCAAAATCTGTCCAAGCATATCTTGGATCTTCCGATATAAAATCATTAACACTTAAACCAAAATTTGAAATTTCTTTTGAATCAAAACCGGTTGATGTTTTTGATTGTATAAATACAATTTCTCCATATATTTTCTTATTTGAAGAAATAAAATCCTCTAATTCATCTTCCGTATTTATCAATTCATTATTTAGAATAATTGCAAAACCATCAATTCCTATTGTACCGTCTACACCAATATTCAAGTCTTCAAGATTAATTGTAGTATTGGTTTTTGGTTCAATAACTGTGTAATTTACAAAGTGCTCAAATTTTGTTGCATCACTCATTTTTTTATTTAAAGAGAAACTTTTGGAAAAGTTTTCTAAATAACTTTTAATAATTCTATCCATTTTTATATCTCCTTCTTCCTTGATACACATTGTTAAATAAATTTTTTTTTATACTATTTTTTCTATTCCTTAGAAATCTTACATAATCATTTAACTTTTATGGAATATCCTAACATTTAAATTGTAATTTTGCTAGGTAATTTAATTTTAGGAGAAAGACTTTATTTTCACCTATGCCAATGTGGCACACTCCTGGAACAAAAGTGGCACAGCAAATTTTCAAAGTGTGCCACATAAAACTTTTCTAAGGGATCAATGTGTGCCACTACTTTATCTTGCTGAATAGATAAACGTGCTTAGATAAAAAAATTTCCTTGCTCCCCTCCCCCATTTATTGTTAAACTATAATCAGGAGCAATCAAAATGAGTTTTATTGGAAATCTTATCTGGTTTTTGTTGGGCGGGTTTATTCTTGGGCTTGGCTGGATTATTGCGGGGATTCTCTGGTGCATTACAATCATTGGCATTCCGCTTGGGATTCAGTGCTTTAAGATTGCCGGCGTTGCCATGTTTCCTTTTGGAAGAAAA
>JAEEGL010727418.1_pt1 | contig 16079 bp, 9 predicted proteins | sample 9134231 | NCBI WGS metagenome assembly JAEEGL01 (sample SAMN16246548, study PRJNA631951) | gut metagenome | biome: gut microbiome; feature: rumen; material: fiber-attached | host: Bos | place: Iran: Karaj | collected 2018-10
CCAACCGCAACATCGCCCAGGCCATGGCCCGCATCGACCAGGCCCAGGCCGGATTCGGCATCGCGCGCGACGCCCTGCTGCCCGTTCCGGCTGCCCAGGGCGAAGGTGCGCGCTACATGGCGCGCGACGCCATGTCGCCCATCGCCATGCGCCAGGGCGGCAAGAACACGCACACCTTCTCCGGCATACTGGCGGCGAGCTGGACGCTGGACTTCTGGGGCAAGTACTGGAACGCTGCGGAATCCGCCCGGGAGGCCCTCGTCGCCACCGAAGCGGCCAAGGACAACGTCATGCTCTCCGTGGCCGCGGGCACGGTGGAAGCCTACTTCTGGCTGAGCGCCTACACCTGGCAGGAGAGCATCGCCTCCTCCGTGCTGAAAAACCGCGAAGATTCCCTGCGCATCTACCAGAACCGCTTCGACAACGGGCAGATCAGCGACCTCGACCTGCTGAGCATCCGCGCCAACGTGGAGACGGCCCGCAACGCGCTCGCCTCTGCGCGCATGGCCAAAAGCGCCGCCGAAACTTCGCTTGCCGTCCTGCTGGGGCGCTCCCCCGCCGAGATCATGAAGGAAGGCTCGCTCAAGGCGCCGTCTTCGCTCATGACATCGCTCAAGCGCACGCCCGTCCTGCCCTCCGGCATCCCTTCGGACCTGCTCGACCGGCGCCCGGACATCCGCCAGGCCGAAGCCAACCTGCGCGCCACCAACTATGACATCGGGACCGCGAAGGCCAATTACTTCCCCTCCTTTTCCCTCACGGGCATGCTGGGATCGGCCAGCCTGGAGCTGAACGACCTGCTCAAGGCGCGCAATGCCTACACCGCCCTCAGCGGCGGCGTGACCCTGCCGCTCAATTTCTGGACGATCAAGCGCGGCGTGGACGCGGCGGAAGCCTCCAAGAGGGCAGCCGTCGCCGCCTACGAGCTCACCGTGCAGACCGCCTTCAAAAACGTGCGGGACTCCCTGGTGAAGCAGCGGGAGATGGCCAATTCCGTGGCGGCCCTCTCCCGCCAGGTGGAATACCTGCAGAAGGCCGTGACCCATGCCCGCACCCGCTACGACAACGGCTTTGCCTCGTACCTTGAGATGCTCTCCACCGAGAGCAACCTCTTTGCGGCCCAGCAGGCCCTTGCGGCGGCCCACGCCCAGCACCTCGCCAGCATAGCCGAAGTCTGCCTCGCCCTCGGCGGCGGCTGGAAAGACTGACCGCGCAGCATCCCTGCGCTACCGATAACCGGAGACAACCATGTCCAACATACGTATTCTCGCGCCGGTGCTTATGGCGCTCCCCCTTGTTTTGACCGGCTGCGGCGACACCCAGGATGGCGCGCCCGGCTGGTTCAGCGAAACGGTCGCCTCCGTGCAGAAATACGTCACGGACTTCCTTGACGCGCACCTGGACAAGAAGCCTTCCGCGCAGCAGGCGGCCATGGCCGACCGCACCGTGCGCGTCACCACGCTGGAGATGAAGCCCCACAAGGTCTCCATCGAGCGCGAGCTCACCGGCCGCACCACCGCCTACCGCTGGGCCGAAGTGCGCCCCGAAGTCAACGGCATCATGCGCGAGCGCTGCTTCACCGAAGGCACCTATGTCAAGGAAGGCGACGTGCTCTACCGCATCGAGCCCGACATCTACCGCGCCGCCCTGGACAGCGCCCGGGCCGCCCTGGCCGGCGCCGAGTCCAACCTGCAGGTGACCCGCCTGCGCGAGCGCCGCACCGCCGACATGCTCCGCACCAAGTCCGTGAGCCAGCAGGACTACGACGACGTCAAGGCCGCGCTCAAGCAGTCGCTGGCCAGCGTGCAGGCGGCGCAGGCCAACGTGCGCTCGGCCGAGATCAGCCTGAACCGCACGGAGATCAAGGCCCCCATCAGCGGCATCATCACCAAGAGCAGCTTCACCGTGGGCGCGCTGCTTTCAGCCAGCCAGGTCAAGCCGCTGGCCACCATCTACCAGACCGACCCCATCTTCGTGGAGGTCTCGCAGTCCTCGGACGACCTGTACGACCTCAAGCGCCAGTTCGAGGAACGGGGCGGCGATGTGCGCACGGTCATGCCCTCCAACATCCAGGCCACGCTCACCATGCACGACGGATCCGTCTATCCGTCCGTGGGGCATCTCAACTTCACCGGCGTGGACGTGGACGAGAACACCAACACAGTGCTCCTGCGCGCCGAGTTCCCCAACCCCGACCGCGCCCTGCTGCCCGGGCTCTTCGTGCGCACCAAGGTCATCATGGGCGAAGACGACAACGCCGTGCTCGCCCCGCAGAAAGCCGTGCTGCGCGAGGCCAACGGCACGCCCTACGTCTATCTGATCGGCCCGGACGGCAATGCCGTGCGCCGCGTCATCACCATCGACAAGGCCATCGGCACGGACTGGTACGTCACGGACGGGCTGAAGGTCGGCGAAAAGATCATCATGGACGGCGTGAACAACGTGCGCTCGGGCATGCCCGTGCAGGAAGTCGCCCCCGGAGCCATGCAGCAGGACACGCAGGCCGGAGGCGGTAAGTAATGTCGCGCTTCTTCATCCACCACCCCATCTTCGCATGGGTGCTGGCCATCGTCACCATGCTCTTCGGCGTGCTGGCCATCTATACCCTGCCCATATCGCAGTATCCGGAAGTCGCGGCGCCGTCCATACGCATCAACACCCGGTATGCCGGCGCTTCCCCCGACACGGTGGACAAGACCGTCACCCAGGTCATCGAGCAGAACCTCACCGGCATCGACCACATGGTCTACATGCGCGCCAAGTCCGACTCCGCCGGCATGTGCTCCATCGTCATCACCTTCGAGGTCGGCACCGACCCGGACGTGGCGCACATGCAGGTGCAGAACAAGGTGCAGCAGGTGCTCTCGCAGCTGCCCGCCGCCGTGCAGTCCCAGGGCGTGGAAGTCGCCAAGGGCAACGACAACATGTTCATGGTCGTCTGCCTCTACACCCCGGACGATTCCCTGCTGGGCATCGACCTTGCCGACTACATCAGCACCAACATCAAGGATGAGATCAGCCGCACCAAGGGCGTGGGCACCGTCATGGTCTTCGGCGGCAAGTACGTGATGCGCATCTGGATGGACGCCGACAAGCTCGCCAAGTACAGCCTCACCCCTTCCGACATCCGCGCCGCCATCACCGCGCAGAACGCGGAAGTCACCGTGGGGCAGCTGGGCGCCAACACGGTGGGCGGCCTGAACGACCAGGTGCTCAACGTCAACGTCAAGGCCCAGAGCCTGATGACCTCGCAGGAGCAGTTCGAGAACATCCTCCTCAAGGTCACCGACAGCGGGCAGCGCGTGCTCGTCAAGGACGTGGCGCGCGTGGCCATCGGCTCGCAGATGGAGGGCATCGAATCCCTGTACAACGGGCACCAGGCCACCGGCATAGGCGTCACCCTCGCCCCGGGAGCCAACGGACTGGAGACGGCCAGGCTCGTCAAGGCCAAGATGGACGAACTCGCACGCTACTTCCCCGACGGCATGGCCTATGCGCTGGCCTTTGACAGCACGCCCCCCGTGCTCGCCTCCATCCACGAGGTGGTCAAGACCCTGCTGGAAGCCATCGGCCTGGTCTTCCTCGTGATGCTGCTCTTTTTGCAGAGCTTCCGCGCCACCATCATCCCCACCATCGCCGTGCCCGTGGTGCTCCTGGGCACGCTGGGCATCCTGCTGGCCTTCGGCTACAGCATCAACACGCTCACGCTGTTCGCCATGGTCCTGGCCATCGGCCTGCTGGTGGACGACGCCATCGTCGTCGTGGAGAACGTGGAGCGCGTGATCCAGGAAGAGCATCTCGACCCGGTCACGGCCACGGAAAAGTCCATGGACCAGATCAGCTCCTCGCTGATCGGCATCGGCGTCGTGCTCTCCGCCGTGTTCCTGCCCATGGCCTTCATGAACGGTTCCACGGGCGTCATCTACCGGCAGTTCTCGGTGACCATCGTCTCCTCCATGACGCTCTCGGTGCTCGTCGCCCTCATCCTCACGCCATCGCTCTGCGCGAGCATGCTCAAGCCCCATTCCCAGGGCGCGCAGCAGGGATTCTTCGGCTGGTTCAACCGCATGTTCACCAAAAACCAGATGCGCTATACCCGCAGCGTGGACGGCATGGTCCGCCGCGGCTTCCGCATGATGGTCATCTACGGCATGCTGGTCGCCGCCCTCGGCTTCGTTTACAAGCAGATCCCCTCGTCCTTCCTGCCCACGGAAGACCAGGGCGCCGTGATGCTCATCGCCCAGATGCCGCCCAATTCCACGCTCACCCAGACCACGGCCCAGCTCAAGGAAGTGGCCGATTACGCCTGGGCCACGGAAAAGGACATCCTGGAATCCGTGATGTTCGTCAGCGGCTACGGCATGGCCGGCGTTTCCGAGAGCACGGGCATGGGCTTCATAAAGCTCAAGGACTACAAGTACCGCACCAAGCCCGGGCAGGACGCCGCGTCCATGGCTGGGCGCCTGCGCCAGCGCTTCGCCGGCATCCTCAACGGGCAGGTCATCGCCGTCATCCCGCCGGCCATCATCGCGCTGGGCATGACCAACGGCTTCACCATGGAGCTGCAGGACCGCGCCGGGCTGGGCCATGCGAAGCTCGCCGAAGCCGGGATGCGCCTGATGGGCGGGGCCTTCAGCAACCCGCAGATCGCCTACATCCGCCCCACGGGCATGTCGGACATCTCGCAGTTCAACATCCACCTGGACAACGAGAAGGCCACGAGCATGGGGCTCAACCTGGCCGCCGTCAACGCCGACGCCTCGGCCATGCTGGGCAGCGCCTACGTCAACGACTTCGTGCACCACGACCGCGTGAAAAAGGTGTTCATCCAGGGCGAGGCCGACGTGCGCAAGAACCCCGAAAGCCTGAACCGCATCCAGTTCCGCAACATCTACGGCAAGATGGTGCCCTTCAACGCCGTGTTCAACACCAGCTGGTCCTTCGGCCCCGCCCTGCTGGAACGCTACAACGCCATGCCCGCCCTGGAATACCAGGGCGAGCCCAAGCCGGGCATCGCCTCCGGCATCGCCATGGCCATCATGGAAGAAGAAGTGAAGAAGCTGGGCAAGGACTTCGGCATGGAATGGACGGGGCTCTCCTACCAGGAAAAGCTGGCCGGCAGCCAGACGACCATGCTCTACGCCCTCTCCGTGCTCGTCGTCTTCCTTGCCCTGGCGGCGCTGTATGAAAGCTGGTCCATCCCCTTTGCCGTGCTCCTGGTCATCCCGCTGGGCATCCTGGGCGCCACGTCGGGCACCTGGCTGCGCAGCCTGACCAACGATGTTTATTTCCAGGTGGGCATACTGGCCGTCATGGGGCTGTCGTCCAAAAACGCCATCCTCATCGTGGAATTCGCCCGCAACCTGCGGGAAGAGGGCAAGACGCTCATCAACGCCACCGTGGAGGCCTGCCGCATCCGCCTGCGCCCCATCCTCATGACCTCCCTGGCCTTCGGCCTCGGCGTGCTGCCCATGATGCGCGCCACGGGCGCCGGCTCGGCCAGCCAGCACGCCGTGGGCACGGCGGTCTTCTGGGGCACGGTGGTGGCCACGGTGCTGGGCATCTTCTTCATCCCCACGTTCTTCGTGGTCATCTGCTCATCCACGCAGTGGATCGGCAAAAAGCTCCGCCGCCGTCCCAAGTACAGCTGACGGACGTTGCGATCGCGACCCACAGCAAAGGCGGCCTTGCGGCCGCCTTCTTTTTTATCCTTCTGCGTCCCCGTCCGGGCTGCCTGCGCCGTCGTCCAGGCGGAAGCCCAGATGCGGCACGGTCTTGAGCAAGGGCGCCCCGGCATCGGCCAGGGCCTTGCGCAGCAGATGCACGTGCACGCGCAGCGAATCGCTCTCCGGCGGGGCGTCGCCGTAGATCTCATGCTCCAGGTCCTCGCGCGAGACGACGCCCGGCGCGGAGCGCATGAGCCGGGCAAGCATGGCAAAGCACTTGGGGCGCAGGCGCAGTTCCCGTCCGTGGCAGGACGCCGTGTGCCGCTGCGGATCCAGTTCGATGCCGGACCAGCGCAGGATCCTCGTGGATCCCCAGGCGCGCGCCCGGCGCACGGCGGCGCGCACCCTCGCCTCCAGCTCCAGCATGGCAAAGGGCTTGGTGACGAAGTCATCCGCGCCCCAGTTCAGGCAGATCACGCGGTTCTCCAGCGAGGTGCTGTCGGTCAGCATGATGATGGGCACATTGCTGAAGGCTTCCTCGCGCAGCTTCCTGCACAGGGTCAGCCCGTCCATGCCGGGAAGCATCACGTCCAGCACGATGGCGTCGTATCCGCCGCCGGAAGCCTGGTGCCAGCCGGCGTTGCCCGTGGATGCCGAGTCCAGGATATAGCCCAGCCTCTCCATGTAGGCGTACATCTCCTCCAGCATCTTGCCGTCGCTTTCCACGATCAGCAGGCGGACCGTCCGCTGCTGCACATCCATGTTCATCGCTCCCTCCCGAGGGCTGAAACGCTATTCCAGGGCGTAATCGTACTGTTCAAGCTTGTCCATGACGGCCGCAAGGACCATCGCCATCACTCCCGAGACCACGGCCGCGCTCTGTTCCGGGACATCGCCCACTTCCCTGCCCAGGAGCCTGCGGAAGAACACCGCCGGGCATGCCTGCGCCTCCAGGCGCACCAGGGGCCCCGCATAGGCGCTGAAGGCCCCGTCCACGAAGTCCTCCCCTTCCTCCCGGCTGTAGCCCAGGGCGCGCAGCATGCCCTGCGTGGCGCGCAGGTATTCCACGACGACCACGTTGGGCGCGCTGGCCATGAGGGCGTACAGGACCGCCGCGTGCACGAAGGCCCTCCACTCCCGCAGGAGCAGCCGGCGCTCCCCTTCCGTGGCGTGCGGCAGGGAAGCGCGCCGGGCAAGGGAGAGCACGCCCTGCTCCCCGGCGTTCATCTCAAAAAGGATGCGCGCGGCCTCGACGGCCTCGGCAAGGGAAAGTTTCCTTTTCATCGTCCTCCTCCCGGTTTGCCCGCCCCCCTGCCTCCGGGAACGGATGCCCCCTGCCCGGACGAACGGATGAGATGCTCCCCGTCCCCGGGCCGCAGCCTCATGAACACCAGCGCGGAGGCCGCCGTGAGCAGCCCCACGGAGATGCAGGCCCCGCGCAGGGCGCCAAGCGCATCCCAGCCCATGCCTGAAAAAACGCGCATCAGGGCCGTGCTGATGGCCACGCCGAAGCTCACGCTCAGATTCTGCGCGACGGAAAGGAGGCTGTTCCCGTCGCTGGCGTTCCCTTCGTCCAGGTCTCCGAGGGTGATGGTGTTCATGGACGTGAACTGCCCGGACATGAGCATGCCCAGTGCAAAAAGGAAGGCCGCCATGCCCCAGGCCGTCCAGGATGCTTCCATCAGGCTCAGCGCCGCAAGCATGAAGGCTATGGACAGCGTGAGGAAAAGCAGCGTCCTCCGGTATCCCATGCGCCGCAGCACGCGCAGCACCACGGTCTTGGTGAGCATCGAGCCCAGGGCCGACGCCATGAGCAGGTAGCCCGAAGCCTCGGGCGAAAAGCCCAGCCCCACCTGCAGGAGCATGGGGGCGAGGAAGGGGATGCTGCCGATGCCCAGGCGCGCCACGGCATTGCCCAGTATGCCCACGGAAAACGTGCGCACCGAGAACACGCCCAGGCGTATGAGCGGGTCGTCCAGGCGCCGCGCGTAGAGCGCATAGCCGGGGACGCAGGCGAACCCGGCGCACAGGATGGCCGTCCCCAGCCAGGAGGAAGCGGCGCTCCCGAAGCATTCGAGCCCCGCCGTCATGCAGAGCAGCGCGGCGCTGATGATGCAGAAGCCGCGCCCGTCGAACCGGCCCCTGGGCTCCCGGAAATCCGGGAAGCGCTTCCAGGCAAAGGCCAGCCCGGCGATGCCCAGGGGCACGTTGATCAGGAAGATCCACGGCCAGGAGGCGTGCGCGACGATCCAACCGCCCAGCACCGGGCCCAGGACAGGGCCGATGAGCCCCGGTATGGTCACGAAGGTGAACACCTGGACGAACTCGTCCCTGCTGTAGGCGCGGAGCAGCGTGAGGCGGGAAACAGGCACCATCATCGCGCCCCCCACGCCCTGGATGACGCGCGAGCAGGTGAGCTGGGCGAGCGTGGCGCTGCAGGCGCAGCACAGCGAGCCGGCGACGAAGATGCCCACGGACCAGAGGAAGGCGCGCCGCGTGCCGTACCGGTCCGCCACCCAGCCGCTCACGGGTATGAGCAGGGCCACGGTGAGCGCATACGACACCACCGCCAGATGCATGGCGAAGGGGGAGCTGCGCATGGACACGGCCATGGAGGGGAGTGCCGTGTTGACGATGGTGGTGGAAAGCATCTGGATGAAGAACGAGAGCGCCGTCACCAGCGGCAGACCGGAAAGCATGTCCTGCGCTTTCAGCTCCATCGTCCTTCCGCCTTCGCGCGCCCTCAGGAGCACGTCCCGTCGAGCCTGCAGGCGTGCACGGCCCCCGGGTCCCCGGCCGCTTCCGGCGCACCGGCCCATGCGGCGAGCACGGCCGCCTCCACGGTCTCGAAAGGAGCGTAGCCCCTGGCCACGGCCTTCCATGCGCCCCTGTCCCCCACGAAAAGGGTGGGATAGACCACGAAATCGCCCAGGAGCTCTTCGGCGAGCGCCCTTTCCTCCTCTGCGGCGCGGACGATCCCTGCGTCTTCCATGGCCCGCGGCAGGACCTCTGCGCCTGTGAGCCAGCGGGAGGCGATCCTGCCCTGCACATCCGGGGAGAGCACGTCTTCGCCGCGCAGGTAGAAGGCTTCCTGGAACGCCTCCAGCTGCTCCAGCTCATGGCCGGGGGCAAGGGCCTTCAGCGCCCGGAGGAGGAGGCAGGAACGGGAGGAATCCATGACGGCGCTGCCTTCCCCGTCCAGGAGGCGGAAAAATCCCGCGCCTGGCTCCCGCCCCGTGGTATCGGAAAGGCGCTTGAAAAAGGCGAGCAGGCGGGGCGTGCCCATGCTGGATGCCTGGGCGGGCTCGTCCACCAGGTCGCCGCACAGCACGCGCACCGGCAGGCGGAAGCGCGCCTCGAGACGCCGCAGCACAGGGGCGAAGCCAAAGCACCAGGGGCAAAAGACATCGGATACGTAGAGGAATTCGGTCATGCCCCAGCATAGCGCGAAAGCGCCCGCCTTCCAAGAAGAATATGCCTGCCGGGGCCGCAAGGGCGCGCCGGCGCATCATCCGGCGTGCAAGACTTCCGGATGCCGCAGGCGGTCAGGCTTTTCCTGCGCCCTCCCTGCCCTTTTCCCTGAGCACCATTTCCCTGAAATCGGCAAAGAACCTGCGGCTGTCCTCAGGACCGGGGCTTCCTTCGGGATGGTGCTGCACGGTCATGACCGGCTTGGCGGGGTGGCGGAAGCCCTCCAGCGTCTGATCGTTGACATTGACATGCGCCTTCTCCAGGCCATGGGGCAGGAAGACATGGAAGCCATGGTTTTGCGACGTGATCTCGATGCGTCCTGTCTGCAGGTCCTTCACGGGATGGTTCGCCCCATGATGGCCGAATTTCATCTTGGCCGTCGTCCCCCCCAGCGCATGTCCGACCAGCTGGTGGCCAAGGCAGATGGCGCCGATGGGGAAGCGTTCCGCAAGCCTGGCGACCTCGGCGATCTCCTTTGTCAGCATCGCCGGGTCGCCCGGTCCGTTGGAAAGGAAGACCCCGTCAGGACGGACGGCTGCCGCCTGTCCGCAGGTGAACGAAGGGGGCACCACGAGCAGCTCCATGCCCTGGGCGGCGAGCAGCCGGAGGATGCTCCATTTGATGCCGAAGTCATAGACCAGGATGCGCAGGCTTTTCCCGCCCGGCCAGGCGTAGGAGCCGTCGGCCTCGAGCTGCACCGCAGCGGGCCTCCCTGCCGCCTCGTCCCAGCGGTAGGGACCGGCCGGAGCGACGCCCGTGACCAGGTCCTGCCCTTCCATGGGCGGAAGGGCGCGGGCCCTGGCAGCCAGCTCGGCGGCATCCAGCACCGATGTGGAGATGCATCCCCGCATGGCTCCGTTCCGGCGCAGGTGCAGGGTGAGCGCGCGCGTGTCCACCCCTTCGATGCCCGGCACGCCATGGCGCATGAGGAAGTCCGGAAGGCTTTCCTTCGAGCGCCAGTTGGAAGGCTCCTTGCAGCACTCCTTGACGATGAGCGCCGACATGTGGATCCCGCCGGATTCCATGTCCTCGGGGTTGATCCCGTAATTGCCGATGAGCGGATACGTCAGGCAGACCATCTGCCCGGCGTAGGAAGGATCGGTGATCAGTTCCTGGTAGCCGCTCGAGGCCGTATTGAATATGACTTCGCCGCCGGCAAGTTCAACAGGGCCGGTGAAGGATTCCCCTTCCAGGGAAAAGCCGTCTTCCAGTGTGAGCAGGGCTTTCATGAACGTTCTCCTTTGGGCGACGCCTCGTAATAATCCTGGATGCATTCCACGTGCAGCGCCTTGACCTGCTCGTGCTGTATGGCACGGGCTATGGCGCGGGCGCCGGACAGGGTGGTGGTGAAGGGCACGCCATGGAGCAGGGTGTTCTGCCGGATCGCCTTGGAATCATGGTTGGTGCGCTTGCCCGATGCCGTGTTGATGACCATGGCCACTTCGCCGTTCTTGATCATGTCCACGATGTTCGGCCTCCCTTCGTGGACCTTGAGCACGGTCTGCACGTCCAGTCCGGATTCCTTGAGCAGCTTTGCCGTGCCGCGCGTGGCGAGGAGGTCGAAGCCCAGGTCGGCATAAGATTGGGCGAGGGGGGTGATGAACTGCTTGTCGCGGTCATTGACCGAGATGAACACCTTGCCGAAGGTGGGCAGCATCTGTCCCGCGCCCAGCTGGCTCTTGAGGAACGCCTCGTCAAAGCTGCGCGCCACGCCCATCACTTCGCCCGTCGAGCGCATCTCCGGGCCGAGCAGGATGTCCACGCCGGGGAAGCGCTTGAACGGGAACACGGATTCCTTGACGCAGACATAGCCGGTCTTGCGCATGGACCAGGGGTCGAGGTCCGCCAGCTTCCTGCCCAGCATGACCTGCGTGGCCAGGCGCGGCAGGGGCACGCCCGTGGCTTTGGAAACGAACGGCACGGTGCGCGAGGCGCGGGGATTGACCTCAAGGATGAAGATCCGGCCATCCTTCACGGCGTACTGGATGTTCATCAGGCCTACCACGCGCAGTTCCTTGGCCAGCGCGATGGTCTGGCGTTCGATCTCGCTGATGATGCTCCCGGGGAGGGAATAGGGCGGCAGCGAGCAGGCTGAGTCGCCGGAATGGATGCCCGCCGCCTCGATGTGCTCCATGATGCCCGCGACATACACGTCTTTCCCGTCTGACAGGGCGTCCACGTCCATCTCGATGGCGTCCTCCAGGAACTGGTCGATGAGGATGGGATGCTCCGGGGTCTCCGTGCCCACGATGTTGCGGAAATAGTCATCCAGGTCGTCCGGGCCGTAGCAGACCATCATGGCGCGTCCGCCAAGCACATAGCTGGGCCGCACGATGATGGGGTAGCCGATGCGCCCGGCGGCTTTCTTCGCCTCTTCGAGCGAGACGCAGGTGCCGTTCTGCGGCTGCAGCAGCTGCAGCTTCCGGATGAGCGCCTGGAAGCGCTCGCGGTCCTCCGCGCGGTCGATGGCATCGGGGCTGGTGCCCAGGATGGGCACGCCCGCCCGCTGCAGCGGCACGGCCAGGTTGAGCGGCGTCTGGCCGCCGAACTGCACGATGACCCCGTCGGGCTCCTCCGTCTCGACGATGTGCATCACGTCTTCAAAGGTCAGCGGCTCGAAGTAGAGCCTGTCGGATGTATCGTAGTCGGTGGAGACCGTTTCGGGGTTGGAGTTGATCATGATGGCTTCCACGCCCTCGTCCCGCAGCGCGAAGGACGCGTGGCAGCAGCAGTAGTCGAACTCGATGCCCTGCCCGATGCGGTTGGGGCCGCCGCCCAGGATGATGACCTTCTTCCTGTCGTGGACCTCCAGCTCCCGTCCCGTCTCGTACGTGGAATAGAAATAGGGCGTGTAGGCTTCGAATTCCCCGGCGCAGGTGTCCACAAGGTAGTACGTGGGCTCGATGCCCATGGCGCGGCGCAGGGATATGACGTCCGATTCCGGACGCTTCCACATCTCTGCGAGCTGCCTGTCGGAAAACCCGTATTCCTTGGCGCGGCGCAGCAGGCTGGCCAGCTCCGGGTTGTCCGCTGTCATGGAGTTGCCCAGGGCAAAGTCGCGCAGCTCCTCCTCCATCTTCACGATGTCGCGGATCTGGCGCAGGAACCAGCGGTCGATGAGCGTGTGCTCAAAGATCTCATCGATGTCCATGCCCGCGAGCAGCGCCTGGCGCAGCGCGAAGATGCGCTGCGAATTGGGGATGCGCAGCCTGGCGATGATCTCGTCCCGGGAAGGCAGGGGGCTGCGGAAGCGGCTGCCCAGGCCGATCGCGCCCGTTTCCAGCGACCGCAGGCCTTTCTGCAGGGCTTCCTTGAACGTGCGCCCGATGGACATGCATTCGCCCACGCTCTTCATGGACGTGGTCAGCTCGTCCTTGGCCCCGTCAAACTTTTCAAAGGTGAAGCGGGGGATCTTGACCACGCAGTAGTCGATGGCCGGCTCGAAGCTGGCCATGGTCTCGCGCGTGATGTCGTTGGGGATCTCGTCGAGCGTGTACCCGATGGCCAGCTTGACGGCGATCTTGGCGATGGGGAAGCCCGTCGCCTTGGAGGCCAGGGCCGAAGACCGGGACACGCGCGGGTTCATCTCGATGACCACGAGGTCGCCGTTGTCAGGATTGACCGCGAACTGCACGTTCGAACCGCCCGTGTCCACTCCGATCTCGCGCATGATGGCAAAGGATGCGTTGCGGATCTTCTGGTATTCCACGTCGGTGAGCGTCTGCACCGGGGCCACGGTGATGGAGTCGCCGGTGTGCACGCCCATGGGGTCCAGGTTCTCGATGGAGCATACGATCACGCAGTTGTCCCTGCGGTCGCGCATGACTTCCATCTCGATCTCTTTCCAGCCCAGGACGGACTGCTCGATGAGCACTTCGCTGGTCATGCTGGCGTCCAGGCCGCCCGCGGCGATGGCCTCCAGGTCTTCCTGGTTGTAGGCCACGCCGCCGCCGGCGCCGCCGAGCGTGAAGGCCGGCCGGATGATCATCGGGAAAGGCATCTCGGCGGCGATGCGGCGCACGTCGTCCATGCTGCGGGCGATCGCGCTGAGGGGCATCTTGAGCCCGATATGCTCCATGCATTCGCGGAACAGTTCGCGGCTTTCCGCCTTTTCGATGGCCTGGGCGTCGGCGCCGATGAGCTCGACGCCGCATTCCTCCAGCACGCCCATGCGCGTCAGCTCCAGCGCCATGTTCAGTGCCGTCTGCCCTCCCAGCGTGGGGAGTATGGCGTCGGGCCGCTCCTTGCGCACGATGGCGGCCACGGTTTCAGGCTCGAGGGGTTCGATGTACGTGCGGTCCGCAAGCCCGGGATCCGTCATGATGGTGGCCGGGTTGGAATTGACGAGGATGACCTCGAAACCTTCGGCCTTAAGGGTCTTGACGGCCTGGGTGCCGGAGTAGTCGAACTCGCAGGCCTGCCCGATGACGATCGGTCCGGACCCGATGACCATGATTCGCCTTAAATCTGTCCGTTTAGGCATAAATGCGCTCCTGAAACGTGTGTTAAAACTTTTTTCTGCTGCCCGGCCATCATGGGATGGCCATCAAGCGGGCGCGTCTTGCAGCAAAAAAAAAGCCGCGAGGCTTGCCCGTGGCTTTTTTGATCGTCAGTCATTCCTTCCTTTCGGCAATGACCGTGTGAATCTGCTTGGCGTCGGCATCAGTGACGCTCAGCAGCCATCCGGCCACTTCGAACTGCTCTCCTTTCTGGGGGACATGCCCTGCCTCGATGCTCAAATAGCCGCCGATGGTATCGACCTCATCGGATTCCAGATGCATGCCGAGCTCTTCCAGATCTTCCAGGTAGGCGCGTCCGGAAAGCTCATACCGGCCGTCATCAAGAGGCCGGATGTCTTCTTCCTTGGGGGCGTCATGCTCGTCTTCGATGTCGCCGACGATTACTTCGAGCAGGTCTTCGATGGTGGCCAGCCCCGATGTGCCCCCGTATTCATCCACGACGATGGCGAGGTGGTTTTTCCGGCTGCGGAATTCCTGGAGCAGCTCGCTGGCGATCTTTGTCTCGGGGACGAAAAAAGGCTCGCTCATGATGCCGTCCACGGGATCATGCTGGTGTTCCGGCCGAATGAGGGAAGTGAGCAGGTCCTTGGCATGGACGATGCCGATGATGTTGTCACGCGTTTCCTTATACACAGGGAGGCGCGAATGACCTGTCTCCACTATGGTCGCCGCAGCGTCCACGATGGGCGTGCCCGAAGGCAGGCAGTCGATGTCGGTGCGCGGAGTCATGAGGTCCTGGACCTGTATCTCGTCCAGGGAAAGGATAGAGAGCAGCATGGAGCCTTCCTCTGCCTTCAGCTCGCCGTCTTCGCGCGCCTCACGGATGGCCTGCTCCAGATGCTCTTCTGTTGATTTTCCCGAAAAGAATGCTCCCAGTTTCGACCACAGGCTACTGTGGGTGTCTCCGTCCAAAGAAGAAGCTCCTTGCAAAAGTTTATGCTGGCGCCATGGGGCGGTCTGGCTGGCGGCCCGGGAGAGCCTCATGCGCCATGCTGTCTGCATGGTGCAGCATAGCTGTTTTGCGCGCTCTTGGCAATATGCGATGCGTCATGGGGGCCATGCGGCAGCGGCAGCTTCCTTGGCGCCTGCCCCTCCCGTCCATGCACGGTCCGGCTGCCGCCAGGGCGCCGGCTGCAAGGCCGGCAATGGCAGGATATCATTGGATAAGGCACGCCCGGACAGCAGGAACTGACGCGCAGCGCCTCTCTCCAGGGAATTTTTAAAAAAATGTTAAAAAATATTTTTTATTATAATATACTAAAATTACTGATTAAAATTAATTTTATGGCTGCATTTGTCTTTTTTGCGATATAAAAAGTCTTTCTTGAAAAAGCGGGATACCCCCCATGCGTGTATGTTCCGGAACATGGGGATAAGGAATCGTTCCAAACAGCCCAAGGACATTTCGGTATTTTCAAGACATAAACGCACAGGAGGCTTCCCATGGTTGTAGGCGTGCCCAAAGAGATCAAGGCCCAGGAAAACCGTGTCGGTATCACCCCCGCCGGCGTCCACGCGCTTGCCAGCGCCGGTCACAAGGTCATCGTGGAAAAGGGCGCCGGGCTCGGCAGCATGATCACGGACAAGGAATACATTGCCGCAGGCGCTGTCATAGGCACCAAGGAGGAATGCTGGGGCGCCGACATGGTGGTCAAGGTCAAGGAGCCTCTCGCCCCTGAGTACGAGCTCTTCCACGAAGGGCTGATCCTGTTCACCTACCTGCATCTTGCCCCGGAACCGGAACTCACCAAGGCCCTTCTCGAAAAGAAGGTCGTCGGCATCGCCTACGAGACCGTGCAGTTCGACAACGGCGGGCTGCCCCTGCTGGCCCCCATGTCTGAGATCGCCGGGCGCATGTCCGTGCAGGTCGGCGCGCAGATGCTCACCAAGATCGAAGGCGGCATGGGCGTGCTGATGGGCGGCACGGCCGGCGTCCAGGCCGCGCACGTCGTCATCGTCGGCGCCGGCACGGTGGGGCTTTCCGCCGCCAAGGTCGCCATGGGCATGGGTGCCCGCGTCACCATCATCGACAACAACCTCTTCCGCCTCCGCCAGATCGACGACCTTTACGGCGGACGGATCCAGACGCTGGCCTCCAACGCCTTCAACATCGCCGCCGCCGTCAAGGAAGCGGACCTCGTCGTCGGCTCCGTGCTCATCCCCGGCGCCCTCACCCCGAAGCTGGTCACCGAAGAAATGGTGCAGGAAATGAAGCCCGGCGCGGCCATCGTCGACGTGGCCATCGACCAGGGCGGCTGCATCGCCCCCACCTCGAAGCACGGCGCCACCTACCACGACAAGCCCACTTTCATGCACAAGGTCAAGCATGGGAAGGTGGTCTGCTACTCCGTGGGCAACATGCCCGGCGCCGTGGCCCGCACCTCCACCTTCACGCTGACCAACGCCACCATGCCCTACATGG
>JAEEGL011765242.1_pt1 | contig 16079 bp, 14 predicted proteins | sample 9134231 | NCBI WGS metagenome assembly JAEEGL01 (sample SAMN16246548, study PRJNA631951) | gut metagenome | biome: gut microbiome; feature: rumen; material: fiber-attached | host: Bos | place: Iran: Karaj | collected 2018-10
AATAACTAAAATCCCGACATGTTATAATAAAAAGTTGTTGAACAATATTATGAAAATAAAAATACTTATAAATATAATTGCGATTATTATTATTTTCTTGTTATTTGACTATATATGTTTTAAAGGATATTTAAAGCATTTTAATATTAGTCATTTAAAATATACTCAGAATGTATTCAAAAAAATTTCTACTGATGATAAATATGATAAAAATATATTATCTAAAGCTTGGGAATACAGAAAATCTCTTAATGATAGCAGCAATGAAAAATCAATAGTATTTACGGGATGTTCTTATACATATGGGACAGGGTTAGAAGAAACCGAAACATTGCCATATTTAATATCAAAAATGACAAGCCGTCCCGTATATAATCTCGGACTGCCTTCAACAGCGATAAATCATACTATTTCAATGCTAAACCTTGGTATTTTTGAAGAAAAAGTTAAACAAGAACCTGCTGTAGTTATTTTTATATATTCGGATTTTCATCTGCGTAGACTTGTCATGCCCAATGTTACATTTGAGCCTAATGAATATTTATACAAAATAAAAAATAATGAACTTGTCAAAAAACGACCTCCGTTTATAGTTTCAAGATTTATTATTTTTTCTTTAATAAGAGAACATCTATATTATTTTTTGACAAAAAATAATAAACAATACCTACAATATATTAAAAAATTATTAAAATTGCATATCTTATCAATGAATAAAATATTACATGATAAATACCCTAATACAAAATTTATAATATTGGTGTATCATAATTCACCTGTTTTTGAATCTATTGCGGAAGAATTCAAGAAACAAGGAATTATTATTATCAGAATAAATCAAGATTTTGGCATACAAACTGATAATGAAGAATATAAATTAGATAACAGCCATCCAAATGCACTGGTTATTAGACTTATTGCACCAAAACTTTACAATGAAATAAAAAAATATATATAAAAGCATTTTTGCATGGAAAAAATACTTTATATTAATGAGGGAGATAATATGAGTATTTCTGGGCTTAATCAATTTAATGCAAAAAAAATACTACGGCAGCCAAATAATTTATCAGCGGCTTCTGATGAAAAAAATTCTCTTTGGGCAGCTTTCGCATCCGGAATAAATTCTGAGATGGTTAAGAATCAATTGCTTTCGGGGTTGTCGGAAGATTCTGTATTATCTCAATTATTAATGTTATCAGGTGTTGATAAACAAGACACTGACACATTAGATATGATAACCCAAGAATATACTGAACTCATAGAAACAGTTCAAAAGGAAATTGAACAAGAATCTTCAGAAACAGCTACGGATAATACACAAAATACACCTGAGAATACTGAAGGCTGGAATATAGAAGATACCGGTAATATTTTTGATGAAAATATTACAAGAGAAAACTTTTTACAAAACTTAGACTCATTAAATAAAACAACAAATGAAGAAAATTATTTCTCTCAATATTTAAATGCAATTAATGAAGTCGGCGGTGAAAATTTCTTTAATACATTAGATGAAAATAGTGACGGGATATTAGATAAAACAGAACTGGGTACATTAATCAATTCTGATGAATACGGTGCTGCAATTTCTATGGAAGAATTTAATAATTTAATAAATAGAATTCAAACAGACCAAGAAGGAATGCCTACTGTTCCGGAATCAGATGATACGCAGCCCGTAACACCTGCACCTGTATCCGAACCAGACAAACCTGAAAAAACTTCTGATAAGAAATCTCATCATTCAAGCTCTTCAGATTCAGGTTCAACGGATGTTCAACAAGACGACAAACCACAAAAAGAAACCGTTGATGAACTTATGAAACAGAAACAGCAAGTAATTTCGGATGCCGATAGTAAAATTAAAGATTTAAATAATCAAATAGATACACTTATTAATGAATCTACAGCAGATGAACAATTAAAAACCAATTATAAAAATGCAAAAGAAGCATATAATGCAAACGAAACAAGTATTTCTGATAATAATACAAAAATAGAAAACTATAATAAAGATATTCATGATATTGATACAAGTTTGGCTGCATTAGAAGGCGAACTTAGTACTATAGATACAAATACGGACAATGCCGAAATAAACAAAAAGAATACGGAAAGAAAGGCAGAAATAAACTCACAAATTACAGAATTTAATAATAAAAAGAAAAAATTAGAAGAAGAAAAACAAGCAATTGAACAAACTAATTCAAATTTAAAAACAAAATCCGGTGAATTACAAACATCAGTTGATAATGCTTATACCGCATTACAAGCAGTATTATCAGATGATGTTAAACAAAAAATTTCAGAATTAAAATCTCAAATTACAACAACAGAAACGGAAAAAAATTCCAAAGTCCAAGAACTTGATTCTAAAATTGAAACATTAAAAACTCAAGAAATAAATGACAGCAGACAGGCAGGAGAAACTACAGGGAAAATGGCATCTAACCCTGTCGGGTCTAAATTTGTTGAAGATGCACTAAAATATTTAGGAATGAAAGGCGGCAGCCTATTCTCTACAGGTGATTACGGATGGTGCGCTGATTTCGTTTCTTATGTTGTAAAAGAAGTAGCAAGAAGTATGGGAAAAAGCAAAGAAGAAGTCAAAGATTTGGGAAGAAATCACCTTGGCGCAAGTCCTCAAAAACTTGTTAAGAAAAATAAATCCAATGTTATCGAAGTTGCAGGAAAATCTACACAAGAATTAGCAAATTCAATTCAACCCGGTATGGCATTTATCTGTAAAGGCGGTGGTGCTTCAGGACAGCATACAGGTTTTGTAGCAGAAGTATATTCTGACGGTACTTTCCTCTCTATAGAAGGAAACCATGGCAACAAAGTTTGTCAGGTAAGAAGAAATATTTCTGATATGTACAGATATGTAGATTTTTCTTATCTTTTCGCTTAATTTAATATTGGCGGCTGAATTACAAAAGTAACAGGGCCGTCATTTAATAATTCAACTTCCATATGGGCACCAAAAACACCCGTTTGAACAGGGATATTGTTTTCTTTTATCTTTGATACAAAATATTCATACAGTTCATTTGCTTCATCCGGATTCATTGCATTATCAAAGCTCGGTCTTGTTCCTTTTTTTATGTCGGCACATAAAGTAAACTGAGATACAATAAGCATTTCGCCTTTTATATCCTGAATTGATAAATTCATTTTCCCGTTTTCATCAGCAAAACACCTTAAAACCGATACTTTATTTGCAAGCCAATCAGCTTGGGCTTTTGTATCGCCTTTTTCAGCACCAAATAAAATCAAATAACCGTTTGATATCGAACTGTATATTCTACCTTCAATAGTAACGGAAGCTCTCTTTACTCTTTGAACGACAGCCTTCATTATTTAACCGCAATAACTTCTATTTCCACTAAAGCCCCCTTCGGCAATGCTTTTGCTGCTACGCAAGAACGTGCGGGCTTTGAAATAAATGATTTTTCGTATATTGAGTTAAATACGGAAAAGTCATTCATATCAGCAAGAAAACATGTTGTTTTAACTACATCCGCATAACCAAATCCTGCCGCATTAAGCAGACCGCCAATATTTTTCAAAATTTGATTTGTTTGGTTTTCTATTGAACCGCCAACAAATTCATTTGTTTCAGGATTTATTGCAATTTGTCCCGAACAATATAAAGTATTTCCGCATAAATATGCTTGAGAATACGGGCCTATTGCTTTTGGTGCTTTATCTGTTGATATAACTTTATTCGAGGTCATTTGTATCAATTTCTCCGAGTTTATTTTGTATTGCTTCTTCAACATTATCCACAATAGCATCCGCAGGTGCAACAGAATCATCAGTATCTGTAACAACAATCTTATTAACAGCCATTACGGAATCATTTTCCATCAAGTTTTGAATTCTTACACCTGTTGCCGGTCTGCCTTGACGTGAAATATCACTTGCTTTTATTCTTGATACAATACCGTTTTGAGTTACAACCATAATTTCGTCTTTTTCTTCAACTACTGTTAAAGCAACTAATCTTGAAGTTGCAGACTTAAATTTAGTTGCAATTAATCCGATACCGCCTCTATTTTGAGTTCTAAATTCGGAAACCTTTGAGCGTTTTCCGAAACCGTCAGATGTTACAACAAGCATATCCGCATCAAATCCGCGAGGAATAATATCACAACCGATAATTGTATCACCGGTTCTGAGTTTCATAGAGTTTACACCTCTTGCGCTTCTGCCTAACGGTCTTAAATCTTCTATAGCAAATCTTATTGCCATACCGCAGCTTGTTGCAATAAAGACTTCATCTGTATTATTTGCCTGTTTTACCCAGTTTAGAGAATCGCCTTCTTCAAGTCCGATTGCTATAATACCTGTTTTTCTTATCGAAGAGAAATTATCAAGTCCTATTCTCTTAATATAACCCTTCTTTGTAAGCATTATTAAGTTTGAATTAGGATCAAAGTTAGAAACAGGAACAACTGCTGTTATTTGTTCATCCTGTTCAAGCGGCAGTACGTTTATTATAGGTAAACCTTTTGCTTGTCTTGAACCTTCGGGGAAGTCATAAACATTTAAGCTATATACTGTACCTTTACTTGAGAAGAATAATACTTTATCATGCATCATTGCAGTAAAGAAATGTCCGACATCATCGTCTTCTTTTGTTTTTATGCCGCCTTTTCCTCTTGTTGCTCTGTTCTGACGTTCAAATACATCAAGAGAAATACGTTTAATATAGCCCTGACGAGTTATAAACACAGCCATAGGAACATTCGGAGTTAAATCTTCTATTGTCATTTCATCGACTTCAGGAAGAATTTGCGTTCTTCTGTCATCGCCGTATTTTTCTTTATCTTCATTTAATTCAACTTTTATCAATGCTAAAACTTTATTTCTGTCTGCGAGTAATTCTTCATATTCTTGAATTTTATGTTTTAATTCTTCATATTCAGCTTTAATTTTATCCTGTTCTAAGCCTGTTAAACGTCTTAATTGCATTTCCAGAATTGCATTCGCTTGATCAACATCCAAACCGAACTTGGACATCAAACCAATTCTTGCTTCATCTGCCGTTTTAGACTTTTTAATCAGTTCAATAACATCATCCAAGCTTGCAAGAGCAACCAATAATCCTTCTAATATATGTGCTCTCATCTTAGCTTTTTTGAGGAAGAATAATGTTCTTCTTGTAATAATCTCAACACGGTGTTCAATGAATTCATTAAGGACTTCCAATAAGTTCATTAATCTTGGCTGCTGCCCTACAAGAGCAAGCATATTTACACCGAATGTCGATGTTAATTGAGTGTATTTATAAAGGTTATTTCTTACTACATCCGGTTTTGCATCACGTTTTAACTCAATAACTATACGCATTCCGTCTCTGTCGGATTCATCTCGAATATCGGAAATACCGTCTATCTTCTTGTCACGTACAAGTTCTGCTATCTTAGAAATTAATACGGCTTTGTTAACCTGATATGGAATTTCCGTTACAACAATAGCCGTTCTTGATTGACGTCCTCCGCCTGCTGCAATTTCTTCAAAAGCCGATATTGCTGACATTTTTATTGAGCCTCTGCCCGTAGAATATGCTTTTTTAATTTCGGAAACACCTATAATACTTGCACCGGTCGGGAAGTCAGGGCCTTTTACATGCTGCATTAATTCATCAATTGTCAAATCAGGATTGTCAATTAATGCAATTGTACCGTCAACTATTTCGCACAAGTTATGGGGAGGAATATTTGTTGCCATACCGACAGCAATACCTGAAACTCCGTTTAACAATAACATCGGTAATCTTACAGGCAATACCGAAGGCTCTTCAAGAGAACCATCAAAGTTCGGTACGAAATCAACCGTTTCACAATCAATATCCGCAAGCATTGATGTTGTTATTTTATGCATTCTTGCTTCGGTGTACCTCATTGCCGCTGCACCGTCTCCGTCAACCGAACCGAAGTTTCCATGACCATCTACGGTTAAATATCTGGTAGAAAAATCCTGAGCCATTCTGACTAATGCTTCATATACGGCAGTATCACCGTGCGGATGATATTTACCTAAAACCTCACCAACGATTCTTGCACATTTCTTAAAAGGCTTATCAGGAGTCATTCCCAATTCGTTCATAGCAAATAAAATACGTCTGTGTACAGGTTTTAAACCGTCACGAACATCAGGAAGCGCTCTGCCTATGATAACAGACATCGCATAATCTATATAACATTGTTTCATTTGTTCACGTATATTAACGGGAACAATCTTTCCATCCTCAAAAAAGTTCTGTTGAGCCAAAATACCTACCCCTTTATAAAATTATTTTGTCATTCATGCTATGCACTACATACGTTCATGCTACTTATATTTTAACACAAATAAGCTTTTGAACAAATTTTTTAATTTATTTTACTAATCAAAATAATTTATATCAGCATGAAAAGAAAGCGGATACGGTAATAATATCCATATAGGAAGCAATAGCATATCAAGTATTACATACGGCAAATTGCGTTTTGTTTCCTCTCTTTGCTCTCTTGAGTAATCATCTTGGATTTTTCTGTTAATTTTTGATTTTATTTCTGCCAATTCCGAATTTTCCATGCTCCGTTTATATTCAAAAGGAACGATAATTTCATTGTTTTCATTTATTACAGCCCAGCCGTAGCCCTTTTTAACAAGGAATAATCCTGTATTTACCTGCCCTTGATATTCAAGAATTATTCTGCCGTTATTATTGCCGATATTTTCATATATTTCAGAACCTATAGGAATAATTAAATCGTATTGAAACGGCACTTTTATTTCACTTTTTTCATTTAATATTCCCCATTCGGAATGCTTTGCAATAATATTCTTATATTCAAAAGAGATATCAAACCCTGTTAATTCCTTTAATAAAGAATTTTGGATATAAAAATCACTGCAAGGTTTGACTATTTCATTTTCGGCACCATTATTATAAATATACAGATGATAACCTGATTTTATTGCCGCATTAATAGGATAATTTTCTGTTTGATAAGGAGTGTTATTATTAATAATTAAATAAATTTGCTCAGGGTTATAAATTCTATTATTTAATTTAATCTCGGTTTTTTCAGGAATAATAATCTTCTTTTCAGCCGGTTGTATATTTTTATATGAAACATCCATAAGCCCGTTTTGAGTCTGTATTTCTTCATAAACTCGTGTTTTTGTATATACAGGTGCATTTTTTGAATATTTTCCGATTTTTCCTTCAAAAATATCCTGCAATGTCAAAAAATTATACTGTCCCTTTGCATATGTAGTGTAAGCTATAATACTGTCATACGGGGAAAATGAAATATTTAAAAATTTTGAAACTATTGAATTCTCATCAGGATAACTTATTTTTGCATAAACAGGTTTTGTAATTTTGAGAATTCCGTTTTCAACAGCAATTAAGCCGTATTTTTTATTCTGTTTATATACAATAACTGCATTATCAGGATAATTTAGAAAACGGACCGAACTGTTGTACTTATTAGATTTATAATACTTTTTCAGGAAATCATTATATAAACCATCAGGACTGTACAATGTTATATAATCAGCAGCTTCTGCTATTACTATCAACTTTTTATCATATTTTACTTTTCTGATTTTATCATATATCGCAGGCAATATTTCCCGATTAGCAGTTTTATCGACTAAAGCATATTTGGAATTAATTTTCTCGGCTTTCAACACTGTTTTTTCGGCGGAAAAAACCGCCGAAGAATAAATGTTTAAAAAACAAATTAAAATTATCAACGATAATATTTTTTTCATAATAATATTTTATCAGGATTTAGCCTAAATAGTCTTTTTTTATTTTTTATTTTATAATCTTATAAGAGAAAATTATGTCGAACGCAGTTTTAGAAACAGAAAATATAAAAGAAGCGGTTGAAAAAACGAATTTACGCCATATTGCAATTATTATGGACGGAAACAGACGCTGGGCAAAAAATAAGATGCTGCCATCTGCAGCAGGACATAAAAAAGGTGTTGATGCACTAAGAACAGCAACAAAGAGCTGCAAAAAATTCGGTGTTAAATATTTAACAGTATATGCTTTTTCAACAGAAAATTGGAATCGTGATAAGGAAGAGGTGTCTTTCCTTATGGAATTACTTGCAAAAACAATAAAATCCGAAGTACCTGTTTTTGTTGAAAATGATATAAAGCTTTCATTTATTGGTGATAGGGCTAAATTAACTCCCGAACTTATTAAAATTCTTGAGTATGGTGAAAATGCAACAAAAAACGGGAAATCATTAAATTTGCAAATTGCATTTAATTATGGCGCAAGAATGGAAATAACCAATGCCGTTAAAAAAATTTGTGAACAAATTGAAGACGGAAATATTACAATTGATGATATATCAGAAGATATGATTTCTCGTAACTTATATACTGCAGACATGCCTGACCCTGATTTATTAATAAGAACAGGCGGAGAAAAAAGAATCAGCAATTATCTTTTATGGCAGGCAGCATACTCTGAAATATATGTAACAGATACCTTTTGGCCGGATTTTGATGAAGATGCAATGGCAAAAGCTATAACAGACTTTAAAAACAGACAAAGAAGATTTGGGAAATAATCAATGATTAAAATCATATTAGCAACTTCAAATCCGCATAAGCTTGAAGAAATTAATGCCATAAACAAAAATAAAAATATTATTTTTGATGTTGTAAAAGGTAAGTTTGACCCCGATGAAACAGGAAAAAATTTTGAAGAAAATGCTGAAATTAAGGCAAAAGAAGCAGCTAAAATAACAAAAGAATATTGTTTGGCTGATGACTCAGGTTTATGTATTGATGTTTTAGAGGGTGCACCCGGAATATATTCGGCAAGGTATGCTGCAACTCCGGAAGAAAGAATTAACAAGGTTTTGAAAGAAGTCTTCGGTGTTCCATATGATTACAGAACTGCGCATTTTGAATGCTGTATGGTGTTAACCGACAAAAACGGGAAAGTAATACATAAAGAAACAGGAAAAGTATTCGGTTATATTGATGACAGACCGAAAGGTAAAAACGGCTTCGGTTATGATCCTATTTTTTTACTCCCCGAATATGATAAAACAATGGCGGAACTAAGCGAAGAAGAAAAAAATAAAATTTCTCACCGTGCAAATGCGTTAAATCCTATGCTTGAATGGATAGAAGAAAATTTATAAATCTTGACTTTCTTCTGACAGCTTTTCTATGATTTTCTTGGCATCCGAAGGTGTGTTAATTGTGGCATTACCTCCGATACACCCTCCGGGACAACACATTACTTCAATTATATTACAATCGGGACAAGAACCGTTTTTAGCAAAGGTTTTCAATTCTTTTATAGCATCTTTATTTAAACCGTTTATTATATAAGGTTTCATTTCTTCGGGATTTTTTAATAAATGTTTTACGGCAGAAGCTACACCACCTGATATTGCATAATTTCTGCCCTGCTTTGACGGTGTATTTTCAATAACCCTTTCCTTACATTCAGATATTTCTATCTTTCTGCCGGTAAATATAGCACTTAATTCTTCCGAATTCATTACATAATCTATATTAGGATTATCATGAACCTCTTTTCTTTTTGCAACGCAAGGACTTATGAAAACCAGTTTTGCATCAGGATACTTTTTACGTACTATTTCAGCCGTATAATACAAAGGCGTTTTTGTCATAGAAACAAACGGTTTTAATTCACAGAGATGCTTTTTAACCAGTTCATTGTAACCCGCACAACAGCTGGTAGTCATAAACGGTTCACCTTTTTCCATTCTCTCTTCAAATTCTTTAGCCTCTGTTTTTGTTGTAACATCAGCACCTAATGCAACTTCATATACATCATCAAATCCGGCTTTTAATACAGCTGTCTCAAATTGTTTTATATTACCGTGAAACTGCCCTGCTATTGCAGGAGCAAACATTGCAACCACTTTCGTATTTTTGTCTTTTATATACTTTAATACGTCTATTATTTGGCTTTTTTCGTGAACCGCACCAAACGGACAACTTTCAACACACTTACCGCAAGAAATGCAGTTTTCATAATTAATTACAGCCAACCCTTGTTCATTTTTAGCAATTGCACCTACAGGACAAGCATCTTCACAAGGCACTGCAAGTTTAACTATTGCATTATAAGGACAAGCCGCCATACATTTTCTACAGCCCACACATTTTGAACCGTCTATTTGAGAACGACCGTCCTTTACACTAACGGCGCCAAATTGGCAAACGTGTTCACAAGGTCTTGCGACACAACCTTTACATAAATCAGTAACATATATTTGACTGGGTACACAACCCTTACAAGCATCTTCTAATACCGTTAAAGGCTTTTCCTCAGGATAATTACGTTCTAATGAATCGACTGCATAATCTTTCAGGGATTTTATTTCGTCATCCTTTTCCATTGCAAATCCCAAATATGAGATTATTCTATCCCTTATAATTGCACGTTCCTTATGTATACAGCATCTATAAGGAACTTCAAAATGTTTGGGACGCATTTCAACGGGAATACGATTAACTGTATTTTCAAAATCTTCTGAAAAGAATGCTTCTACTATTCGTATTAAAATATCTTTTTTTATTTGTATTGATTTGGCATTGTTGCCCATATATAAAACCTTTTTCAGAAGTAAATGTAATAAATTCTAGGACACAATCAGAATTTATCATAAATCATTATAATTTACAAGAAAATTAAACTTCTTAATGAATATTTTCAGGCTTTCTTTTCTTCTTCAAACTGTCTTAAACCGGGTGCAGCATTGGTACCTGTCTTTTTTCTTGTCATGGCATATTGGAGTCTCGGGATAATTGCACCGAGGAACAGAGCGGATACACCCATTGCAACACCTCTGAATGCTGCTGATTTAACAAAACTGCTCTTGCTTACTTTTTCAAGTAATGCTTTATCAACAATTCCGCCGTTTGTTTTCTTAGCAGCTTCTATAACGGTTTGTCCGTATTGATCCATATTAGTTCTGAAGGTTGTTATTTTTTTCATCGGAATGAATCTTAAAGGATTTGTTAAAGCCTCACCAAATTTACCTTTGAAGAGTTTTTGCATAAATTTAGGAGTAGTAGCAGCACCGTTTCTTAATACGTCTTCAACTTGCTGTTTTGTAAGAACAGCACCAACGCCTGCCTGTTTGGGCTGAAGTTTTGCCATTTCGGCAGCTCTTTGTAAAATTGTTTTATCTGAAATATGTTTTTGTAATTCTTTTAACGAAATTACATCTTTATCAAACGGTAATTTAGCCAATAATTCTTTTGATTTACCGCTTAATACACCAAATGTTTTTGCTGCAAATTCTTCAACCGGCATAGAACCGCCCTTTACCTGTTCCAGCATTAAGTTGTGCAATTCTTTTGCTGCTACCGGATCAAGATTTGTAGCATTGCCGCTTTTTGTAAGACATTGAAGTCCTTTGTATATCAAAGGAGTACTTGCATAATAGAAGAACGGAGACATAGAATCTCTGAATAAGTATTCTCTTGCTTCGTCTTTGTTTCTTGCAGTTGTGACACGTCCTGTAAGTATACCAACGTCCGTAGTTAACATTTTAGCAATTCTGTTATTTTCTAATATGTGTGCAATGGTAGTAACAGGAATAGCTTTAAATGATGTTGTTTTATTTGAGCTTATTTTTTTATCAAATTCTTCAAAAGAATGTTTATCAGGCATTATAGAAGGAGCAGTATTACTTTGTTCCTGCATTTCGTTTTCCATTTTATGTCTGCCCATTATTCTTTCGGTTATTGCCTGATTGATTTTGGGAAGAGCAAAACCTACAAACGCAGTTGCGAGCAGAGAAGATGCAACTATCTTTGATAACTTAAATGCACCGAGTTTTTTACTTATTTTCTTTGCAGCTTCCGGGTCTTTTACTGATTTTAAAACTTGTGCTTCCAAATTTTGGAAAGGGGTTCTTAGTGCGTCTTTACCTACATCAAATTCCGTTATCGGTAATTTTAATACATTTTTACCGATTTTATCACCGATTTTATTAAATATATCAACACCTTTCATCCAGAATATTGCAGATACAACGTCATCGGTAAATCTTTCTCTGAATTCATTTTTTCCGCCTCTTCTATAGGCGTTTATTCCTCTCCCACCGGTAACAGAGGTTTCCAAAGCAATAGTAGTCGCAAGAGAATCGGGATTAGACAATAGTCTTATGACTTCTCTTCCGCCTTTGAAACTTGTATTAGCATTATTATATTTCTGCTGTGTATTATTTATTTTATTTATTTGCATTAACTACCATTACTTTTAAGACTGTGCACACTTCTCATGTAAAACAAATCAATTTCATTTTTTGCCTTTTTCAAGATATTTTTTAAAAAAGTTAATATTTCTCTTTACTTTAGCGATTTAAATTATATAATAAACATACTCACTAATCCTCTATGCAGATGTAATGAAATCATTAACAACTGACATAAGAAAGGAAAAACACTATGGCAAATATAAAATCAGCTAAAAAGAGAATTTTAACAGCAGAAAGAAACTATGAAAGAAACGTAGCTTTTAAATCATCTATCAAAACTGCAGTTAAAAAAGTTGTCGTTTTAGCTCAAGCCAAAGAAAAAGACCAAGCAGCAATCAATGCAGCACTTTCAGAAGCATATAAACTTTGTGATAAAGCTGCATCAAAAGGTATTTTACACAAAAATACAGCTGCAAGAAAAAAATCAAGATTAACTAAAGCTGTTAACAAGCTTATGGCATAATTAAAGATTTTTAGGTTAAAAAAAAGCTCCTTTTCATCTTAGGAGCTTTTTATTTTATATTTATTTTATTATTAACCTACAAGTCCTGAATCATCATATTCCGATGCTTTTACCATAATAGCATGTTCAACGGGATTTTCCTTTTTTATTGATGTATCAAAAGGAACTTCTTCAAAGCTGTATTCTTCTTTAACTCTTTTTAATTGGTTTTCATCTACGAGTTTTTTTGCAAGTTCAGCTATTTCATATACTAATTGATATCTATTTTCTGTTGTTTCATTAAGTTCCCAGGCTATTTTTATAATTTGGTTCATAATTCCTCCAATAAATTTAGATATTTAAATAATACTATGCTCATTTTCTAATATCAAGCAATGAATTTTTTATCCGAAAAATATTGTTAACTTTTGTAATGGCGCCAAAAACCATGCTCTGACATGCATTCCATGATTTCGTCATTTTTTAAGGAATTGTGTTAAAAATTGTTAAAACGAATTTAAATCATGAAAAAGCATGCCCTGTCATGGTTTCCATGATTTTAGATTTTAAGTCCTTTTATATCGTTATAGCCTTAAACCTGCACGAAAAACTATGATTAGTATGGTAGAAATATCAGTTTTTCAGGTTTTCATGCAAAATACTAATATTAAATCTTATATAAATAATACTAAAATCGTTAATATAAAATCAGAAATTCTTTGCAGAGAAGCAGAAGATGACTTTTATTATTTTAAAAAAGTCAATACCGCTTATAAAAAACTATGTGAAGCAGTTAAATTAACACCTTCGCATACCAAAAGCATTTTGCTTCTTGCTGATATTTGTTTTATAAAAGGATACATAAAGAAAGCTTTAAATCTTTATTTACAAGCACTCCAATATATTAAACAGCCAAGGTTATATGCGGCAATTGCCAATTGTTATAATATAAGAGGTAATTACGACTCCGCTTTAGAATATTGTAATTATGCAATTGAATTTATGACGGAAGAACACCTGTCTTTATATTCACAAGTAACAGAAATGAAAATAAATATTCTTATATCTCAAAAGAAATATAAACAGGCTTACAATACATTTATTAAGACTCAAAATATATTAGATAAAAACTCCGATATTTATAATATAAACTATGAATTATTAAGTGAAAAAATTAATCTTCAAAATAAATTAAAACATTCAAGTTTAAAAATAGTATAATTTGGTCAGGAAAGAAAATCAGTGAAAAAGAATATTAAAAAATTATTACTTCTTATTGTTACGGTAATATTTTTATACTTTGTATTTTTAAATTTGGATATAAGAGAGCTTATTGTAAAAATGAAAGAGTTCAACCCTCTTTATGCATTTTTTTTAGTATGTTCAATAGTTTGTTCTTTTATATGCAGAAGTGTTTCTTTTAAATATTTAATGTCCAATACCGTAAAATTAAATGTCAAAGAGCTTGTTCCTTTATGTTTAACGGGAGCATCTTTAAATATAGTACTACCGGCAAGAGCAGGAGATATATTCAGGGCATTTTTCATCGGTCAAAAATACAATATAAGTAAAATGAAGGTATTTGGTACAGTTATACTTGAAAGGATGTTTGATACATTTGTTATTTTCTGCCTTCTTTTGATAGCTATTTCGTTTTACCATAAAACACCTTTAGCTTCACAATTATGCTGTTTTGCAGGAATATCAATGTTTGCATTTGCCCTTTTTGCATTCTTTTCGTATAAATACAATAAAACAGATGCCATTTGTGCTTTTTTAACCAGACTAACAGCTAATTTCCCTTTTGCTGAGCAAATTCACAAACTTATAAATTTTACAAATAATACTTGTAATTCATTTTTTAACGGATTTGAAGTTATTGCAACTCCTTCAAAATTACCCGTAGTTATAGCTATGTCCTTCGGAATTTGGACATTTGAATGTCTAAATTATTACATAATGATTTTAGGCTTCGGACTGGATATTCACTGGTCTGTAACATTATTTATAATGTGTTTTATAGCTCTTGCGTGTATGGTTCCTTCCACATCAATATTTATAGGCCCGTATCAAATGGCGGTTATAGCTGCATTTGCAATATACGGCGTAGCAAAAGAAACCGCACTTGCAATATCTTTTGTTGAACAGGCAATAGTCGTGATAACCACATCGGTAGTCGCAGTAATATTTTTAATCCAAAACAACATCTCTTATAAAGAGCTTAAAGAAGATATAGAACAAAATGAAGAATAGAAAAGAGCTTCGTTAACGAAGCTCTTTTTTATATTTAATAAATTATTATTCAGCGAGCATTTTATTAATGGCTGCTGCGGCTCTTTTGCCTGCACCCATAGCATTAATTGCAGTAGATGAACCTGTAGGTGCTACATCACCGCCTGCAAATATGGTTTCTACGGATGTTTTACCAGTTTCTGCTTCAATTACAATATAACCTTTTTTATCTGTAGTTAAATTCATATTTTCTTTTAACATAGAAGCCTGAATAGTCGGGTTCGGGCCTGTACCTAAAGCGACAACAACCGTATCAACATCAAGGTCTACCATTTTACCGGTCGGAACAGGTTTTCTTCTGCCTGATTCATCAGGTTCACCGAGTTCCATAACCTCAAATTGCATACCTGCAACATAACCGTCTTTATTATAAATTTGTTTAGGAGCTTGTAAAAACTTAAATACAACCCCTTCTTCTTTTGCGTGGCGTATTTCTTCAAGACGTGCAGGAAGTTCTGCTTCCGTTCTTCTGTATACAATATAAACTTCTTTAAAACCAATTCTTACGGCAACTCTTGCAGCATCCATTGCAACGTTTCCGCCGCCTATGATAGCCGCTTTTTCGCCGACTCTTATAGGAGTAGGTGTTTCTTCAAGATTAGCCTGCATTAAGTTAACTCTTGTTAAAAATTCGTTAGCGGAATATACACCGTTCAGGTTTTCTCCGGGGATTCCCATCATTTTTGGTAAACCTGCACCCGAACCTATAACAATAGCATCAAACCCGTCTTCTATTAACTGTTAAACGGTAATAGATATACCTACAACAACATTGGTAACAAATTTAACACCCATTGCTTTTAAATTTTCAATTTCTTTATCCAAGAATTTTCTGGGTAATCTGAAAGGAGGAATACCGTATCTTAAAACACCTCCTAATTTATGTAATGCTTCAAAAACAACAACCTCATGACCTGCACGTCTAAGGTCAGCAGCTGCGGTTATACCTGCACAGCCAGAACCTACAATTGCGACTTTTTTGCCTGTTTCCTTTATTTCACCCACTTTTAAAGCCGTTGAATCACCAACATATCTTTCAAGAGCACCTATTGCAATAGGCTCGG
>JAEEGL012398561.1_pt1 | contig 16079 bp, 14 predicted proteins | sample 9134231 | NCBI WGS metagenome assembly JAEEGL01 (sample SAMN16246548, study PRJNA631951) | gut metagenome | biome: gut microbiome; feature: rumen; material: fiber-attached | host: Bos | place: Iran: Karaj | collected 2018-10
CTCTTTTTCAAAGTTCTCTATTTTCTCATATTTATATCTTTCTTTTTCAATAAACATCTCGGCTGTATACGGGTTGTAATAAAGCATTTTGTGGTTGATCCAGCCAAAAGACGGCTTACAGTTTTCGTAGGAAGAGTATTTTCGCTCCTTCATCTCTTCCAGACTTCTGTTATACAGATCATTTACATCGCTGTCCGTAGAAAAAGAATAAAGCGTAAAGTATCCGACCTCGGAGTCATAATCTACGCAAAAGCCGTTCGTTAACGTAAGGATATGGATGTATTCTTCCGGCATGTGCGCATAGTTTTCCCAGTTCCACTTCAGTATCTCCTCTTTTACCGCCGGAGCATTTGTTTTGACATACCATTTTCCGTCCAGCTCTTTCAGTCTCCCTGAAAGATCCGTGATCTTCTGAAATTTGCGCATCGTAGAAGCGATCCGTTCCTCCGAAAGCTTTTCTTCCGGCTCCGGAGCCGTTGTCTTTTTCGGTGGCTCCTCTTCGATCCCCAGGCTTTTCTTATGCTCCTCATAAAGCGCCTGGTTTGCTTTTGTGTATCCGATCATCGCTTTCTTATTCGCTTTTTGGATCCTCGACAGGATCTCCTTCTCATCCTTTTTGTCCCGGATCTTAACGATCAGTTCCTCGCCGTTATTAAAAACAACCAATACGACGGCAATGTCTTCCCCGCCCATAGTCGTGGCTTCTCTTCCGCACGCCCAGAAAACATCCTTATACTCAAAAAAAAGCGGCCCCGGTGTTCTCATCAAAGCATAGCTGCTTCCAAAGCCTGCAATTCCATAAAATTCTATCTCGTATTTAAGCCCGTCTTCCACATCTTTTCTTACAGTTGCAAAATCAAGTCCTCTTTCCTCGACCTGTTTTTGTAATTTTTCTTCGATCGATGCCATGATCTCGGGATATTTTTGACTAAAAAACATTCCTCTTCCTCCTTTATAAAACTGTAAGTTAATCCTGCTTTGGATTATACCATAGATCAAAAGCCCCACACACTCACTTTCTTCTCTTTTACTTCTGATCTCAACTTAGGGACATAATGTCCCTAAGTAACAAATGTTACAGATTGCAGGCCAGACTGTCCCAGTTGAAATCGCTCTTTTTCTCTTCCTGCGGAGCCTTATCCCTAGCATATCCCTGGCTATCATGGTTAAACTGCTGCATGGTATCGTTTATCGATGTATTCCTGCTCGTATAGAGCGTAGCGACCATATATGCCTCAGGGTTAGTAAGTTTCGCAGTTGCCTTTTTTAGAGAGCTTAATGCGTAGACCATATGCTCCCGGTCCAGCTTACAGAACTGCGATGCTATTACTCTGGAGGGCACCTTACATCGGTTTATGTTGTATTCCTTTTTGCCAAAACAGATCACATTGACCATCCCTCCATCGGTGTGTTATTTTCTCTTTCTCTGCCGGTCCAATACCTTCTGCGGTATATGATCCAGCTCGATATACATCCTGTAATACTTATTGGTTCCTTTCATCGAAAGCGGAACTGATATCTGTATCACCCGAAAGATGTCATAACGATCGATGATCTTTCTAAACCACTTCAGGTCGTTCATTGTACCCATCGCTCTCAACTTAAGCATTCATTCCCCCCTTTCCGGCCAACCCGGTACCTTCTTTACGGTCCAGGTCGCCCATATAAGCCATTTTGATGTACTTTCCTTTTCACTGAAACGCCCATATTTTCTGGCCTCCTTTCGATTATTGATGTACCAAAATGCCCAGGTACATCAAAATCCATATTTTTCTTCCACCCAAGTAATGTACCAAGCGTTTCTGACCCGAAACCCACAAAAATAGGGATATTCCAGTATTTTCTGAAATATCCCTTGTGGAAATAACTCCGTTATTTTGTTGATCAGCAGAGCCGTAAAAACGTATTATTACTGATTATCACGTATTACGACGTAAAATTTTGATGTACTTTTGATGTACCAACGCCATTTTACACATCAGATTCCTGTATCTGGTCCACAATTACATGGCTTACTTATCTTCTCCGAACAACCTCCGTTTCCTCTCGATCATCGCCGGGGTGTCCGATAAATAAAGGCTTAGATCCTTGTGCGTATCACGCCGCTCGATCCGCCCGCTGCCATCCGTGTACACTTTTTTGGACACCGTTCCCGCCCCGATTGCGTAGATGGACTGCACTTCCTCCATGATCAACACATTGTAAATGCCGTATTTTCCCTCCGTTGCGAAGCCGGTATTCTCAAGGGCTCCGGCTATATTTTTCTGTCTGTAGAGATAGTAGGGTTCCATCTTAAGACTCTCTGCAGTCTTAAGAGCATACTCCATGGCCGCTTCATGATCCATGCCTGTTATGGCACCGTGTTCTGCGATCCACTGTGTCATCTTCGAAGAACGTTTAAGCGCAAGTGAATGCACAGTTAACGAATCAGGCTTGAGCTCAGCCGCCCGGTCAAGTGTCCTCTTTACATCTTCCACATTTTCCCCGGGAAGCCCGAGTATCAGATCCATATTTATATTGTCAAAGCCTGCTTCCCTTGCTTCATAAAATGCCCGCTCCACATCGGCAACGCTGTGACGCCTCCCTATCAGTTCAAGGGTTTCCTCCTTAAAGGTCTGTGGATTGACCGATATCCTGCTGACAGCGTGATCTTTCATCACTCTGAATTTTTCATCATTAAGCGAATCAGGTCTTCCGGCTTCCACAGTGAACTCGGTGCTCAGTGATGCCCCGGCATATCTCTCTGCCATAGAAAGCAGTGCATCGAGTTCTGCTGCATTAAGCGCAGTCGGTGTACCTCCGCCTATATAAACAGTGGAGGGCTTCTCTCCTCCCATTATCTCCACATAGGCCCTCAGCTCTTTTTCAACACATTCAAGATACTCCGACACATGCTTTTTCATTTTTCCGTAATCGTAAGAAAGGAAAGAACAGTAAAGACATCTTGACGGACAGAAAGGTATGCCTATATACAGGCTGTGTCCTTTGTATTCATAGGGTTTCAGAAGGGCACTCTCATTCTCCGAAATCCGTATGCCCAGCTCAGCCTTTTTCCTGCTGACGCGGTATTCATCATAAAGATAGTCTTCGAGACCTTCTCTTCCCTGCTCATTCATAAGGCCGCCGATAAGTTTTATCGGTCTTACTCCGGTAAGCGCCCCCCAGGGAAGTGTCCTCCCGCTATACTCGCTCAGACAGTCATAGAAAAAGAGCTTCCACATCCATTTGAATTCTCTTTCATCTGCATCAGGACATGACAGCTCGCGTTCAAAGTCATGATCCAACACTTCACCGGCTTTTATCACGACTCGCACAGAACGTTTTTCCATATCAGAAAAAATGCGGATACTGTCGCATCCGGCATCTTTCTCCATGAAACGCTGCACTGTCTCCGCCCCCGGATAAAAGGATCTCGTCAGCGCATAAGCATCATATTCAAAAGCTTCGTCATTATACTCTATTGTGATCATGAAAAGAACGGATTATAAGTTTTCTCGTGTCCTATGGTCGTAGCCGGTCCGTGGCCTGGATAGACCTTTGTATCATCGGGAAGAACAAAGAGTTTTTCTTCAACCGATGTAATGAGCTGTCTCATCTTACCTGTGGGAAAATCGGTGCGTCCGATGGATTCCGCAAACAGCGTGTCCCCTGCCACCAGCAGTCCTGCTTCTTCAAAATAAAAACAGCAGCTTCCCACTGTATGCCCCGGAGTAGCTATGACCTTGCACTTCTTACCGCCGTATTCAAGCTCATCCCCGTCTCTGAAGAAACCATCAGCTTTAAGTGTAATGCCCCTGTGCATATTAGCGGAAAGGTTCACATAGGGATCTTCCAGAAGCACATGCTCTGGTTCGAGAGCATAGATCTTTGCTCCGCTTAAGCGTCTTAATTCATCCGCCCCGAGTATATGATCATAGTGACCGTGTGTTAACAGAATGGCTTCGAATTCAAAGCCCTTCTCTGTCAGCTTATCGTATATATACTTTCCGTTATCCGCAGGATCAAAGAAGATGATGCCCTTCTCACCTTCGCGGTATACGAAATAGCAATTGGTCATCACCTGTCCGAGGGTGATCTTTCCTATCTTTAATTCTGCCATATCAGCTGCCTATCCTTTCTACTTCACGCACATCCTTTATGCCGCGGAGCTTGGATTTGATATGTTCGTATTCCTCTCTGGATGCAGTCTCGAAACTCATCTGTATCGTAGCTTCGCCCTGCCTGTCCACACGTGTGTTAACGGTCAGCATGTCTATATCCAGGTCGGACATGGTCCTGGAAACATCAGCCAAGAGTCCGGATCTGTTGTTTGCCTTGATCATGATATTCACAATGTACTTCTCATGATTATTCTCAAGAGCTTCTGCTGACCATTCCGCATTGATCAGCCTCTCTCTCTCCACCTCCGGTACCTGAACCACATTTATACAATCGGTCCGGTGTATTGTAACTCCCCTTCCCCTGGTGACATAGCCGATTATCTCATCACCGGGAAGCGGATTGCAGCATTTGGGGAAACGTACCGCAACATCACCGATACCGCGCACCACGATGCTGGCTGACTTTCTCCTGCTGTACGGCATGGGCCTGGGAGCCGCAGTCTCATTGATGTTCTTTTCTATTTCAGCATCGGTAAGTTCTTTCTTGTTATCTTCCTCATAAAGTTCGATAAGTCTGTTGACTATCTGCCCTTCTTTAAGCGCGCCGTGTCCGACCGCCGCCAGCAGATTATCCCAGTCATTGAAGCCCTGCTTCTTGAGTATCTGCTCCATATATTCGGGCTTGGTCAGTTTGGAAGGCTCTATGCCGCGGCTCTTGCAATATGAGGTGAGCAGTTCCTTGCCTCTTACTATATTCTCTTCCTTGAACTCATTTCTGAACCACTGGTTTATCTTGGTCTTGGCCTGGGTAGACTTGACTATCTTCAGCCAGTCCCTGCTGGGTCCTTTGGTATTCTGGCTCGTGAGTATCTCTATGCAGTCGCCGTTCTTAATTTCATAATTAATGGTCACCAGTTTACCGTTTACCCTGGCGCCTATCATCTTGTTGCCCACAGCCGAATGTATGCTGTATGCAAAATCTATGGGTGTGGAACCTGCAGGCAGGTTCTTCACATCACCCGTGGGAGTGAAGCAGTATACGCTGTCCGAGAACAGATCCAGGTCACTCTTCAAGAGGTTCATGAATTCACGGTTATCGGACATGTCCCTCTGCCACTCAAGTATCTGTCTGAGCCAGGTCAGCTTTTCTTCTTCCTGCAGCTCCGGTCTCTTTCCGTCTGCAGCTTCCTTGTATTTCCAGTGGGCTGCGATACCGTACTCAGCCGTCCTGTGCATCTCGTAAGTTCTGATCTGTATCTCAAAAGGTACCCCGTTGAAGCCTATCAGCGTTGTATGCAGCGACTGATACATGTTCTCCTTGGGTACTGCAATGTAGTCCTTGAACCTTCCGGGTATGGGTTTGTATATCTCATGTATCACGCCCAGTGCCGCATAACAATCCTTCACCGAAGCAACTATTATACGCACGGCAAAGAGATCGTAGATCTGGTCTATGGACTTGTTTTGGTTCTTCATCTTCTTATAGATACTGAAGAAATGCTTTACACGTCCGTCTATCTTAGCTTCTATGCCTGCATTCTTAATGTGGACTCTCACTTCATCCACTATATCCTGAACGTATTGCTCACGTACCGATTTTCTCTCTGCGATCTGCATCGCAAGTTTTTCATATTCTTCCGGTTCCAGATACTTAAGGCACAGGTCCTCCAGTTCGACCTTTATCTTTGAAATACCGAGCCTCTGTGCTATCGGCGCATATATATCGATTGTCTCTCTTGATATATCCTGCTGTTTCTCCGGACGCATGTAGGAAAGCGTACGCATGTTGTGCAGGCGGTCCGCCAGCTTGATCATGATCACGCGGATATCCTTTGCCATGGCCAGGAACATCTTTCGCAGATTGGCTGCCTGCATATCCAGCTTGTCTGCTGAATACTGGATCTTGGAGAGCTTGGTCACGCCATCTACCAGGAAAGCAACATCTTCACCGAATTCATCCTTAAGCTCATCTATGGTCATCACGGTATCTTCCACCACATCGTGAAGAAGTCCTGCGACTATGGTCTCCTTATCCATCTCCATGTCGGCAAGTATTATAGCCACACAGATGGGATGGATGATATAAGGCTCACCGGATTTGCGCTTCTGATCTTTATGGAAATTCCGCGCAGTCTCGTAAGCTTTCTGTATAAGCGAGATATCGTCAGAGGGATGATACCTTCTGACTCTCTTGATCAGTTCCTGATACAGGTCCTCCGGAGCCTGGAATTCGGCAATCTCTTCTATACGGCCGTCATCTATGACCACTGCCACATGCTCGTCGCTGACATCGGGTGCCATTGTATCCGGCTTCGCATCACGCAAAAGATCGGGCGCAGTCGAACCAAGGGGTGCCGTCACCGTGATCTTGTCAAGCAGCGCACCCGCTTCATTTCCGCTCTCCTTATTCACTTTTCGGAGTTCATCTGCCATGTATAAAACTTATTCTCCCTCGTAAGATACTGCGCTGAAAAGCTTATATCCCTCTATCTTCTCTCTGCCTTTCAGATCAGGCAGCTCTATCAATACACATACGCCGGCCACTTCGCCGCCCAGTTTCTCCACCAGCTTGATCATTGCTTCGGTGGTACCGCCTGTAGCGATCAGATCATCCACCAGCAGCACCTTGCTTCCGGGCTTGAAGCTGTCCGTATGCATCTCTATCTCGGTGCTTCCGTACTCCAGATCATAACTTACCGATACCGTCTCCGAAGGCAGCTTCCCCTTCTTCCTTATCAGAACAAACGGCTTGTGCTGCTTATATGCCATAGGCGCACCGAAGATAAATCCTCTGGACTCCGCACCTGCGATCACATCATACTCCAGATCTTTCACCATATCATTCATGGTATCTATCGCCAGAGCCAGTCCGTCCGCATCCTGTATGATCGTAGTTATATCCCTGAACATAACTCCCTTCTGCGGAAAATCAGGTATAGTACGTATATAATCCTTAATATCCTTCATATCAGCTCTCCTTTTTGCTATATCCACTAAAAGATCATAAAATAATACCACACTCTAATATAAAATTCAATCTCCACTGAAATAATGCGAGCAAAACCGGGGCGAAAGCGTGTCCGGGCATGAATATATGTTGCATGTCGGCGTGCATTCACGAAAAAAGCCCCCCGGATTATAATCCGGGGGGCTTTTTCGTGAATCGCTTTATCGTATCAATACATTCCTGCTCCGGCGCCGCCTGCGGGCATTGCGGGAGTATCTTCTTTGATGTTTGCAACGACTGATTCGGTGGTGAGCAGTGTGCTTGCTACGCTGGTAGCGTTCTGGAGAGCGCTTCTCGTAACCTTTGCGGGATCGAGGATGCCTGCTGCGATCATGTCAACATACTCTTCCTTAAGGGCATCAAAGCCTGTGCCTGCCTTGGACTCCTTAACCTTGTTGATGATCACGCTGCCTTCAAGACCTGCGTTGCTTGCGATGTGTGAAAGAGGAGCTTCCAGAGCCTTAAGTACGATGTTGGCACCTGTCTTGATATCTCCTTCGAGGCTGTCTGCAAGTTTTGCAACCTGCTTAGCAGCATGGATGTATGCTGATCCGCCGCCTGCGATAACGCCTTCTTCAACGGCTGCTCTTGTAGCGTTGAGGGCATCTTCCATACGAAGCTTTGCTTCCTTCATCTCTGTCTCGGTAGCTGCACCTACGCGGATGACTGCTACGCCGCCTGAGAGCTTTGCAAGACGCTCCTGAAGTTTTTCCTTATCGAAATCGGAGGTTGTTTCCTCGATCTGATGCTGTATCTGTGATACTCTGTCCTTGATGGCCTTAGCCTTGCCTGCGCCGTCAACGATGATCGTATTCTCTTTCTGAACCTTAACTGATTTAGCGCGGCCCAGCTGCTCCATTTTCACTTCCTTAAGGTCGAGACCCAGCTCATCGCTGATCACTTCACCGCCGGTAAGTATTGCTATATCCTGGAGCATAGCCTTTCTTCTGTCGCCGTATCCGGGAGCCTTGACTGCAACTACATTGAAGGTTCCTCTTAACTTATTTACGATCAGTGTGGTAAGAGCTTCGCCTTCAACATCCTCAGCGATGATGAGAAGCCTTGCGCCTGACTGAACCACCTGCTCGAGTATAGGCAGGATCTCCTGGATGTTGCTGATCTTCTTGTCGGTGATCAGGATATAAGGATCGTCAAGTGTTGCTTCCATCTTGTCCATGTCGGTGCACATGTAAGCTGAAATATATCCGCGGTCGAACTGCATACCTTCAACAACATCCAGCTCTGTCTTCATGGTCTTGGATTCTTCTATTGTGATAACACCCTTGTCGGAAACCTTCTCCATAGCATCTGCTACCATGTTTCCTACTTCATCATCACCTGCGGAGATAGCTGCTACTCTTGCTATCTGCTCCTTGCCCTTAACCTTTGTGCTCATCTTCTTGATGGCTTCTACTGCGCAATCGGTAGCCTGCTTCATACCCTTTCTCATGATGATGGGGTTAGCGCCTGCTGCCAGGTTCTTCATTCCTTCATTTACCATTGCCTGTGCAAGAACCGTAGCTGTGGTGGTACCGTCACCTGCTGCATCATTGGTCTTGGTAGCAACTTCCTTTACAAGCTGTGCGCCCATGTTCTCGAATGCATCTTCCAGTTCGATCTCTTTTGCAATGGTCACACCGTCGTTGGTGATAAGGGGTGTTCCGTAGGTCTTATCAAGTACTACGTTTCTTCCCTTAGGGCCGAGTGTCACTCTGACAGTATCGGCAAGCTTATTTACACCGGCCTCTAAAGCCGCACGCGCTTCTGCGCCGTATTTGATCTCTTTTGCCATTTTAGTATCCTCCCGATTACTTGATTACGGCGAGTATGTCGCCCTGCTTGCAAATGATGTATTCCTCATCATCTATCTTTACTTCAGTTCCTGAATACTTGGAATAGATGACCTCATCACCTTTCTTGACTTCCATCTTTACTTCCTCAGTGCCCGGACCTACTGCTATAACCTTTGCCTGCTGGGGTTTTTCCTTGTTCTGGCCGGGAAGTACTATTCCTGACTTGGTTGTTTCCTCTGCAACAAGCTGCTTGAGCACTACTCTGTCGCCTAACGGAACTAATTTCATGACTGAACGCCTCCTTTAATATGTTCTTTTCTGTCACGGCCTTACGGCCTCTCGTCTCTGTTAGCACTCATTTATGTTGAGTGCTAACTACGTCACATACTATATTTTTTTTTGCGTTATATTGCAAACACAACCTCGCCCGTAATTTACTTACATTTCTCCACTTATCTCATTTAATCTCGTCTATTCTCTGTTTTTCTCACTCTGATATAAGTTTAACTCTCCGAAACCGTCTTATAATGTATTGAAAGATTTGCATAGATGCTTCGCCTCACACTTTACATAAATAAATTCTTTTGGTATAATTGAACACAATATATTGTTCATTAATAGGAGGTCGGCGCACTTGAGCAACTTTTGGCACTATGTCAGGGAATTGATAAAGGGAAACCGTTTTTTCGGTCAGAAGCTGATCTATCGTTATTCAGTTTTTTCTTTTGGTGCTATTCATATTCTGTTGGGACTTCTCATCTGTTTCTCCGGCCAGTTTACCCTCGGACTCATTACCGCCGTCGTAGGTGGCTTCTATTTTTCCGTGATCCGTCCGTTGGTTGATAAAGAAAACTATCTGCTGACACTGATAATCTGTCTGGCCGAAGTTATAATCCTTGAATTTGTTTCAACCTTGCTGCTTGGCTGGGAAGCAGGTTTTTACGGCTACCTGTTCAGCGCCATTTCTGCTTCCTTCTACTTTACCTATATTACACAGAACAAGTACAGGCATGTAATGCCCCTTGCACTTTCCGTTATGATACTCCTGGTTTATTACATCGGGTATATAACGATGAAATATATCCCTCCCCTGCTCGGAGAAGAACCGGTATCTGCCGGCTGGCTTGCCGCTTTACATATGATAAATATTTTTATCTCCTTCTGTGTAATGATCGTCTTCTCCTATCTCTTTGTATGGGAGATACAAAGCAAGAACCTTGCGCTTACGGCCCAGAATGAGCAGCTGGATGAACTGGCCAACAAGGATCCCCTTACTCATCTGTACAACAGGCGCATCATGAACAAGATCATGGACCAGCGCATGGAAGCTCTTAAGAAGATCGGCAAACGTTTTACAATGATCATTGGCGACATCGACGATTTCAAACGCGTGAACGATACCTACGGTCATGATGCCGGTGATATGGTACTCACCACTGTAGCTTCCACCATACTCAACAGTGTCAGAAGCGAAGATTCCGTATGCCGCTGGGGCGGTGCGGAGATACTCATACTTGTCAATGATCCGCTGGAGACCGCAGCTCTTGCTGCCGAGCGCATCAGGAGCAGGATAGAATCCACAGTCATCACTTTTGAAAATCAGGATATTCGTGTTACCATGACCTTCGGTATAGCCGAGTCCATCCCCGGCTACAAGATCGAACACCTTATCCAGCAGGCTGATGACAAACTTTATTATGGAAAGAAACACGGCAAAAATCAGGTCGTGGTCAAACTGGATGATACCTCATCTGTATAAAATTCAAGGAGATCTTACAAAATGATAGCAGCAAATAATGTGACCTACCGTGTAGGCAAGAAGGCACTCTTCGAGGATGTCAATATTAAATTCACGGAGGGGAATTGTTATGGCCTTATCGGAGCCAACGGCGCAGGAAAATCAACTTTCTTAAAGATCCTTTCCGGAGATCTGGATACCACAAACGGAGAAATCAGCATCACTCCCGGACAGCGTATGAGCGTACTGGAACAGGATCATTTCAAATATGACGAGTTCCCCGTACTTGATACGGTCATCATGGGCAACGGGCGTCTTTATGAGATCATGAAAGAGAAAGAAGCCATCTATGCCAAGGAAGATTTTTCCGACGAAGACGGCATACGCGCCAGTGAACTGGAGACGGAATTTGCCGAGATGAACGGATGGGAAGCCGAAAGCGATGCCGCTACCCTCTTAAACGGTCTGGGCATTGACACCGAACTCCACTACAGTCTGATGAAAGACCTGGACGGCAACTCCAAGGTGAAAGTGCTGCTTGCAAGAGCGCTTTTCGGAAATCCCGATATACTGCTTCTTGACGAGCCTACCAACCACCTGGATCTGGATGCAGTGGAATGGCTTGAAGAATTCCTGATCAATTTTGAAAATACCGTCATCGTCGTATCCCATGACCGTTATTTTCTTAATAAGGTCTGTACAGCAACGGCAGACATCGATTATGGCAAGATACAGCTTTATGCCGGCAACTATGATTTCTGGTACGAATCAAGCCAGCTGATGATCAGACAGATGAAGGAAGCCAACAAAAAGAAGGAAGAAAAGATCAAGGAACTGCAGGAGTTCATATCCCGTTTCTCCGCCAATGCTTCCAAATCAAAACAGGCCACTTCCAGAAAGAGAGCCCTGGAAAAGATACAGCTTGATGAGATCAAGCCTTCCAGCCGCAAATATCCTTACATTGATTTCAAGCCCGACAGAGAGATCGGCAACGAAGTCCTCTTCGTAGAAGACCTGTGTTACAACGGTCCGGACGGCACTCCGCTTCTGAACCATGTAAGTTTTACCATGGGACATGATGACAAGATAGCTTTCATAGGAAGCAATGAGCAGGCCAAGACTGCGCTCTTTAAGATACTCGCAGGTGAAATGGAACCCGATTCGGGCACTTACAAATGGGGTGTTACCACCTCTCTTGCCTATTTCCCGAAGGACAATACCGAAGAGTTCAACAATGACTATACCATCACCGACTGGCTTATGGGCTATTCTCCGGTAAAGGATGTGACCTATGTCCGCGGTTTCCTCGGACGCATGCTCTTCCCCGGCGAAGACGGCGTAAAGAAAGTCAAAGTATTATCGGGTGGTGAAAAGGTACGCTGCCTGCTTTCCAAGATGATGATCAGCGGCGCCAACTGCCTGATCTTTGACGAACCTACCAACCATCTTGACATGGAAGCCATCACCGCGCTCAACAACGGCGTGATCAAATTCCCCGGTGTTGTGCTCTTCTCCTGTCACGATCACCAGTTTGTCCAGACATCCGCTAACCGCATAATCGAATTTATGCCTGACGGCACCATCATAGATAAGGTAACGACCTATGACGAGTACATGGCAAATGATGAGATGGCAAGAAAACGTACCATCTATCAGGCACAGATAGAAGATGAGGAGGAAGAAGATTGACAGCGGCAGATCGAAAAATATTCTTTTTTGACCTGGACGGTACTCTTCTGAACACCGAAAAAAAAATAACGGACGATACATATAACGCCCTGAGCAAATGGCACGATAAAGGACATCTTCTGGCCATTTCCTCGGGGCGTCCCATGATAAGCATAGAACAGGTCATCCGTGAACTTAAGCTGGAATTTTTCTCCCCTTATGCCATTGCCTTCAACGGCTGCTTCATCAAAAAATACGGGGAAAAGGAAGCGCTGATAAAACACACGCTTTCTCTTGATGATATGAAACTGGCCGCAAGAGAAGCATCTGCCCTTGGCCTGTATATCCATTACTATGATGATACATATATCCTGACTCCTCACGAAGGACGGGAACTGGAATTCTATACGCGGGTGGTAAAGCTTCCCTACCGCGTAGTCGGTGAACTCCCCGCCGGGATACACTCGGAAAGCTGCAAGATGATCTGCATAGATCTGGAGAGCACGGGACGTCAGAAGATACTTGCGGAAAGAATACTTAAGGGTACCGAAGGCAGGTTGAACTGCATTATGTCAAATCCCTGGTATATGGAGATCTTTCCCTCCTACGCAGGCAAAGGCGCTGCCGTTGACAAAATGCTCTCCCTGCTGGATATTAAACGCGAAAACAGCTATGCCGCCGGAGATGAGGAAAATGATATTTCCATGTTAGAGAGCGCAGGCTGCGGCATCGCTCCGGCTAATGCCACGGAAAAAGTAAAAGCAGCTGCCGATGTAGTCTTAAGCCTTGATAACGACCATGATGCATTTGCACAAATCCTGCTTCGCGAAGCATATGCATAAGCCTTATAATGTTTGACATCCCTTACTAAATATAGTATACTTTGAGCTGATGTACAGAAATAAAAACATTATCAAATGTTTATGAAGAAAGGAAAAAGCCATGAAGATTTGTCCTAACTGTAATACAAAAAATTCAGATGACAGCAGCTTCTGCGCTGAATGTGGAACTCCCCTTGCGGATGTAGCTCCCGTAAGTGATGCTCCTGCTGCCGATGCAGCTCCTGCTCCCGCCGGGGATGCAGCCGATGCTTCCGCTAAAGCTCCCGAGAGTGAAGCTCCCGCAGCAGCCGATACGGCTTCAGCTTTTGCCGAGGCTCCCCAGGGCGGTATAGAAGGCGCAGCTTTCGATCCCGAGACCGGTGCTCCCATCGTTCCCGGCAAGAAGAAACTGCCTATACCTGTTATCGCAGTTGCAGCAGTATTTGTTCTTCTCCTGCTTATCCTGCTCTTCGGAAAGAGTTACAAGACTCCTATCAAGACTCTGGTAAGCAATGTCAACAAGCATTCCAAGAACATCACTTCTTATGCTTCCGCAGTGCTTCCTGATTTTGCTCTTTCCTATCTGGGCGATGTATTAGGCGTTGTTAAGAAGACTGATGCATGGGACGAGCTTAATGATGAGATAAATGACGGTATCGATGAGCTTTACGAAGGTCTTGAGGACCAGTACGGAAGCCATGTAAAAGTAAGCTACAAGATCAAGTCCGCTAAGAAGCTCAGTAAGAGCAAGATAAAAGATATCGAAGAGAATTATGAGAAGATCTATGATACCCTCGATGCACTCGAGCTCGATGATGATGATACCTGGGATGATCTGGCAGACAGTCTTGAAGATAAGGATATCGATCTCTCCTCTTCCGATATAAAGAAGCTGCAGAAGAGTACCCAGACCTTCTTAAAGAAGCTTGACAAGTTCAAAGTAAGCCAGGCTTATAAGGTTAAGGCTGAGATCACCATCAAGGGCAGCGATGACGATGACGATGAGGACATCGAATTCAATGTAGTAAAGGTTAACGGCAAGTGGTATGTGGATGCTCTCGGTTATGCAGGCACCGGTATTACAAGCTATCTCAGATACTTAAGATAAAGCAAAATAAAAACGGGGGCTTTTGCCCCCGCTTTTTTATTGCTTAAAATCGCTTCATTCAGACATCCACTATCAGATATCTTCCGTCTCCTACGGCGAAGATCTCCTCGGCAGCTTCCACGTCCTCTTTCCCCATCTCGGTAATGTCCATGCCTGCTTCGTCAAGATAGTCCATGGCCTCTTCTATGCTGTCCACAACCACTGCCATGGCATCGGAAAGAAACTCTTCCGCTTCTTCCCTTGTTTCTGCCACGGGTTCCGGGAACAGCTTGTCCTGCTTTTCCAGAAAAGCATCCAGTACCTTTTCATCAAATTCTGCCATCTCACATCCTCCTCTTTATTATTTCTTCAAGATGAATCTTAAGTTTCTCCGACGGCAGCCCCACAACATTGTTGTAGCTGCCCTCAAATGCCTCTATATACTTTGAGAACACCCCCTGTATTGCATAAGCGCCCGCCTTGTCCATAGGTTCTCCGCAGGCGATATAGGCGCGTATCTCTTCCTCACTCATTTCACGGATCTTAACTCCGGAGCAGTCGTAAAACACGTCCTCATATCTCTCGTCACCGAAAAAAGCTATAAGCGTTACTCCGGTATATACACTGTGTCTTTTGCCGCTGAGGCTCTTAAGCATTTCGAAAGCCTCTTCTTCATCCCCGGGTTTTCCGAGCGCCTTTCCCTCATGCCAGACCAGTGTATCGGCTCCGATCACTACGCAGTCTTTTTTTTCTTCCAGCGCTGCTGCTGTCGCCGAAGCTTTCAACCCCGAAAGCTCCATGACCATTTCTTCCGGTAAAATTTTATCCGTGATCTCCTCAACGCTGGCTGCCATCACATCATATACATAACCCATTGAAGAGAGTATTTCTTTTCTCCTTGGGGAAGCCGAAGCAAGCACATATCTGATCCCGTTCATCGCCATACCCTCGTATCCCTGCTCTTTTTCTTTTTCTCCATCATGGCTGCCTCCAGCATAAATGAGTTCTGACAGGAGAAGCGTTCATTTTCCGGCACTTTCGGCTTCACGTATTCGCCTGAAGGCAGGAGTTCATGTTTCTTCACGTTGTCCGCGAACTGCTCATCCATCACATGCATCACTCTGCTCTTCAATGCCCGGTCTTCCACAGGGAACATTATCTCCACACGTCTTTCAAGGTTTCTGGGCATCCAGTCGGCACTGGATAAGAACACTTCGGGATCACCGTCATTATCGAAGATAAATATCCTTGCATGCTCAAGATAATCACCGACGATGGAATATACCCTTATATGCTCGCTCACGCCCTCTATTCCGGGCTTAAGGCAGCATATACCTCGTACCATCAGCCTTATCTCCACACCGGCGCCTGAGGCCTCATAGAGAGCTGCTATGATATCCGGATCGCAGAGTGAATTCATCTTGGCCCTTATGCTGCTCTGCCTTCCGGCAAGCGCATTGTCCCTTTCCCTGCGTATCAGCTTAAGCAGCCTCTTCTTAAGCCACAAGGGCGCAAGGGAGAGTTTGTTCCATCCCATCGGTTCTGAGTATCCCGACAGCATATTAAATACGGCGGTCGCATCCTCACCCACATATTCATTGCAGGTCAGCAGTCCCATGTCGGTATAAAGCTTTGCTGTAGCATCATTATAATTTCCTGTTCCGAGGTGTACATATCTTCTGATGCCGTCGTCTTCACGTCTCACTACAAGAGCTATCTTGCAGTGAGTCTTCAATCCCACGAGTCCGTATATGACATGGCAGCCTGCCTGCTCAAGCATCTTAGCCCAGACGATATTATTCTCCTCGTCGAACCTGGCCTTCAGCTCCACCAGCACAGTCACCTGTTTGCCGTTTTCTGCCGCC
>JAEEGL013108495.1_pt1 | contig 16079 bp, 11 predicted proteins | sample 9134231 | NCBI WGS metagenome assembly JAEEGL01 (sample SAMN16246548, study PRJNA631951) | gut metagenome | biome: gut microbiome; feature: rumen; material: fiber-attached | host: Bos | place: Iran: Karaj | collected 2018-10
GATGTGGTCATCGACAGCAAGATGTCCTTCACGGCCTACGTCGATTACCAGAATGCACCCTCGCCCGAGGAACGCTCCTCGGCATTGCGTCGTCATCTGCAAAGCATGCGTGCCCACGTGAAGGAGCTGGCGCAAAAACAATATTATAAGTACACGCGACGCGAGCACGCGCGACTCGACTTCGTGCTGATGTACGTCTCTCAGGAGAGCGCACTCCAACTGGCACTTCTCAACGACGCCACGCTCTGGAAAGAAGCCTACGACCAGGGGGTGGTCATCTCAGGGAGCCAGACACTTTACATGACATTGCGCGTGCTGGAGATGACGTGGAAGCAAGTGCAGCAGGTTGAGAATCAGGAGAACATCATGAAGGCCGCCAACACCATCATCGAGCGGGTGCAGAGCTTCGCAGAACGCTTTGCCCGTGTGGATGAGATGCTGACGAAGACACGCAAGGCATTCGACGATGTAAACACCGTTACTGCATCCTCCGGCCCCAGCATCACCACTGCGGCCCGCCAACTGCTTAAGTATGGTGCTCAGGAGAATCGCAAGAAGAAATCGCTCACCCAACCGGGCACGGAAGCGCTGCCTCCTGCAGAATAATCAAACACTTGCTGTGGCGTGTCCAAATGCTTGCTGTGGCGTGAGCAAAAACTACAGCAAGCGGGAGGGTTTATCACACGTGGGAAAAGCTTGTCTCACACGTGGGAAAAACTTTGGTCAAGCGCGTCGCGCAGGAAACCGCCGCGAGCCAACTTGTCGCTGATGCGCTGCACATTGCGGCGCATCTGTTGCATCTGTTCGGGCGTAATCGCGGGCAACAGGTTGTCCAACTCGCGGAGCGAATGGATGCAGAGGCCAATGCCCTCCTCGGCGACGATGGGTGCGAGTGCGGCCTCGCTCCAGATGATGATGGGTAAACCAGCACGCAGGTAGAACGACACCTTGTGCGGGCTGTTCCATCGCAGGTATTCACCGAAGTTTCCTGTGCAAGAATCCACCGAATCGCCGTCCCACACCAGCCCGAAGTCGCCTTCGACTCCTGCGATGAAATCCTCGGCGGGCATGAAATCGTGCATCCTCACCAGCGCACTCTCCGACAGGCCGGGCAACCCGTCGCGGTTGCCATAAACGTCTAAGCGATAGTGTGGCGATGCCTCTTGGCACAAATCTAAAAGAAACGTGTTCTTTCTGGTGGCCAGCACGCCAGCATATACCAGCGAGGGAGTATCGGGCAGGGAATCGTTGCGCTGCGGGGCGACGGCTTGGCTGCGGTAGTCGAACAGGCCGAGGGCGCCAACAGGTCGCTGAAGCCCCTGGTCGCGAAGCCATTGGGCCATCGTTGCGTTCGACGCAATGATGTATTCGGCATTCGACAGACGGCGTATCGCGTGGCGGACAGAGAGCCGTTTTCTGCGCATCGACCCAAGGTCGTGGATGAGCGCCACAGGCCGTACACCCCGCCATCGCGCTACGCGGCAGATGAGCGAGAAGTACTTCTTCACCGGATATTGCAACAGGAGCACATCGCCTCGCCGCATGCAGAAGAAGGACTTCACCACTCCCGCGAGGTCGAGAAAGAATGTGGCTACCTTATTATTATAATAGGTAGTGGTCAGTCCCAGATTGACAGCACCCATCTGGCGCAGCGTAGCCTCGTTGTCTGTCTTTGCCTTGTTGCCTGAGCTTTCCACCCCGCGATAGTTGCGCGAGATAAAGCAGAGTCTGTGTGTCATATTATAATGTAGTAAGGATATGTTCTCTATATCTAATGGGTCGCAGAATAAATACCTAACTGCTCGGAAATTCCATCGCGGTAAGCGCGGCAAAGCTGACGCACAAACCGCCAGTGACTTTGCCGTTGACTTATCATAAGTATGAAAGCAGAGAGCATGTATCCGAAAAGTGTGAGCAAAGGGCGTAGATATCGGACAGAAAAGTTCTTACCGTAGTGATGATTAAAGTATGCCATGTTGCGCACTTGATACCGTCGTTTCCATTGCTTTTTCATTTGTTTCTCGGTCCAGGTTTCATGAGTAAAGAATTTCTCCTTCCTCATAATGGCATTGGGTATGTAGAGCACTCGTAAACCCTGTAACGTTGTGCGATAGCTGTAATCGGTGTCATCATAGAAGATGAAGAGGTCAGCATTAGGTAGTCCTATAAGGTCTGTTGTCCTGCGATTTATCAGTGGTCCCTCGAAAACCATTCCTTCAATGTCGACGGGTTTTTCTTCAGTGCCCTTTAGACGGCCTTGATGCAGCGAAGTAAAAGGATTAAAAAGATTTATTCTCTTGCATTCATTGACAAAAATCTTACCATTCTGTATTCGTCGGGGGCACAAAATCCCAATATTAGGCACATTGGCGTATTTTAACATTTGTGTGAGACAATCGGGGTCTGGAAAAACATCATCATCCATGCACCAAATCCAATCGGCTTCCATTTTAATTGCTTTTAAGATACCTGTGTGGAAACCTCCTGAGCCGCCCGTATTCGATTGTCTTATAATGGATAGTCCGTCCTGCTCATGAAGCCATTCGGAAGTGCCATCGGTCGAGCCATTATCCACAACAACTATTCCTCCCAGTAATTTCTCATCCCGAAGCCTTGCAATACATTTTTCCAAGAGTGAACGTCTGTTAAATGTCACTACTACTGCAATAATTCTCATTAGCATTTCTTTTTTATGGAGTACGTTGATTCATCTAAAACTCTACGACAAATGGTACTTGATGTCGCTTGAGATAGTGTTTCCAAAACTCTCGTCGCCATTCCATTCCTAACTGTTGGGCAAACAATGGATTCTCATCACGTAGTAATGCGTATTTGCGAAATATTTGTGCAAGGAAGTCCTTAGGTCCCCAAAACTTAATTAGATTTTTTAAGCCATCCTTAAAGTCCACTTGTCCAAATCGCATGCGATTGATATCCACAATACAAAATTTAAAACCTTCATCCGCAGTCTGGCACCACAAGATGTTTCCAGGTGTGAAATCAAGGTGGAGAATATTTGCTGCATGCATTTTTGCTGCCAGCTCGGCCACAGCGTTAGCCATAGGCATATATAATGCGGGTGCTGCCGTGGCCATTTCATAAAGGGTATGTTCATAGGGACATTGCAAACTTACAAAATACGAGTATCCCAACATACCTTTGTGATGTTCTTCTATATAAGCCACAGGATTGGGAGTAGCTATTCCGTTAATCAATAATTTGTTGGGGTATTCCCATGCTCGCCGCCCCTTCGTCTTGCGCAAGCCGAGGGAATAGGCCAGCAGGTTCAGCCCACGTGGCACATGGTAGCGTTTCACGTTGAGCAACGTGCCGTCAGGGGCTTCGAAAACCTTGATGAGATTCCGTAGCCGATATATCTCACGTCCCTCGTCCTCGAAGACCAGCGGCAGGCGTTCGATGTACTCCTTCAGGTGTTCATATCGTGGATTTATTTCAATCATGGAGACAAAGTTACGAAAAGTTGAGTGAAATGCAAAAAGAAAAGTCGAATTCTTTTGTTTTTCATTTCCGAAACGCAGTAACTTCTTCAACACTCGCAAGCGAGCAGAAGCGTCCTAAAGGCCGAGCGCGGCAAAGCCAGAGTTACGAAAAGTTGAGCGAAATGCAAAGGAAAAGGATGGGGTAGAATTAAAAAATATGTTAAAAGTGTACAGGCTTACGGCAGAAAAGGGCACCCGAGGTGTTAAATAGTCAAATATTTTGAGTAGCTTTGCACAAAATTTAACTTTTTTAATCATAATCGAATACCCGATGTTACGTAGAATTCGACTTTGTCTGGCCATCATCTTCTGGGTGCTCATTACTTGGTTACTGGTGGACTTCACCGGTACGGCACATGCCTATCTGGGATGGATGGCCAAAATCCAGTTCATGCCAGCGTTGCTGTCGCTGAACGTGGGAGTGCTCATTTTTCTGATTGCGCTTACGTTACTCTTTGGGCGCATCTATTGTTCCATTATCTGTCCGTTGGGCGTGATGCAGGATGTGATTGCCTGGTTCCGCAGAAAAAAGAACAAGTACAGCTATTCGCCGGCCCGCGACGTCATGCGTTCCCTGTTTGTGCTCCTCTCGGGAATTGCGCTTACGGCAGGCTTCGGCTGGCTGGCAGGCCTCATCTTCCCATACAGTGCGTATGGGCGCATTGTCGGCACATTGGTGGCTCCCGTCTATAAATTGGGCAACAACGTGCTGGCAGCCATTGCCGAGCACTATGACAGCTATGCCTTCTATGAAGTTGATGTGTGGGTGAAGAGCGTGAGCGCGCTTGTCATTGCTCTGATTACTTGGTGCCTCATCGCTGTACTGGCTTGGCGTGGAGGCCGCACATGGTGCAACACCGTCTGTCCGGTGGGCACTCTGTTGGGCATGCTCAGCCGCTATGCACGCCTGAAGGTGGTGCTGAATGCCGACGAGTGCAAGAACTGCCGCAAGTGTGAGCGCAACTGCAAGGCCTCATGCATCGACCTCCAGAACCACGAGATAGACTATTCGCGCTGCGTCGTCTGCGGCGATTGTTTGGAGCAATGCAATTTCGGTGCGCTCTCGTTTGGCTACAAGCCCATGATAGATAAGGAGAACATCGTCTATGCACGGTGGAAGAAGGAACAGGCCGAAGCCGCACCTGCCGAACCCGTCAAGGAAGAAGCCTCCGAACCCATCGACGAGGGGCGGCGCGCCGTGCTGACATCCGCAGCCTTGCTGGTGGGCACCTCGCTGGTGCAGGCACAAGATAAGACCACCGACGGCGGCTTTGCCATCATTGAAGAGAAGAAAAAGCCGAAGCGCGCACATCGCATCGTGCCTCCTGGCGCCCTCTCGGCCAGCAACCTGCAGGAGCACTGCACGGCCTGCCAGCTGTGCATCGACTCGTGCCCCAACGATGTGCTGCGTCCCAGCAATAAACTGAGCAATTTCATGCAGCCAGAGGTGAGCTTCGAGCGTGGCTATTGCCGTCCGGAGTGCAACCGATGCTCGCAGGTGTGTCCGACGGGAGCCATTAAGCCGGTGACTATCGAAGAACGAACAGCCATCCAAGTAGGACATGCCGTGTGGGTGCGCGAGAACTGCATCTCTGCCAACGAGTTCAAGTCGTGCGGCAATTGTGCCCGCCACTGTCCGACGGGAGCTATCCAGATGGTGCCCGAGGGCGAAGGCTTCCACAGGAACGATCGTGGGCGCTGGGTAGATAGGGACAACAGGCCTATCGACATGAATGCCGTCCATATAATTCCCGTCGTGAACGAAGAGAAGTGTATCGGCTGCGGAGCCTGCGAGAACCTGTGCCCCGTGCGTCCCTACAGCGCCATCTATGTGGAGGGTCACGACAAACACCGCGAGATTTAGTCCATTATTGCCAATCCCATCAAACGCACATAAACGATATGAAACAATATAACAGACGAGACTTCCTGAAAGTCTCCGGCACGGTGGCGGCGACATCGGCTCTGGCTGCATGTGGCACCAAGCAGGCCGAAGTGGACTTGGACCCCATGGGACACCACACGGACGAAGTCCCTACCGACAAGATGACCTATCGCACCAACCCCAAGACTGGCGACCAAATTAGTCTGCTGGGCTACGGATGGATGCGCCTGCCGACCAAGAAAATAGAAGGCGAGGGCAACAACCCGAATAACGAAGTTATCGACCAAGACGAGGTGAACCGCCTGACGAACTATGCCTTAGCTCACGGAGTGAACTACTTCGACACGTCACCGGCTTATTGTCGGGGCAAGAGCGAGGAATCACTGGGTATCGCTTTGGCACAGAGCGGCTACCCGCGCGACAAATACTTTATCGCCACGAAACTCTCCAACTTCAGTCCTTCACAATGGTCGTTCGAGGAAGGCGTGAAGATGTTCGAGAACAGCCTTCGCTATTTGCAGACCGATTATGTGGATTACCTCCTCCTCCACTCTGTGGGTGGCGGCGGACTGCAGAATCTGAACCAGCGTTATATGGACAACGGGCTTCTGGCTTGGCTCATGGAACAGCGCGAGAAGGGACGCATCCGCAACCTGGGCTTCTCGTTCCACGGCGATGTGGCTGTCTATGACTGGCTTTTGGCCCACAACGACGAGTATCACTGGGACTTTGTTCAGATTCAGGCCAACTACATCGACTGGCATCAGGCCGACGGACGCAACGTGGACGGATCTTACCTGTATAGTGAGCTTGAGAAGCGAGGCATTCCCGCTGTCATCATGGAGCCGCTTTTAGGCGGACGCTTGTCGAAGGTGCCCGACCATGTGGTTGCCCATCTGAAGCAGCGCAAGCCGGAGAACAGCGTGGCCAGCTGGGCCTTCCGCTACATCGGCAGCAAACCCAATGTGCTCACCGTGCTCAGCGGTATGACCTACATGGAACACCTCGAGGATAACATCCGTTCCTACAGTCCCTTGGAACCGCTCAGCGAGGAAGAACAGGAATGGCTCGAGGGCGAGACAGCAGCCCTCATCAAGAGCTATCCCACCATTCCCTGCAACGACTGCAAGTATTGCATGCCCTGCCCCTACGGATTGGACATTCCGGGCATTTTTGTCCACTACAACAAGTGTGTCAATAAAGGTAATGTGCCCGAGAGCCAGCAGGCCGCTAATTATGAGAAGGCCCGCCGCGCCTTCCTTGTGGGATACGACCGCAGTGTGCCCCGCTTGCGTCAAGCCAGTCATTGTACGACGTGTCGCGAGTGTGTACCTCACTGCCCCCAGAATATCGACATCCCTCGTGAGTTGCAGCGCGTGGATCAGTTCGTGGAGAAACTCAAGCAGAACACACTCTGAGCACACAGCAAGACATATTGAATGCAAGGGCGGGGCGTTTCCCTCCCTTGCATTCTTTCTTCTCGACCGACAAAAAACGCTTACGCCATCATGCAACAACAAATCATGCAACAACAGATTCTCCATCTCCTCTGTACCGCCGGCAGTTGCCAGCTTCATTTCTCGGGACACGAGCACACACTCGTGGCGGGGTGCTGCATGATAGCGATGGCTAGCCATGTAGGGCACATCCAGCCTTCGGACGACTGCCACCTCTACCGGCTCCTGTTGCCGGCCAACGAACAGGTGGGCCTGATGCCTTACGGCAGTTACGGGACATGCGGATGGCTACACCTCTTCATGCACCCCATCTTTCGACTGGAGGGCGATGCCTTCATCCTCATTGAACAGGACTTTCGGGCTGTAGAGTTCCGCTCAAGTCACACGCCGGAAACCTACAGGAGAGAAGCCGTTATGCAAGCCATGCGTTCGCTCTATTTAGATGTGATGAATGCCCATGCCTCCATCTTCGGACGGGAGGAAGTTTCGATGCGCTCTGCCGACATCATGTCGCGCTTCATCCAGATGCTGGAGGCGGGAACGTACCGGCAGTACAGAACCGTTGCCCACTACGCACGGGAACTCTGCATCACGCCAAAGCATCTGCACAAAATCTCCACCGAAGTGAGCGGCCGTGCCCCGAGCTATTGGATACGCCAGTTCACCATAATGGAAATCAGGCACCTTCTCATGCACGGAAAGCTCACGGCAAAGGAAGTGGCCGGAAGAATGCACTTCGACAGTGTCTCGCACTTCAGCCGTTATATCTCCGAATATCCCGATGCGACCCAGAACGCGTAAGGCTCCTTCTGGCGCTTTTCGGAAAAATTGGTAACAATGTGCGAAATATCGGTTTGACGGGTTACGCACATTGTCAGTAACTTTGCAACTGGAATTGCCGTACAACTGGACAGGAAGCATCTTCACATCATAAATCATATCCAATCATGCAGAACCGAACATTTTTTCTTTCATTATGCGCAGGCATTGCCTGCCTTGCCATGCAGGCTCAGACACGGGACGAAGCCATCGGCGACACCATGCAGATCCGGGAAGTGGTGGTCACAGGCACTCGCAACGAGACACCGCTGAGTATGCTGCCCACATCCGTTACTGTGGTCGATCATGCTCGCCTGACAGAGAACTTCCGTCCCAGCATCCTACCCACTCTCACCGAGCAGGTGCCCGGCCTCTTTACCACAAGTCGCGGATTATTGGGCTACGGCGTGAATTCCGGCGCTGGCAATATGATGATGCGTGGCGTGGGCTACGGAGCCAGCGGAAGCGTAAACCAGATGCTTGTCCTCATCGACGGACAGCCGCAGTATGCCGGACTGATGGGACACCCCATCCCCGATGCCTACCAGACGGTGATGGCCGAACGCGTCGAAGTGGTGCGAGGCCCGGCCAGCATGCTATATGGCAGTAACGCAATGGGCGGTGTGGTGAATATCGTTACACGCCAGATGGTGGAGAACGGACAGCAAACAAATATTCAGTTGGGTGCCGGCTCCTATGGCACGTTGCAGGGAGAGGCCACGAACCGCTTGCGTTACGGTAAGTTCTCGAGTGTCGTGGGCGTCAGCTATCAGCGTACCGACGGCCATCGTCCTGATTCGAAGTTCGAGCAGGAAACGGGCTTCGTGAAGCTTGGCTACGACCTGAACAACCATTGGAAACTGGTGGCCGATGCCGACATCGTTCACTTCGAAACCAGTAATCCCGGGCCAGTGACCAGTCCCCTCATCGATAACGACTTTACGATTACACGCGGACTGGCCTCGTTCTCCGTGCAGAACAACTATGCAGCTACCAACGGTACGCTGCGCGGATTCTACGACTGGGGGCACCATAAAATCGACGACGGCTATTCACCCGGCGGGACACCGCGCGATAACTTCTATCTCCACGATGACCACATCGCTGGCATCACATGGTATCAGAGCGCAAGCCTCTTCCTGGGCAATCGCACCACTGTGGGCCTCGATTGGCAGAACTTTGGCGGACATGCATGGAACCGCTACCACGACGGACGTCCCAACAACGAACTGGCCGACACGACACAGAACGAAGTGGGCGCCTATGTGGATTTTCGCCAGACGATTGCCCCGTGGATTACACTTGACGCAGGCATCCGCCTCGACTGGCACAGCCAGGTAGGAACGGAACTTATTCCGCAGGGAGGTGTCACCTTCCATCCCTCGAAGAATGACGACTTGAAAGCCATTGTCTCCAAAGGCTTCCGCAATCCCATCATCCGCGAGATGTATATGTTCCCGCCGAAGAATCCCGACCTGAAGCCCGAGCGTATGATGAACTATGAGTTGTCCTACACCCACCGCATCTCGGAGCGAGGGCATGTGGGTGCCAACCTTTTCCTCATCAAGGGCGACAACCTCATTGCCAATGTAAGACAGGCATCGGGACGCATGCTCAACGTGAATACAGGCTCCTTCACCAATCACGGCTTGGAGCTGACGGGCGACTATCGCTTCAGCGCACACTGGAGCGCGAATGCCAACTACAGCTACCTTCACATGAAGAAGCCCATTATGGGTGCGCCCGAGGGCAAACTCTACGTCGGTGCCAACTACGAGTGCGGTCCCTTTGCGCTCGTCATGGGACTCCAACACATCAGCGACCTCTATCTCACCAATGGTGTGGGTGGTCTTCGCGAGAGTTTCACGCTGCTGAACGCGACAGCCAGCTACCGCATCATTCCGCAGATACGCCTCTACGTCAAAGGCGACAATCTGTTGGCCGAACGCTATCAGACCTATAACGGCTACCCCATGCCAAAGGCGACCTTCATGGGCGGTGTGAGCATCGACCTCTGATGCCCCTCTTGCCTTTGAGGCTCTGTTTCGTTAGCCTCCATCCTATGTCCCCTGTTCCTCCTTGCGAGACGACAGGGGCCTTTTTTGTATGTGATGATGAAAAAAACTCCCTTTTGTTTGGCCATTCCGAAAAGTCTCCGTAACTTTGAATGCCTTAGCGCGATGAAAGGCGTAATATTGTGAAAGAATTACCAACAATTAAACAAACGACATAATGAAACGCGAAACACAAATTGACCGCTTGCGCACTTCGGAGCTGGTCTGGGATTTTATCGTAGTGGGTGGCGGTGCCACAGGACTTGGCTGTGCCGTAGATGCGGCCTCGCGCGGCTATAAGGTGGCTGTGCTGGAGCAGGACGACTTTGCCAAGTGTACGTCGAGCCGTAGCACGAAATTGGTACACGGTGGCGTGCGCTACCTGCAGAAGGGCGATGTGATGCTGGTGCTGGAAGCTCTGCGCGAACGTGGGCGTATGAAAGCCAATGCACCCCATCTGGTGAAGGATCAGGCCTTCGTAATCTCCAACTACCGCTATTGGGACAATTTCCTCTACTTCTGCGGACTTGCCTTCTATGACATCCTCTCCTTCGGTTTCGGCTATGGCCGTTCCAAGTTCATCCGCGCCAAGAGCGTAATGAAGCGTCTGCCGACGTCCATCAAGAAGGGACTCAAGGGAGGTATCGTATATCACGACGGCCAGTTCGACGACTCACGAATGGCTGTGAATCTGGCTCAGACGTGTATCGACCACGGAGGCGTAGCTGTGAACCATGTGAAGGTAACGTCACTCGAACACGACAATAAGGGAAACGTCTGCGGTGTGCAAGCGATGGATGTCGAGAGCGGTGAGGTGTTCCAGCTGAAGGCACGTGCTGTCATTAATGCCGCTGGTATCTTTGTGGACCAAGTGATGCAGATGGACCAGCCGGGACGTCCGGCAATGGTGAAGCCCAGTCAGGGTGTCCACCTCGTGTTGGACATGAAGTTCCTGCAGAGCAACGACGCCCTTATGGTGCCCAAGACGAGCGATGGCCGCGTGCTCTTTGCTGTGCCTTGGCACAATCGTGTGGTCGTAGGAACCACCGACGTCCTGCGCGAAGTTCCCGAGAGCGAACCAAAGGCACTCGACGAGGAGATTGACTTCATCCTCGGCACAGCTGGCCTCTATATGGACCCCGCACCCACTCGGAAGGACATCCTATGTGCCTACGCTGGTCAGCGTCCGCTTGCTGCACCCAAGAAAGAAGGGAAGAGCACGAAGGAAATCTCGCGTAGCCACAAGATTATCGTTTCCAACAACAACCTTATCACTATTACCGGCGGCAAGTGGACCAGCTACCGACTGATGGCCGAGGATACCATCGACAAAGCCATCCACATGGGACTGGTGGAGCCTCGCAAGTGTGTGACAAAGACACTCCATGTGCACGGCTATCGTCCGAAACCCAACCTCGACGACCACTGCTATGTGTATGGTGCCGACGAACCCGCCCTCCACGCAATGGAGCAGGAGTCACCTGCCTTCACAGAGCGTATCTCGCCCAAGTATGAATACACTGTCGGCGAGGTGGTATGGGCTGTACGCGAGGAGATGGCTCGCACCGTAGATGATGTCTTGGCACGCCGCGTCCGCCTGCTCTACATTGATGCCCGCGAAGCATTGGCCGTGGCTCCAAAGGTTGCCCACATCGTGGCCACCGAACTGGGAGCCGACGAGGCATGGGAGGCTCAGCAAGTGGCCGACTTCACCGAGATTGCAAAGAAGTATATTGTGGAATAACCTGATGTCCCCCTTCCCTCGTGGGAGGGGGATAATAATTATGCATTGTGACTTATGAGTTTACATAGTTTTCTCGCTCCTCCGGCTTACAAGCCCGAGCAAACAGGCCCCGAGGCCGATGCCCGCTATCGCCGCCTGCGGTGGCAAGTATTCCTTGGTGCATTTATAGGCTATGCAGGTTTCTATGTAGTGCGTAAGAACTTCTCGATGGCCATTCCCATGCTGGAACCTCTGGGCTTCGAGAAGGGCGAGCTGGGCGTGGTGCTCTCGATGAACGCTATCGCCTACGGTTTCTCCAAATTCCTCATGGCCAGCATCTCCGACCGCAGCAACGCCCGCCGCTTCCTGCCGCTGGGCCTCGTGCTGGCAGCCCTCTCGATGATGTTCCTCATCGTTCCTGTCCAGTGGCTGGGTGCGGAACACAAGACGTGGGCCATCATCCTCATGGCCGCCCTGAACTTCCTCGTGGGATGGTTCAACGGAATGGGCTGGCCTCCGTGCGGACGTGTGATGACCCACTGGTTCTCTCAGAAGGAACGCGGCACATGGATGTCCGTCTGGAACTGCGCCCATAACGTGGGTGGCGCCCTTGTCGGCCCGATGGCTGTCTATGGCGCCATGTGGTTCGGCTCCTGGTTCTACGGTGCCGATACGAGTCGCTATTTCCTCATCGGTACGTACCTCTTCCCGTCGTGCGTAGCCATCCTGATAGCCATTATTGCATACGCGATGATACGCGACACGCCACAGTCGTGCGCCCTGCCCTCCATCGAGAAGTGGAGCGGCGACTATGCCGCCACCTACAGCGAGAAAGCCGAGGAAGTGCTCTCCACCCGTGAGATATTCCGCACGGTGCTCTCCAACAAGTATCTGTGGTATATCGCCTTGGCCAACGCGTTTGTCTATGCAGTCCGCTACGGTTGTCTCGACTGGGCACCCACCATTCTCACCGAGAAAGGCATCGACCTGAAAGATACGGGATGGGCCTATTTTGCCTACGAGATAGCCGCTATCCCCGGCACCCTCATCTGCGGCTGGCTTAGCGACCACCTCTTCCACGGGCGGCGCGCGATGCCTACGGTAATCTTCATGTTGCTCGTGGCCGTTTTCATCGTCCTCTACTGGCAATATGTGGATAACATCAATGTCGTCATAGTCTGCCTCATCGCCATCGGCTTCTTCATCTATGGCCCGGTGATGCTCATCGGTGTGCAGTCGCTCGACCTTGCGCCGAAGAATGCCGCAGGCACAGCAGCTGGACTGACGGGCTTCATGGGATACGTGCTCGGCACCGCCGTGCTGGCCAATGTGGTAATCGGCTATGTAGCACAGACCTGGGGCTGGAACTCGACATTCATTCTCCTCATCGCAAGCTGTGTAGCGTCCATCGCTCTGATGATGCTCACTCATCGTGCCGAGATGCGGAAACAGAAACAAGTTTAACACAATAAAAACACAGATATAATGGATCGCGTAAAAACCGCATTAGAGAATGCTTCGCAGACCAAAGCACTACTTTTGGGCAAAGGTGTAATCGGCGGTGTCGGCCAGCTCTTCAAGGAACAGTTTCCCGGCAAGAAAGCCATCATCATCGCTGATACCACCACGTGGCGCGTGGCTGGACAGCAGGTACAAAGCCTCCTCCAGGCCGCAGGCATCGCTCAGGACGAGCCCTATATTTTCGACGAGCCGGAGTTTCATGCAGAATGGAAGTACATCGAGCGTCTCACAGAGTTCTTGAAGGGCACCGATGCCATTGCCATCGCAGTGGGTTCGGGTACCATCAACGACCTGACGAAACTCTCCTCCTATCACAACGACCGCCGCTATATGGTGGTTGCCACCGCTGCATCGATGGACGGATATGTGGCCTTTGGCGCCTCGATTACGAAGGACGGAAACAAACAGACGTTCCCCTGCACCGCCCCGCTCGCTTTGGTGGCCGATGTAGATATCGTGGCTACGGCACCGTCGCAGATGACGGCCAGCGGCTATGCCGACCTCTTTGCGAAGGTGCCTGCCGGTGCCGACTGGATTCTGGCCGACGCCTTGGAAATTGAACCCATCGACCCCCTCGCTTTCGGCATCGTTCAAGACGGACTGCACGACGCACTTGCCGACCCGCAGGGTGCTCGCGACGGTGACCCAGTGGCACTCCAGAAGCTTATCGAGGGACTGCTCCTCGGCGGCTTTGCCATGCAGGCATACCCCAAGTCGAGCCGCCCCGCCAGCGGTGCCGACCATCAGTTCAGCCACCTGTTGAACATGGAGAACTTCGTGATGAAGAACGGCCAGGCACCCTCCCACGGTTTCCAAGTGAGCATCGGCACGCTCGTCTCCCTCTCCTTCCACGAAATGCTCACGCAGAGCGACGTGCAGGGCATTGATGTGGAGCGCTGCGTAGCCGCATGGCCCTCGTTGGAAGACCAGGAGGCATTCGCTTTGAAACTTTTCGAGGGAACCGATTTCCCGACGCTTGGTGCCCGCGAGATAAAGGCCAAATATGTGACGCCCGACGAACTGCGACAGGAATTGCTTACACTTAAGGCCACATGGCCCGAGACACGCGAACGTCTGCTCCATCAGCTGGTTCGCGTCGAGGATGCTGTAGCCCGCCTCCGCACTGTGGGGGCTCCCATCAAGCCCGAGGACATCGACCTGCCTCGCCAGCGCTTGCGCGACAGCATCATCCCTGCTCAGCACATACGTCGCCGCTACACGATACTCGATGCCGGAGTGCGCACCTGTCTCATCGGCGAATGGACCAACCGTCTCTTCGGCAAGGGAGGACTATGGGAAATCTGAGAAAACCTTTCCTCCAGCCCCTCCCCTCTAATTAAGCATTTTGAATTAAGCATTATGAATTGAAAGACTATGGAAACAACCAAGCAATTCAAATACTGGCAGTGGCGCACGATTCTCGTAACGATGGTGGGCTATGCCTTGTTCTATTTCGTACGTAAGAACTTCTCGCTGGCTATGCCGGGACTGACTGCCGAATATGGCATCACAAACAAGAGCTTCGGATGGATTCTCTTTGCCGGCTCGCTAGTCTATGGATTCTCACGCTTCATCAATGGCTATGTGGTTGATCGCATCAGCCCCCGCGTCGTGATGGCTACGGGTCTGGTGCTCTGTGCTGTGGCCAATTTCGCCTTCGGCTTCGGTGCCGACTTCAGCGCCTGGGTTACTGGCGTCGAGCATGGGCCCCGCCTCGTTGAGACACTCATTCTCGTGATGGGTGTGACGATTATCCTCAACCAATACTTCCAGGGAATGGGCTTTCCCCCATGCGCTCGCGTCCTTCCTCATTGGATTCATCCCTCCGAGCTGGCCACGAAGATGTCCGTCTGGAACTGTTCCCACTCCATCGGCGCATCCCTCGCCGTTATCCTCTGTGGATACTTGATGGGCACGTTGGGCACCAACCTCAGTGCAGATGCCGAGACCGTGCAGCGCATTACGGAGAACCTGACAAATAATGATGTGGCAGATGCTGCGAGACAAGCCCTCGTCTATGCCGCCCATGTGGGAGCCTGGAAGTGGTGCTTCTGGGTACCTGCATGCATGGCACTGGCCGGTGCTGTGATGATTCTGATTATGCTGCGCGACGACCCCACCGATGTCGGCCTGCCCGAACTGGAAGGCACCAATCTGGGCCAGTACGAGAATGTCAAGAGCCCCAAGGCCCGCAAGAAGTTCGAGATGGAGATGGTGTGGAAGAACCGCTGGGTGTGGACATTCTGCATCGCCAACCTCTTTGTATATATCGTGCGTATGGGTGTGCTCGACTGGGGACCCAAGTTCCTCACCGAGAGCCGCGGCCTTTCCATCAAGGATGCCGGCTGGACAGTGGCCGCCTTCGAGATTGCCGGTGTGGTGGGCACGCTCTTTGCCGGATGGGCCACCGACAAGTTCTTCAAGGGTAAAGGGCATCACACATGCGTTCTGTGTATGCTGGGTGCAGCCATCTTCATGACCATCTTCCGCTTCCTGCCTGCCAATACGAGCCTGACGCTCACGGCAGCTGTACTGGTGGGAGCCGGCTTCTGCATCTACGGCCCTCAAGCGCTCATCGGCATTGAAATCAGCAAGCAAGCCACCAAGGAAGCCGCAGCCCGTGCCAATGGCGTCGCCGGCATTCTGGGTTATGTGGGTTCTGGATTGAGCGGCCTCCTCGTGGGTTATGTCGCCGACATCTTCGGCTGGACACGCGTCTTCGAGACTATCATCGTGGTGGCTGTCATCGGCCTCTTCATCCTCCTCTCCATGTGGCGTGCCCCCCGCGACGGCTATGCAAAGGCCGTGGCTATTAACTATGATGAGTAAGCCTCTCCCCTAACCCCTCCCGCATAGGGAGGGGAACCTTAGAGGAAAGGAATAAACCTAAAGCCAATTGTGAATTATGAATTTTGAATTAAAGAAGATTCGGCATGTGGCCCTCGATATGGATGGAACCATCTATCTGGGCAACACGCTGTTCCCCTATACGCTGAACTTCTTGCGGCAGCTCGACGAGCTGGGCATCACCTACTCGTTCCTGACCAACAACCCGTCGCGTTCCATTGCCGACTATCTCCTCAAGCTCCACAAGATGGGCATCGAGGCCACACGCGAGGA
>JAEEGL013486092.1_pt1 | contig 16079 bp, 14 predicted proteins | sample 9134231 | NCBI WGS metagenome assembly JAEEGL01 (sample SAMN16246548, study PRJNA631951) | gut metagenome | biome: gut microbiome; feature: rumen; material: fiber-attached | host: Bos | place: Iran: Karaj | collected 2018-10
GCGCCGTCGCCCTCGTTGATCTCGTAATTGCCCTCGCCGTACTTGTTGTCCAGGATCTTCTTCAAGGAAGCCTCTGCCTGGTTCCAAACCTCGATATCTCCCATGAAGTCATCGGGTCTGGTGGAAAACTCTGCACGGTAGGTCAGGCCGAAGGTATTGTAGATCTTGTCAGCCAGCTCCATGATGCGGCCGATCTCTTCCTCGATCTGGGACTCCATGACAAAGGTGTGGTCGTCATCCTGACGGAACTCCTGAACACGGAACAGTCCGTTCATCTGTCCGGACTTCTCCTTGCGATGCAGCACGTCGATCTCACTGTAGCGGATCGGCAGCTCCTTGTAGGAATGGATGGTTCTCTTATAGGTAAGCATTGCGTTCGGGCAGTTCATGGGCTTTGCAGCCATGGTATCCTCCAGATCGGGAGAATAGTTGCGAACGGTGTCATCGGTCTGAGCCGGATCGTCCGCCTTGGTGCCGGTGGTGAAGCCGGGTACCAGGAACATGTTGTTCTGATAGTGAGCCCAGTGACCGGAGATCAGCCACAGCTTCTTGTTGTTGATCAGGGGTGCGGAGATCTCAGTGTATCCGTACTGATCCTGCAGTTCTCTGGAGAACCGGATCAGCTGCTGGTACATCTTCCATCCTCTGGGAAGCCAGTAAGGCATTCCGGGAGCGGTCTCCTGGAACATGAAGAGCTCCTGCTTTGCGCCCAACTTCTTGTGGTCGCGCTCCAGAGCTTCCTGGATCATAGCCAGGTGTGCCTTCAGCTCGTCCTTGCCGGGGAATGCATATACATAAATTCTTGTCAGAGAGTCTCTCTTCTCATCTCCTCTCCAGTAGGCACTGGAAGCGGAACGCACCTTGAAAGCGGTGGAGAGCAGCTCCTTGGAGTTCTCCACATGAGGTCCGCGGCACAGATCCACGAAGTCCTCGCCGGTGTAGTAGATGGTCAGGGTCTCATCCTCCGGCAGATCTTCGATCAGCTCGGTCTTGTACTTCTGGCCCTTGAACTTCTCCAGTGCATCCGCACGGGAGATCTCCTCTCTTCTCCAGTCTTCCTTTCTCTTGAGGATCTCACTCATCTTGTCTTCGATGAGCTTGTAGTCGTCCTCGGTAATGGCTCTGGGCAAAGCAAAGTCGTAATACAGACCGTCTGCGATCTGGGGTCCGATGGCAAGCTGTGTCTCTTTCCCGAAGATCTCCACAACGGCTTTGGCCAGCACGTGTGCCAGCGAGTGACGATACAGGGACAAAAATTCTTCTCTTTCCATGATTTCTCCTTCTGACGACACCCCGGAACACCTATCCCGCAATGCCATCAATCATCATATAGTGTTACAAAGATTGATTGTACTCCTCCGCAGAGTTTCCCACAAGCATTTTGATGTATTTTATGCCATGAAAAAATCCCCGGCGGAAACCCGTCGGGGATGTAGCTTTCGGATACCTTATACGGTTCTCTCTTTTCCGGTCATGAAGAGCACTACGGTGCCGGGTCCCAGGTGTACACTGATGACGCCGCCGGTGAGGAACATCTGGATCTTGCCCTTCAGGTGAGGGAATCTCTCCTCCACCAGGCCCTTTACCTGCTCACCCAGTTCCTTATCGGTGTAGCAGATGAAGCACTTTCCGTCATACTCGGTGCCGGTGAGGGCTCTCTCTTCCATGATGTCCACCAGGCGCTGTACGGCCTTCTTCTTGGTGCGGACTTTCTCGGTAACGGACAGGGATCCGTCTCTTGCCACCTCTACGAAGGGGCAGATGTTCAGCATCTTGCCCAGTGCGCCTGCAGCGGGCTTTACGCGGCCGCCCTTGATGAGGAAGGTGAGGTCGGTGGAAAGTACCAGGTGATGGACGTTCAGGCGGTTAGCTTCGCCGTAAGCGTAAACTTCCTCCATGGAAGCTCCCTCGTCTCTCTTATCAGCCATCATGTCCACCAGCATGCCGTATCCGCTGGATCCGCAGAGGGAATCCAGGATCATGATCTTGCGATCGGGATACTTCTCTTCCAGGTCAGCCTTAGCCACCTGTGCGGAGTTGATGGTTCCGGAGATTCCGGAGGACAGGGTTACGTGGAGGATGTCCTTGCCCGCTCTGAGGAAGGGCTCGAAGAATGCCACGTACTCGCCGGTGCTGACCTGGGAGCTGAAGGCATTTGCTCCTGCCAGCATCTCGCTGAACATTTTCTCCTGGGTGATGGTGACACCCATGTTGTCGTCGTACTCGGTCTCGCCCACGGTGAGGTGGAAGCAGACTTTCTTGATATCTCTCTTCTCGTACCACTCGTTGCTGAGGTCAGCGGTGGAGCAGCAGCTCAATACATAATCGCTCATTTTGTCCCCTTACTGTATCTTTTTTTCGATTTGTGTCTTTTGACACACCTGTACCATTATATGGAGGATAGTTTCCCACATCAACGGACAATTTTCGACATCTGTTACTTATGTAACACTTGTTGAAAATTGGGGTCTAACGGGTTATACTGACTGAGGAGGGCTCGGTATGAATACAGAACAGGCAACGGATCGTAGAGTAGTCAGAACGAAGAACGGAATAAAACAGGCTTATCTGGAATTATTAGAGGAGAAGCCTCTTGCAAAGATCACAGTGTCGGAGTTGGCAGAACGGGCGGGGATCAACAGAAAGACGTTCTATGCTTATTATGACGGGATTGAGGATCTGCATGCAGCGCTGGAGGATGAGATCGTATCTCACTACGAGACGCTCTTCCGGAGTATTGATATCTCCGCGGGGAAGTTCGATGCAGTGCGCTTCTTCCGGGAGATGAATGCCATGATCGCCCGGGACCGGCACATATTACACCTGCTGAATCAGATCGGGTTGCTCTCCCATCTCTTCGACAAAGTGCAGAACCTTCTGATCGAGATTTTCCAGGATTCCTATTCCAGTAAGGATGAAAAGAAGAATGCCCGGTACATGCTGTATCTGAAATATGCGTCGGCGGGGATTTTGAATACGCTGTCTTCCTGGATCCACGACCCCCAGGGACTGACGGACGAAGATTTCACGGATCTGGTGGTAAAGATCACCCTGCGGGGATTCCGGTCGGTGTAAGGTACAAAAACAGAGGCCTCATACCTTTTGGTATGGGGCCTCTTTCCATGCAAAAACTTATTCTTCGTAAATACCTTTTCCCTTGCCCAGGGCGCCAACCGGCTCCTGGCAGGTGTAGGTCAGAGGAATGCCGTAGAAGTCCTCGTAGATATTCTTCCAGACCTCGTAGTTCTTCTCCAGCATCTCGAAGGAATTCTCCCGGGCCTTCTTGGCGGGATCCGGATAGATGGGAGCGCCGATGTTGATGGTGTACTCCTGGATGTAGAATCCGTCGGGACCCATCTTGTCGCTGTCCTCCATGGTGATGAAGATGGGCAGGACGGGGACGTGGTTCCGGGCGGCGAAGTCGAAGGCGCCTCTCTTCAGCGGCTTGGGCTTCCTGTAGTTCCACCAGAGGCTCTGCTCGGGATAGATCAGGATGTAGTGGCCCTTCTGAAGAACCTTGTCCACAGCCTTCATGAAGTCCTTCATGGTCTGGACATTGGAACTCAGGGGCAGGGTGTTGCAGTTGCGCATCAGCACCCCGTAGAAGCCGGGAAAGCTGGTGTAGTTGCCTTCCTTGATGATTCGATAGAGCTTGCGGTGGCCGTGTTTGGAAGCCTCGTAAGCCATCTGAGCCGCAAAGCTGTCAAAGGGATTGAAGTGGTTGCAGGTGATGATGGCGCCGGAGTCCAGAGCGTTGAAGTTCTCGATGCCGCGGATCTCCTTGATGATGAGGAAGCGCTTTTCGATCATGTAGTTGACGAAGACTCTGGCGATCTGATAGGAAAGCCTGGTCTTGATCTTGTTCCGGTATTTCCGGCGCAGGTAGTCCACTTCGCCGGGCTGGATCTGGCGGGAAGGAGGATCGTTCTCCACATCCTGGTCGAACTTTCCTTCCGCTTCCAATGCGGCGATCTTCTTCAGAACATCCAAGCGGTCCTGAGCCTTCTGAGGGTTGGCTCCTACCGTCTTCTTGTAATTGTCCTCCCGCAGGATCTCCTCCCGGCAGATTTCCAGGAGTTGCTCCGCAGTGTCGATATCATTCTCCACGGCTTCTTCGGTGTACTTCTCACGGCCGGCACGGATCTCCTCGTAGACAGAGGTTTGCTTGGCGTATCTCCAGAAGTAGTCACCCAGCACGCAGTCCTCATAATTCCAGGGCTTGGCCGCCATGTTGAAATGGATCAGGCGGATGTCCTCCGCATCCAGGTCAAAGTCGCTGGAAGCTTCCAGATTCCAGCAGATGGGGATCCATTGGATACGATCCTTGCAGATGACATTCAGGTAATCCTGGTCCTGGGCCACCACGAAGGTGTAGTCGTTCAGGAGCTCCAGGAAGCGATCCAGGAAGTCATTCTTCCGGAAAGCGTCGGTGTTCATGACAAGCACTCCGGCGTTGAAGTAAGAGTTCCGGTCCACGCCCAGAACCTGCTCCACGTATTCGCCAAAGACATCCAGCTGCTGAACCAGCTGGTCACGGATGGCGCCCAGCATGTTATCGCCGATCTCATAATCGTAGAATTCCTCGATGTTGCCCAGCACCACCACGTCGCTGTCCAGGTAGATGACCTTGTCATATTCCGGGTACATCTCCGGGATGAAGAGGCGGTAGTAGGTGGTCATGGAATAGTAATCCCGCAGGGGAAGACGATCCCGGATGCTGTCCAGATGGGAAGATACATCGGGGAAGTCCACGACGAAATCCTCTCGCTCGGCCACCAATTCCCGAACCAGATTCTGACGCTCTTCGCTGATGCCGGTGTTCAGGACATGGATCCGGTACTCGTTTCCTTTGGCTGCGTTGTTCATAAGGGACCGGATGGTGACCATCATGTACTTGACGAAGTTCTCGTCACAGGCAAAAAACACGGGAATGACTTTTGATGTGACTTCAGGCATTTTCTCTCTCTCCGTTTATCTCCAGGTACTCTTCCAGGATGTCATCGAACTGATGATAGCGGAAGACCCGGTGTACTTTCTCCACATCCCACTGCTTGATGTTGTCGATGTGGGGGTAGGGCAGGTAGAACAATCTACGGCTGAAATGCCGGACCACCGTGTGACGGTGGAGGAACTTCTGGTCATTGAATTTCTGAGGCAGCATCTTCTTGCAGGAAGTGCTCTTGTAGAGAGCGTCCTGGTCCGCGAAGAGGAGCTTCTTCGTCCGGATCAGCTCCCGGGCTCTGCCGAGGATCCCGGTGTCCCGCATCCGTGCCAGGTTGAAGAGCAGGACGCCGGCATTGATGTAGTTGGGATTCAACAGATACTTTCCGTAGTGATCCCGGGCGGCTGCATACTCATAATCTGTGACATCCGTGTCATAAAGCAGCTTGATATCCCGGTTGAAAAGGATATCCGCATCCAGGTACAGGAGCTTGTCCGGCATGTCCGGAACTTCGTCCGCAAAGAGCCGCAGCAGGGTGTAAGGACTGCAATAGCACTGCTCGTTGGGGCTGCCGGCAAATTCCTTCTCGTAATACTTTGTTACATCCACGCACACCACCCGGTTCTCCGGATTGTAGCGCCGGACGGTGCTCTCCAGGATGGCCACATCCTTGGCGGTTATGGCTGTGTACTCCGGTTTGATGTGGGGCACGGACATGGTGTAGAGATAGAAGCAGAAGGGCTCCCTGGTCTCGGTCCGTTTCAGGATGGACAGGATGCTGGTGAGCACGCCGTCGAATACTTTGTAATTTCCGCAATACAGAACATTGATCATAACTGGTTTTCCTCGCGCTTCACATAGCGGATGCGCTCATAGGTGTTCTTCTCCGAGAGCCGGCACATGGCTTCGTAGACCTGGTCCCGAAGCTTGGCCCGAGCCTGTTTCGGATGAAGGTTGGGATCCGGAAAGAAGGGTCCTTCCACATAGGTTTTTACCCGTAGGCCCAGCAGGCAGCGGTGCCAGGTGTTCACGAAACAGTAGACCGGCACATTCTCTTCCACGGGATAGCGGAAGGAGGAATCCTTAAAAGGGCGGATCTTTGTATAGTAGGGCCAGATGTGAGCTTCCGGATAAATAATGACACTCTTGTCATCCCGGATCGTTTTGTGCAATGCTTCCACGAAATGATCCATGGCTTCCCGGTCATCGGGAAGGGGCAGGGCTCCCAGGTAGGGAGTCACATGGCCGAAGACGGGCATGGACACATTGTTGGGATGTACGATGATCCGCAGGTCCCGGCCCCAGAAGAGCATGTTTGGAACAAAGGGGTCCATGGCAGCGTTGGTGTGGTTGCCATAGAGGAAGCAGGGCTGATCCTTGGGAAGAGACTTTAACTTCTCCTTCCCCACGAAGCTCTGGCGAAAGCGGAGTTTCAAAAAGAGCCAGCCCAGAGGCTTCGCCAGTCCCCAGTAGAAAAGTCCGTGGAGAACCTTGTCCCGGGGCGTCTCCCGCAGATACCGGTAGGAAGCGTCGATCTTCTTCGCCCTGATCTGCGCCGCGGAGAACTCATCCTTCAATTCGTTTTCATAGTAGATGGTCTTCATCATTTCGTTGCTTTCGGGGATGGTCCGGGTGTACTTTTTCGCCATGCACACACGTGGAAAAGTATAACACAAAGTAAGGAGTTTTGCATTCCCCCGAAGGACTTGTATTTTATACAAGAAATAGGCTATACTGACATAGTTAAGCGCCTTCGTTCCACAGGCGCCACAGAGAAGGAGTTTTACCATGGAAGAGAACAAGCAACCCAAGAAAAGAATGCTTTCCGGAATCCAGCCCAGCGGAGACCTGCACCTGGGAAATTACCTGGGGGCCATCGTCAACTGGAAGCAGCGTTCCGATGAATATGAGAACTTTTATTTTATGGCTGACATGCACACCATCACCGTGCGCCAGGATCCGGCAGAGCTTCGCCGCCGCTCCCTGAATCAGCTGGCACAGTACATCGCCTGCGGACTGGATCCGGAGAAGAATGTCCTGTTCCTTCAGTCCCACGTGCCCGCACACGCACAGCTGGCATGGGTGCTGAACTGCTACACCATGTTCGGTGAGCTGGGACGTATGACCCAGTACAAGGATAAGTCCGAGAAGCACAAGGATAACATCAACGCCGGCCTCTTCACCTATCCCGTCCTGATGGCAGCAGACATCCTGCTCTATCAGCCCGACTTTGTTCCCGTGGGAGAGGATCAGAAGCAGCATGTGGAGCTGACCAGAGACATCGCCACCCGTTTCAACAACATTTACGGTGAGGTCTTCAAGGTTCCCGAGCCCTACATCGCAAAGGCAGGCGCCCGCATCTACGGCCTGTCCACCCCGGATTCCAAGATGTCCAAGTCCATCCCCGAGGGATGCGTCTTCCTTATGGACAGCCCCGATGAGATCCGCAGAAAGTTCAAGCGCGCCGTGACGGATTCCGATACCGAGAACCCCGTTCGCTACGACAAGGCAAACAAGCCCGGCGTTGCAAACCTGATGAACATCTACTCCACCGTTACCGGCAAGAGCTTCGAGGAGATCGAAAAGGAATTCGCCGGCCAGGGTTACGGAGTCTTCAAGCCCGCGGTTGCGGATGCCGTCATCGAGAGACTGGCTCCCATCCGGGAAGAGGCAACCCGCCTGCTCCAGGACAAGGCATATCTGAACCAGGTCTACAAAGAAGGTGCCGAGCACGCAGCATACGTAGCAAACCGCACCCTCAGCAAGGTCTACAAGAAGGTCGGTTTCTACCAGATCTAAATCATGCAAAGAAAAAGGCCGTCGGCGAAAGCCGATGGCCTTTGTTGTATTGATCAGATTAAGAATCCTGTTTACTCGAAGAACTCCGCGCACTCTGCCAGGCGCTCGATGATGGGAATATGCTGAGGGCACTGGCTCTCGCACTGACCGCACTGGATGCAGTCGGACGCCTTGCCGCCGTCAGCGATGGCTGCGGCGTAATCTGCCTTTGCCTCCTCGATCTTACCCCAGACCAGCTGCTTGTTCCGGGCAGCGAAGATAGCGGGGATATTGATCTGCATGGGGCAACCGCCGGTGCAATAACGGCAGGCGGTGCAGGGAATGGAATGGATGCCGTGGAAGACTTCCTGTGCTCTGCGGATGGCCTGCTGCTCTTTCTCGTTCAGGGGCTTGAAGTCCGCCATGTAGGACAGGTTGTTCTCCATCTGCTCCACATTGGACATACCGGAAAGCACCGCCATGATGCCGTCCAGGGATGCCACAAAGCGGATGGCCCAGGATGCGAAGGATGCCTCCGGGTCCACGGACTTCAGGATGTCCTGTACCTCCTGCGGAGGATTTGCCAGGCCGCCGCCCTTGACGGGCTCCATGACCACGATGGGCTTGCCGTGCTTTCTGGCCACTTCATAGCACTTGCGGGACTGAACCCCGTCGTCCTCCCAGTCCTGATAGTTGATCTGAAGCTGGACGAACTCCGCATCGGGATGGGCCGTCAGGATCTCATCCAGAACCTCGGCTCTGTCGTGGAAGGAGAATCCGTAATGGCGGATGCGGCCCTTGGCCTTCTCTTCCTTCACGAAATCCCAGAGTCCGTACTCTTCATACTTTTTCATATTGTCTCTTCCCATGGCATGGAGCAGATAGAAATCCAGATAACCTGCCCCGGTGCGCTCCAGAGTGATATCCAGCTGCTTTTTCGCATCCTCTGCAGAATGTGCCACGCCTGCATTGATCTTGGATGCCAGGGTATAGGAATCCCGGTCATGGCGCTCCACCAATGCCTTCTTCGTAGCCTCCTCGGAACCCTCGTAGACAAATGCGGTATCGAAATAAGTCAGCCCCGCATCCAGGAACATGTCCACCATCTTCGAGGTCTGCTCGATATCGATCTCCCCATCCTTTCTGGGCAGTCGCATCAGACCAAATCCCAGTTTTCCGTCACCTTTCGTCAATTTCTCCATGAAAACCTCCTTGTCTTACCCGATCAATTGTCGGTGTTTTGGATTCCTCTGGCCAGTTCTTCCCGGGGCAGCGCTTCGTTCATGCTGCCGGTCCGGTACCCCTGAAGATCCAGCGTAACGTATCGGAATCCTGCTTTTTGAAACTCGTTTCGTATTTCCTGACCATGGTCCAGGATCAGACCGAAATCATCGGGGAAGACCTCGATGCGGGCCAGATCCCCATGGATCCTCACACGGTACTGTTGTAACTGCAGTGCCCCCAGCACTTCCTCCGCCTGCTCCACCATATGAAGCCGCTCCGGCGTGATCCGCTCTCCGTAGGCAAAGCGGGATGCCAGGCAGGAAAAGGACTGTTTGGCCCAGGTGGGCAGTCCCATTTCTTTGGACAGGGCCCGGATCTCGGATTTATAGAATCCCACTTTGCGAAGAGGACTCAGAATGCCCAGCTCGGCAATGGCCCGAAGCCCCGGACGGTAATCTCCGTTGTCATCCATATTGGAGCCTTCCGCCACATAGGGGATGCCTTCCGCCTTGGCTGCATCCAGCATGGCGGTGAAGAGCAGTTTCTTGCAGTGATAGCACCGGTCCGGGGGATTGGATGCATACTCCTCCAGATCCATCTCATGACTGGCAAAGCGGATCTGACGGATGCCTTCCTTCTTGCAGAACTCTTCCGCCTCCGATTGCTCCCGTCCCGGGAAGGACGGGGAAGATGCGGTCACAGCGACACAGTTGTCACCTAGGGTATCGTGGGCTACCTTCAGCAAAAAGGTGGAGTCCACGCCGCCGGAAAAGGCGATGGCGACGGAGCCCAGTTTCTTCAGATAGTCCTGCAGGGCGGTTAACTTTTCTTCCATGGTCACCTCCTGCCCTACTCTTCGGTCAACTCTCTCCGGATCTGTGCCGTGGACGTTCCCTGGTCTCTAGCGATGCGGGCAATGTCCTCGTACTCCGGCTTCTCCCGGGTCACCCCGTATCCGGTAACCTTCTTAAATCGCACCGGGCCGTGTTTCGTGTCCCGGGTTTCTTCCATCCGGTCCAGGATATAGCGTTCGCATTCCCGCTCCCGGATGCCGATGGTGCCGGTGGTCTGGAAGATCTTGCGAACCATGGCGTCCCGGGTCTCGGGGGTACAGATCACGGACAGCAGATAGGCCGGCCGGTTCTTCTTCATGTAGATGGGCTGCACAAAGGCATCCCGGGCACCTGCTGCCAGAAGTTCCTCCGTGGCAAAGCCCAGGTCCTCCCCGGTGGTGTCATCCAGATTGCACTCCAGCAGGAGGATGCGGTCATGGCTGCCTGCATCTGCCGCAGTGGCCTCTTTGCCTTCCTCCTCTGCTTCTCCCAGGAATGCCCGGACGGCATTCAGTCTGGGCAGGTCTTTGTGACCCATTCCGTATCCCACATTTCTGACGATCATGTCAGGTTGTTTTTCGTATTTCTCGACAAAATGTCTGAGCAGTGCCGCTCCCGTGGGGGTGCAAAGCTCCATCTCAATACCGCCCTCTCGGGTGGGAATCCCACGAAGAAGGTAGGCAACCGCCGGCGCCGGCACAGGCAATACCCCGTGGGCGCAGCGGACATATCCGCTTCCCGTGCTGACGGTGGACGCCACGATCCGGTCCGGTCCCAGCAGCTTCATCAGATAGCAGACCGCCACGATGTCCACAATAGCATCCAGTCTGCCCACTTCGTGGAAATGGATCTCCGACACCGGGATCCCGTGGACATGGCTCTCTGCCTCCGCCAGTTCGTTATAGACTGCGATGGCATCCATCTTTACGGAAACCGGCAGGGGCATCCGATGAATGGTCCGCTCGATCTCCGACATGGAGTAGTGGACATGTTCGGAATGGACATGGTCATGGTCGTGGTCATGGTCATGGTCGTGGTGATGGTCATGGTCATGGTTATGATGGTTGTGGTCATGGTGCTCATGGACATGGTCATGCTCATGTTTCTCATGGTCATGCCCCTGGAGAAGGTCCACACTCTCCTCTTCCTCCCCGTGGATCAGCACCCGGATCTGAGTTCCGGTGATACCCATCTTCACAGCCTTCCGGGCCAGTACATCCACGCCTTCCAGCCCCAGACTGTTCATTTTCTCTAAAAAGGTCTTTCGCTCCTCAGTTCCCAGCAGTTCGTAGAGCGCCGATGTCAGCATGTCTCCTGCGGCCCCCGCGCCGCAGTCCAGATACAGCATCTTCATCTCATTTTCCTCATCGATCCCGATTGATCATGGACGCCTGATAGCCCGCGCCGAAGCCGTTGTCAATGTTCACCACACTGACGCCGCTGGCACAGGAATTCAACATGGACAGCAGTGCGGAGATCCCGCCGAAGGATGCTCCGTACCCCACACTGGTGGGAACCGCGATCACCGGACAGTCCGCCAAACCTCCCACCACGCTGGCCAGAGCTCCTTCCATTCCGGCCACGGCGATGATCACTCTTGCGCTCATGACCTGGTCCATATGGCTCATGAGCCGGTGCAGGCCTGCCACACCCACATCGTAGCAGCGCACCACTTCATTTCCCAGAAACTCCGCCGTGAGGGCCGCTTCCTCCGCCACGGGAATGTCGCTGGTACCGCCGGTGCAGACGCAGATGGTTCCGGCATTTTTCTTTTCCGGCATGCCCCCTGCAATGGCGATGCGGGCCTCCGGATAATAGTCATATTCCATGAGATCCTTCAGGACCTCGTGTTGTTCTTTCGATAATCTGGTGATCAGCACATGGTCCTGGCCGTGCTGACGGAGGGACGCCGTGATCCCGGCGATCTGCTCCGGAGTTTTCCCGGCTCCGTAGATCACCTCACCCGCTCCCTGGCGCACTTGCCGATGGAGATCCACCTTGGCAAATCCCAGGTCTTCAAAGGGCTGTTCCCGGATGGCCAGCAGAGCCTTTTCCGGAGAAATCGTTCCGTCCGATACCTGTTGTAATAATTGTTCCAGACTTTTCTTTTCCATATCGTTTCCTCATAGGCGCGTACAAGGTCATTATACAACAGACTTTTATTTTTTACCCAATGTTATAGAATTTTCATAAAGTGTTCGCCCCTCCGGATGACACCGGCTCATCCATTCTGTGGTAAGATAGGGACATGAAAACTTTTCAGATCACAAAATTCGGGAATATCGAGATCACAGATACCTATGTGGGGGACGAGGAAGTCCGCATGCTCCTTGTGAATGCGGGGCAGGAGTCTGCCACCTTTCTGGATCCCATGATGCGGAACGAGCTGGTCTTCCCCTACACCAGGGCCCTGGCCCGGGTGACGGAACTGGCCCCCCTAAAAGATCGGGTCCTGATGATGGGCGGCGGCGCCTTCAGCTTTCCCAAATACTTCATCAGCCATTATCCGGATTGCAGCATGGATGTGGTGGAACTCCACGAAGAGATCTACAACATCGCCCTGGACTACTTCTTCCTGGACGAACTCTTCGAGGCCTACGATCTGTCAAAGAACGGGCGCCTGCAGATCCATATCCAGGATGCCAACCAGTTCATCCGCAACACCGGAGAAAAGTACGATCTGATCTTCAACGATGCCTACAACGGGGTCCTGCCGGATCAGAAGATGCTGGCTTATGACTCCACGGCCCAAATCAAAAAATGCCTGAACGAGTCAGGCATTTACATCATTAATCTCATCGGTTCCCTGCAGGGGACTCAATCCATGCAGACAGTCCTCAGCAAAGAGATCCTAAAGCAACTTTTCGCCCATGTGGAAGTGGTCCAGACGGAGCCCTTCCGCCGGCCGGACGACCGGCAAAATCTCCTGCTCCTGGCTTCCGACGGTCCCTTACCGGACGTGACTGGTGGAGTACTTGGCCGGAAAGTACCGGTCGATGACTTCTTCGGCTAAGTTCTCGCCTATGACGATGATCACGTCCTGCCCTTCCGGGATGGGCTGGGTCCGGGTCCCATCCGGCGTGGCATTGATCTCCAGCCACTGGCCCTGATCATTGCGGGCAAATCCCTTGACCCGCTGTACGGTGCCCACATTGGGGTCCGCAAAGAGAGCCCGGATCTGCGTCTCCAGCTCTTCCAGCGTGTGATGCAGGTTCATGAAAAACAGACTTTTGAAGCCGTTCTGATCCATGGAAAACTGCTTCTCAAAGGCCGTCTCCCGATATCCGGAGGCGGCTATTTTTGTCCAGGTTTCTTCCGTCAGGTCCGCCCAGGGAGTATTCAGCACGTTCTCCCCCATGGCAAAAGACCGCTTGCAGCGGATGTTCGTCAGGGCCCGGTTCAGATGATCCACCGTGGCCTGAGCCCGCTCATCCGGCACTTCCCCCGCATGGCTGAAGATCACCATCCCCGCGGAAGCTGCCTGGCTGGCCAGTAGATAATCCGCCTCGGGAGAAGGATCCTCGGGCAAGTCCGCCCGCAAAATGGTCAGGATGCTGCCGATCTCATACCGGTCGCAGAGGGGATCCTCGTGGAGAATGTCGAAGAATTCGTCCACATCAAAGATGCCGGAGGGCTCCACGATGACCCGGGAATAGCCCAGCATGACCATGGTGATGAGCTTGGTCCGGAAGCGCCGTCTGTGACAGTCGTAATCGCAGCCTCCCGCCACCATTTCAATGCCCACGCCCCGGTCCTTCAGGTCCGCCAGCAACATCATGTCCACATTGATGGCGCCGTAATCGTTCTCCAGGATGCAGATCCGCTCGCCCCGGCTCAGGAGAAACTCCACATATTTTCTGATAAAGGTGGTTTTACCGGCTCCAAGGAAGCCGGTAACCAGATCGATCGTAACCATATCATTTGTTGTACTCTTTTGAAAACGCTCCTACAGGAACAGGTTGTACTGACAGATGAAAACAAAGATGGGATTTGCCAAAATGGCTTCCGTCCACTCGTTGCCGGTGATGTGCATGGTGATGAAGACGGTCTGGAAGATCCAGGTGATCATCACGGCAACAATTGCAGAGAAGGCAAGGCCCAGCAGGTGATCCACGATACCGATCAGCTTGATCTCACGGATCTTGGTCATACCTCCGAAGACGATGTGCAGCACAATGAGTGCGATGAGGAAGGCTGCGATCTTTACCAGGCTTCCCGCCACGGTAGCGATACCGGTATCAACAGCACTTCCGATGACGGAGAGCACCTGGTCCGGCAGGGATGTGAAATAAGCTGTGGTAAGATGCTCCAGCGCCATGTGCAGCCACTTGTCAAAGAGGGGCGCCAGCAGGGGCTTCAGCAGGGGACTTACGATCAACGTTGCGGGAATGGCCAGGATGGTTGCCAGAACCGATGCGATGCGCTTCATGACGCCGTTCTTCCATCCCAGGAACAACATACCGGCATAGACCAGGACCAAGATGATGTTTACTACGAGTGTCATATTCTCCCTCCATTGGTTTGAAACCTGTTTTCTCTCTCACCGGAAAGGCCCTTCATGCTGGTTTTTCCGATGTTCTCGGTACTTTTGATTATAGCAAAGGGCCTCCCATCTTTCAACATTTAGAGCCCCAAACCCATATCTTGTAGTTGCACATATGTTCGAAAACAGGTATATTGGTTTCAAGAAAACCGAACATATTTTCGGAAACTTTGTTCGGTATTTTCCGTTTTTTCAGGGAACTTTTTCCGACAGGTCAGTATGGTATGCTGAAGTCACTAGGAAGGATGGTGATCTTATGAATCCAACTTATCAAATCATCGCTGTGGATTTTGACGGCACCCTTTGCTACAGCAACTGGCCGGATCTGGGTGAGCCCAATCGCCCTCTCATCGATTATCTGAAGCAGTGGAAAGCCAATGGCAATAAACTGATCCTCTGGACCTGCCGGGCCGGAGAAGCCCTGGACAATGCCGTCCGCTGGTGCGGAGAGCAGGATCTCTCCTTCGATGCCATCAATGACAATCTCCCGGAGATCATTGAGCTCTACGGCAACAACAGCCGGAAGATCAGCTGCGACTACTACATCGACGACCGCGCCCTCCTTCCCGACGTTACCTGCGGGTAACCACCTCTACCCCTGCGTTCATTGTTCATCATTCCACATAGTTCCATCTTTTTGCCCCTTTCCTTTCAAACAGGCCAACCCTTCCGCCCCGGAAGAGTTGGCCTGTTTTGTTGCCATTTTCTCTTTTCCCGGGGGGCGTCAACCTTTTAAAGCATGTCGACCCGCGCGGAGCACGCTTGCTTTGCCCTTTTGTAGCCATTTGCCCCATTTTCCCCACTTCGCCAACCATCCTTCTGCCGTCCTATGGTTGGCAAACTTCTGAAATTCAAGGAATTGGCTCCAAAGTCCCGATCGATGCCCCTGAAATCCTCGATAAAGCAAGTAGAATGGTTGGCGCTATCGAAAAATCGATACAATTGGCAACACTTGCATCCTTCGTCAGGAAGTAAAAACCGGCCCGGAGGAGTCTCCGGGCCGGGCAGAAGCAAGATTTGATAAACCTGACATTTATCCCAGTGCCACATCCAGCACCATCATCAGAACAAATCCCAATGCGAAGGCGATGGTTCCGATGTTGGAGTGCTTGCCCTCGGACATTTCGGGGATGAGTTCCTCTACTACTACGTAGAACATGGCGCCGGCTGCAAAGGCCAGGAAGTAAGGCAGGACTGGAGTGACCAGACCGGCGGCCAGGAGGGTCACCAGAGCGGCCAGGGGCTCCACCACACCGGAGAGGACGCCCATCCAGAAGGTCTTGGCCTTGGACATGCCGGCAGCTCGCAGGGGCATGGAGACAATGGCGCCCTCGGGGAAGTTCTGGATGGCGATACCCAGAGCCAGTGCAAGGGCACCGGCGGCGGTGACACCGTAGTTACCGGAAAGCCATCCGGCGTAGACCACGCCCACACTCATTCCCTCGGGAATGTTGTGCAGGGTCACGGCCAGGATCAGCTTGGTGGTGGATTTCAGTTTGCTTTCGGGTCCCTCGGACTGCATGTCCATGTGCATGTGAGGGGTCAGACAGTCCAGTCCCAGCAGGAAGAAGATACCGATGAGGAATCCGATTGCCGCGGGGAGGAAGGAAAGCTTGCCCATGGATTCACTGGATTCGATGGCGGGCTGCAGCAGGCTCCAGAAGGAAGCTGCCACCATGACACCGGCTGCAAAACCGGTGAGAATCTTCTGCAAACGCTCGGACATTCCGCCTTTCAGCAAAAAAACCATGGCGGCACC
>JAEEGL014820409.1_pt1 | contig 16079 bp, 10 predicted proteins | sample 9134231 | NCBI WGS metagenome assembly JAEEGL01 (sample SAMN16246548, study PRJNA631951) | gut metagenome | biome: gut microbiome; feature: rumen; material: fiber-attached | host: Bos | place: Iran: Karaj | collected 2018-10
GTCAGTCTCAAAGTTTACGATATTCTGATAGTCCGCACCACGCCAGCTGTAAATGCTCTGATCATCATCACCAACAACCGCAACATTTTTATCAGCCAGTAAATGCATAAACTCATACTGCTGATGGCTTGTGTCCTGAAACTCATCTACCATAATATATTTGTATCTGTCCCGGTATCTTTGCAAAACTTCAGGATGCTCTTTAAACAGTTTTATCGGAAGCGTAATCAAATCGTCAAAATCTACGGCATTATAAAGCTTGAGCCCTTCCTGATAGCCTTCGTAAAGCTGCCTGTACATATCAGTTTGCCCGTTAAAGTTTTTTCGCCCGGTCTTAATATCGCTGAAAAGAACTCCAATCGAATATAAATCCATGGCATCAGTTGTATATTTTAATTCAGCACCGGTTTCTTTAATTAAAGATTTTCTGTCAGTCTCATCGTAAATGCTGAAATTTGGTCTCCAGCCGAGCTTATCAATATCCTGACGCAGAACCTGAACCCCAAAAGCGTGAAAAGTACTAACCGTAAGATTATGAAGTTTCTTCCCGGTAAGAGCTTTTATGCGGTCAGACATTTCCTTTGCAGCCTTATTCGTAAAGGTAAGCGCCAGAATCTGACTCTGAGGAATGCCTTTTTCAAGCATATTGGCAATTCTGTAAGTAATAACACGGGTCTTGCCGCTTCCCGCACCCGCAATAATTAGAATGGGGCCTTCAAGCGTTGTAACCGCCTTATATTGTTGAGGATTCAATTGTCCCTTAAGTTCGTCTTCAAGCATAGGTCAGATATTTTACAGTTAAAGCAGTTTTTTGTATAGTTTTCTTTTTTTTGTTTTTTTTGGACGAAAGCTTTCTATATAATCGTATAGCTGACAATTGCAAAGAATACATTGCTCCCGTGCCGGGCTATCCGCTGTTCCGCTTTTCGCTCCATTCTTCATTCGCTCCGCTCATTACGAACGGCTTCCGCCGCAGCTCCTATCCCGCGTAGGTTTTTGGTTAAATGGATTTCCTCAAATTTTGAATTTCTTCCAGTGGCAGGGCTGTGTAGAATGAAATTTTTTCATCAGAAAGCTCGTTGTCTTTTATCATGCGAAGTGCATTTTCTCTTTTATCAGACATTATGCCTTCTTTGCGGCCCATGTATCTTTGATGTTGTAATTCATCGGATAAAAACATGGCTTCCTCTTATGATTGCAAGTCTTTCTGGAGTTCTGTAACTTCTTCTATTGTAAGTTCAGAATATTCAGCAATTTCTTCAACTGAAAGCCTGCCACGTTTCAGCATTCTAAGTGCAGTTTCTCTTGCATTTTTTTCTATTGCTTTTTTAGCGGCTTTTTCGGCGGCTTCTTCGGCGTACACTTTTTTTTCCATTTCAGGATCATAATTAGCTACTAACAAATTATTTACCTCGCTGTAATGCCTTTATCTGTTCAACAGAAATTGTACAATAACTTGCAACTTTTTCAATTGGAATGCCGTCTTCTAACATTTTAAGTGCAATTTCTTTATTTTCTTCGAGTTTTCCTTCAAGTTTTCCTTCAGCATAGGCTTTTTCGGCGGCTTCTTCAGCGTAAACTTTTTTTTCTATTTCAGGATCATAATTGGCTACTAACAAATTATTTACCTCCGTGTCTTTTCGATTAAGGTACTCAGTTAAAATATTATTTTTTTTGCAGTATGAAATTGCATCTGTAATGGGATTTGCAGATTTTTTATTCTTATTTATTCTTACTTGTTCTACAAATTCACAATACTGTTTTAAAATATCACACTTATTTAATACCGTCAAAGGTTTTTCAGGATGTGGATCTGCAATATTATAAACATCAACTGTAAGTTCCAGCTGGGGTTTTTCTTGTTCTTTGATGTATGCATCTGAAAGACGAAGAGTTTTTATGTCTGGATATGGATCAGTTCCGTTGTAAAATACATAGAACTCTGGAGTCGGGATGTGAATCAGATTCATTTTATAGCGGTGTTCCTGTGGTACAATTCTTTCGTAAAGACGAACAACATAATCAAGAAAGCGTAAGGGCATATTCTCGTTAATCGTTGACTGATGCTCAACAAGGACAATCAGTTTTCCGTTAATCATCATGCTTACATCGTTATAATAGCTGTGGTATAACGTCTGGTCGATTATTTCGCTTTCTATTGAAACTTCACTAAGTTTTAAATCTGAATCATGTAGTGCGTTGTAAAGTGATAAGAAATTTTCTTTTGCATGAATGTCCTTCATAAATAAATCTACAAAAACTGAATCACGGTATTTTTTGTTTTCTATAATTTCTTCTTTTTTCATTTTATGCTCCTCTTATATATTTATATATACATGGAGATTGCATTTTTGTTTAAATTTGTGAAAAAAAAGTGAGGTTTTCTTTTCCCAAACCCTTAATGTTTCCCGCACGCTTTAAATGGTGAATCGATATGTTTATGGTGTTATTAGGTAATTGCGGGCTTTGCCCCGATACGGCTTCGCCTACTCAATCACCGCGTCTGGTGTTTTTATTAAAACTTGTAAGCAATGTAGCTGTTGAACTCGCAAGTTATGTGTTTCACTATAAACATTTATGCCACTTCTTTCGCCAGTACACTTTCCCTGCCAATTTGTAACTTCTGCTGTCTTGAAAAAAAAAAAACTACTTTATACTAAAATCAACCTTAATAAATTTACATAAACTTTTGGTTAATCAGAAAAAATAAATACAGGAAAACTTTTATGACAAGAAAAAATTTTATTCCGCTATTTTTAGTTATGTTGTTTACAGCAGGCTTTATTTCATGCCCTGTAGAAATTTTTAATCAGTCAGAAAATTCTGCAGAGTACACTGTTAAGTATTATTTTGAAAAGACAGACGGCTCAGGTTATGAACAGGATTCCAAATACCCGGACATAAAGCTTTCTGGCACTATAGGCGAAAAGACCGAAGCTTCTGCAAAAACCGTAAAAGGCTTTACTGCTGACACAATTTCGCAGAAAGAAATACAGGCAGACGGCTCAACTGTAGTTGAAATCAAGTACAAAAGAAATCAATATACACTTACATTTTCAGATGTTTATAATCTTGCTGCAAATATTCCTTCTTCTGTAAAGTACCGCTACGGCGAGACAGTTACTGAGTTTCCTGAACTTACCGCTGAAGGCTATGTTTTCCAAGGATGGAACTACGGAAAAGAAACATACAGTTCCTCAAACGGAAAAGTTTATGTAATGGGAAATTCAAATGTTACCTTTAAGGCAGTATGGGCCGAAGGCGAGGCATCTTATACCGTAAAGCATTTATTTATTAATGTGAGTACAAATAAATTCGAATCACTCGCAGACTATCCGGATGAACAGAAAACAGGCGTTACAGGTTCCTATACAGAAGCAGCTGCTAAAGATGTACCCGGATATACACCTTATAATATCAATCAGAAAAGAATAGAAGCGGACTGTTCAACCGTAGTAGAAATTAAATATAACACTAATTATTATACCTTATCTTATGATGACGGTATTGACAGTGAATCATACACAGTTCCTTCTTCTCAAAAATACCGCTATGGACAAACTATAAATGTATTATCCACAATCAGCATAGAAGGCGATGAATTTTTAGGCTGGTCAGACGGTACATCTCTTTATGTTCCTTCAAGTGATACAAACACTTTTGTCATGCCAAATCACGATGTAACCCTTACAGCCCAGTGGAAATATGGTGCAAAGTATACCGCAGAACATTATTTTGAAGAGCTTGACGGAACTTTTCCTAGCGAGATCTATTCTTCTAACCGCGATGTCATTTCAGGTAAGGCAGGGTCTTTAACAAATGCAGTTCCTAGAAATAGAGAGGGTTTTACTGCACAGCCTGTAGTTCAGCAAACAGTTGCTGCAGACGGTTCTTCTGTAGTCGAAATAAAGTATTACAGGAATGTACACACAGTAACCTTTGATTACGGATATGAAGGTTCAGTTCCTTATACTGTAGAATACCGCTATGGAGCTAGCGTTCAGTTTACTTCTGCTAGAAGGGCAGGATACTTGTTTGAAAACTGGAAGTATGGTTCAGAGGTGTATTTATATGGTTCACAGGTGTATGGATATTCTTCAATTGAATTTGATATGCCTGATGAAGATGTAACCTTTACGGCTCAGTGGAGACCTGACACTCAGACTGTGTATACCTTCAGACGTTTATACCAGAAATTAAACGGTGACGGATATGAATCAGATGAATCTCACCCTGACATTACTTTTTACGGTGAGACTGATTCCTATACAGATGTATTATCATATGAATATATTTGGTATAGGTATGGCTTTACTGCTCAGCCAATGGAAGAGAAAATAATTGCAGGAGATGGATCTACTGTAGTTGAAATGAAACTTGACAGAAATGTACACACAGTAACCTATGCAGATGGTGTAGATGATGAAACAATTTCCGTTCCTGCTGCTAAAGAATACCGCTGTGGAGAAACAGTAACTGTAGCAGCAAATATCACCAGACCAGGGTATAACTTTAAAGGTTGGTATACAGGTAATAAATATTACGGTGGTTCTTACGGAACTGAAAACAGTTTTGTTATGTCGGATGAAGATTTGACACTTACGGCAGAGTGGAGTAGAGCAAGTGTAGAGTATAAGGTAAGGCATCTTTTCCAGAAAGTAAGCGGTGATGAATATGAAACAAACCCGAACTACCCTGAAGAAACAAAAACAGGTTTATATGGGGATACAACATATGCTTTATCAACATATGTACCAGGTTTTTCATACATTCCATTTAATCAGGAACCAATTGCAGCAGACGGCTCAACTGTAATCGAAATTAAATATGACAGAATTGTACGTACAGTAACTTACTCAGCTGGTGTTGATGACGAATCAATTTCTGTTCCTTCTTCTCAAGATTACCGCTATGGAGCAACTGTTACCGTAGCAGCAAATATCAGTAGAACAGGCTACAGTTTTGCAGGCTGGTCAGATGGCTCTACAGTTTATACTTCAATGGGAACTAATAACTCATTTACAATGCCATCTCATAATGTAACACTTACAGCTCAATGGACTGCGGCAAATGTAAACTATAAGGTAAGGCACCTTTTCCAGAAACTAAGTGGAAATGAATATGAATCAAATGCTGATTATGCTGAAGAAATAAAATCAGGAACCACAGGCTCAACAACAAATGCAGTTGCTAAAAATGTAACAGGCTTTACAGCTCTTTCATTCAATCAGAAAACCATTGCAGCAAACGGTTCTACAGTTGTAGAAATTAAATACGACAGAAATGTACATTCTGTAACCTATGCCGACGGTGTAGCTGATGAAACAATTTCTGTACCTCCTATACAGAGTTACCGCTATGGAGCAACAGTTAATGTAGCAGCAAACATCAGCAGAACTGGCTACAGCTTTGCAGGCTGGTCAGACGGTTCTTCAGTTTATACATCAATGGGAAATCCTAATTCATTTACAATGGCTGACAGCAATATAACACTTACTGCTCAGTGGAATGCAGCAAATGTAAATTATAAAGTAAGACATGTTTTCCAGAAGGTAAGTGGTAATGAATACGAATCAAATAATGACTATCCTGAAGAAACTAAAACTGGTACTACAGCAACTTTAACAAATGCTTTATCAAAAAATGTAACAGGCTTTATTGCACTTTCCTTCAGCCAGAAAACAATAGCTGCAGACGGCTCTACTGTAGTTGAAATAAGATACAACAGAAATGTTCATACTGTAACTTATGCAGACGGTGTTGCTGATGAAAACATTACTGTTCCTGCTCCTCACGAGTACCGCTATGGAGCATCAGTTAATTTATCTTATGGATTAAGAAGAAGCGGATATGTTTTCATAGGTTGGAGTAATGGAGAAGTTATATATAATCCTTTAGAAACATTAAATTTTGAGCTTACTGATTCTGATGTAATCTTAACCGCTTTATGGGCGCTGAAAGAAGTTGCTCAGGATGTTGTTATGAAATCTGGTTCTGATATAAATAGTATACTTCACAACAATCTTGGAGCTAAATCTTCTGCAAAGTATTTTAAACCTTCTCAAAACCCTCCTTCAGAAAGCTTTACAACATATGAGCTTTCACAGGATTCTTCAGGCGTAAGCGTTGTTGCATGGCTTGATGGTGACATAATTTATTATTATGCAGAAGGAATTACAGACACTCCAGGAAAATTGATTCCACTTACAGATTGCTGCAATATGTTCAATTACCTTAATTTTATTTTAATAGATATGTCAGGTTTTGACACTTCTAATGTAACAAATATGAGTTCTATGTTTTGGGGTTGTGACAAATTAACAATATTGGATGTCTCTGGTTTTGACACAAGTAATGTTATTTATATGAATTCTATGTTCTCAAATTGTGAATCATTAGAGTTATTGAATGTGTTAGATTTTGATACTTCTAATGTTACAGATATGAGTTACATGTTTTATGGTTGTGAAAAATTATTATTATTGGACGTCTCGGGTTTTGATACTTCTAATGTAACAAATATGAAGAGAATGTTTTATAAATGTTTAAATTTGACTGAATTGAATCTCTCTAGCTTTGGTACTAGAAATGTTACAGATATGAGTTTTATGTTTTATTATTGTAATTTGACTGAATTGGATCTCTCTAGCTTTGATACAAGTAATGTTACAGATATGAGTGATATGTTTTATTTTTGTAATAAATTGACTGAATTGAATCTCTCTAGCTTTGATACAAGTAATGTTACAGATATGAGTTGTATGTTTTATTATTGTGAAGAATTGACTGAATTGAATCTCTCTAGCTTTGAGGCAAATAATGTTACAGATATAAGTTCTATGTTTCAAAATTGTTATGCATTGACTAAATTAGATCTCTCAAGTTTTGATATTAGAAATGGTACATCGATAATGGATCTGACTTATATAAGTAGCATGTTCAAAAATTGTAGCTCATTAACTACAATCTATGCAGCTCCAGATGCAGACTGGTCTGTATTGAATAATTTGTATTCTGAAGATATGTTTGTTTCGTGCGGAAATTTAACAGGTGGTAACGGTACATCATACGATTCATCATATAAAGACAAAACTCGTGCCTGTGTTGACGGGCTTAATGGTAAGCCGGGCTATTTTACTGCTAAAAGCGAGTAATAAAAAATAACTTGTTTTATAGCAAAAAAAACTATAGAATAGTATAAATATGGCACGGGGAAAGAATCTTGTAAAATGTATTACGCTTCTCATTCTAATAATTATTCTTGTTGTATTCGGAATTATCTGGTTTGATTATTTGGGTGTTATTCAGGCAAAGAAATTTGTTTCTCCAATATTTAAACTTATTGGCTTAACACCTCAGACTACAACAGCAGTTTCAAGCCTTAAGGATTTGAAGTATTCTGATTTAGATGACGACAGATTCGCAAAGAGGCTTGAAGCGTTAGATTACAGAACAGAAGAACTCGATAAGCGCGAGAATGACATAAAATTACAGGAAGATACAAATGCACAAATCGCATTGGAATTACAGGAAAAAGAAAATGAGCAGCTCGAAAGAGAAAAAACATTTGACAATCTTGTAAAAAAATACGATGAAAGAAATTTAAATATAGTAGCAATTGTAGAAAACTTAAACGGTATGCCTCCAGCTAATTCTGTTTCTATTCTTGAAAATATGAATGACCAGGATGTTATTGATGTTTTGCGAAAAGAAAAAGAAATGGCTTTAGAAAACGGAACTTCTTCAATGGGTGCATACTGGCTTTCCTTAATGAAACCAGAGCGTGCCGCAGAAATCCAGCGTAAAATGGCAAATAAACCCGCTTCATTAGATTAAAAAAAATCCTTAACCTCCGTAACTTTTATACCGATTATTTAAATACGGAGGTTATTTATGCAGTCTGGAAACATTTCGTTTCTACCACAAGATGTAACTAAAAAAGTAAAGCTCAACGAATTAAATACTTCAGTTTCAGATTCTGTTCATAAGTCAGGTTATTCGTTTAAGGATATGCTTGAAAAGGCTCAGAATGAAAATGACAGAAAGTCTTCAGCTGATAAAAAAGTTGATTTTAAATCTAATCGAGTAGATTCAAAATCAAACAACTCCCTTAAAAAAACAGAAAATTCTTTTGCAGCAAAAAAAATTGATTCCAAAAAAGTAATCGATTCTAACCAGGAATTAAGTGTGAATGAATCTGGTGAAAACAATAACACTCTGTTTTATCCACAAATAAATTCTTCTTCATCAATGGAAAATAGTTTTCAGGCTTCTCTTAATAATGAAAGCTTAAATGAATTAAGCCTTGTAAATCCAGCAGTCGACTCATCTGTTTATCAAAATACTTTTTATGATTTACAGAAAAACATTAGTGAAGGTGTTATGGAAAATATTGATTTAACAACAGAACAGCTTAACTACTTAAAAATGAACGAAAATGGAAAAGATGAATTTGATTCTCTTTTAGAAGAAATTCAGGATTACTCCTTAACCGAAGAATCACTTCTGGACTCTGCACAAAATTTTTCTGTTTCTGAACCGGAAGAGTTTTTAAATCAGCTTTCCTTAGTGGCTGAAAATGAAGCTCCGGTGCAGAATGCAAATAATCCATTGGCATTAAATAAAAACGGTAAAAATGATTCTGCTTCATTCAGCTTAGAAAATGACAAGGCAGAAAATAAAAATAAATTCTTTTCAATTACAGTAGAATCTGACAAGGTAAAAGAAAATGGTGTGTTCGAAGTAACTGACTTAAGAAGCTTTGAAGAAAAAATTAAAGCTGCATCTAAAAACGAAAAAGCACCTGAAAGTTTAGATTTAACGGTTTCCTTAAGCGACAGTGCAAAACAGAATATTTTATCACTTGATAATCAGACTGCTGCAAGCAATGGCTCTGCTTTCCAGCAAATGCTCACCCAGGCCGTTGAAACTTCTGTCCCTGATTTTGTAAAAGCAGGTTCAATCATTTTGCGCGATAATGATTCCGGAACAATTAATATGAATTTAAAGCCTGAAGCGTTAGGAAATGTTAAACTTACACTTCAAGTTTCCGATAAAGTAATTACTGGCCAGATTACTGTGTCTAGTAAAGAAGCCTTTGAAGCGTTTAAGCAGAATCTGGATTCGTTTAAGCAGGCGTTTCAGGAAAATGGTTTTGATCAGGCAAACTTAACGCTTGCAATGCAGCAGAATGCAGCAAACAGTGGTTTTGCAAACAGTGAAAGCCAGAATCAGTCAAATGAATATATGTCGAATAAAACTTACAGAAATTATGTTTCAGATTCAAGTGAAGCAGAAGATTCGGTAAATGAAAATTATTCTGATGCTAAAAATTATAACATTAGCGTTGTTGCTTAAAATATAAATTATTTGTTAGGAGAGAAAAATATGGATGGTGTACAGCTTAATACACAAATGAGTGCTGAAGAGCTTATTAAGTTAAACATGCAGGTTGACTCTTACAATAAGTCCTTAAACACAAATGGCCGTGTTGCACAACAGGAGTTGGGTAAAGATGATTTTCTTAAACTTTTAATCACTCAGCTTTCAAATCAGGATCCATTATCTCCTATGGAAAATACTGAATTTATTGCGCAGATGGCTCAGTTCAGTTCGCTGGAACAAATGACAAATATGAACCAGGAATTTGGTAAATTGAATTCCATGCTTACATCTTCCCAGGGTGTAAACACAATTGGAAAAACTGTTGATATTGATTTAGGTGGAGCAGTTACTACCGGAAAAGTAAATGCTGTAACTTTTGGAAACAATCCGCAGATTGAAGTAAACGGAATGTTTTACGATATGAAAAAAATAACTGCCGTATATGGCGAATAATTTTAGAGGGTACTGATATGATGAGATCACTTTATGCAGGTGTTTCAGGCTTGCAGAATCACCAGACAAGAATGGATGTTATTGGAAACAACATTGCTAACGTTAACACTTACGGTTTTAAAAAGGGCCGTGTTGATTTCCAGGATATGATAAGCCAGCAGATTGGAGGAGCTTCAAGACCTTCAGAAGAAGTTGGTGGCGTTAACCCGAAAGAGATTGGTCTTGGAATGAGTGTTGCTTCAATTGACACAATTTTCACTCAGGGAAACTTACAGACAACCGGAGTTTCAACTGACCTTGCAATTCAGGGAAACGGATTCTTTGTATTGAAAAATGGTGATGAAACATTCTACACAAGAGCAGGTGTGTTTGGAGTAGATTCAAACGGAACTTTAGTAAATCCTGCAAACGGACTTCGTGTACAGGGTTGGATGGCAGAAAATGTAAACGGCACACAGATTGTACGAACATCTTCTACACCTACAGATCTCGTTATACCGGTAGGACAGAAGGATCCTCCACATGCTACAGAAAATGTAAAGTATTTCTGTAACTTGAATAAGAATACTCCTGAAATTCCTGAAAACCCAACTCCTGATCAGGTGATTGCTGGAACCTGGCAGACTGAAGTAAATATCTATGACAGTTATGGAAGTCCTCATCAGGTACAGATGGACTTTACAAGAGTTAGAGGAAATCCAAACCAGTGGACTGTTACTGTAAATGTAGATCCTGACAATGCTGATTTTACTCAGACTCGAATTGGTTTTGGAAACACAGACGGAATGACAAATACCTATACATTGAACTTTGACAATACAGGAAAGCTTACTTCTGTAATAGATAGTGCAGGAAACGTTTCAAATCCTGAAGGCGAAATTGTATTGCAGACTTCATTCACTGTAGCAGATTCAAATCCTGACGAAAACGGAAACCCATATCGCCAGACCTTTAATCTTAGTCTTGGAACAATTGGCTCTATGGAAAATACTGTAACTCAGTCAGCATCAAAGAGTACAACAAAAGCAAATTATCAGGACGGATATAAATTAGGTTATCTTGATAATTTCAAAATAGATCAGAGTGGAATTATTACTGGTGTTTATTCCAATGGTTCAGTAAGAACAATCGGTCAGGTTGCAATGGCAAGCTTTACAAACCAGGGCGGACTTGAAAAGAAAGGTGATTCAACTTATGCAGAAAGTATAAACTCTGGTATGGCAAATATCGGTGAAAGTGGAACTCAGGGAAAGGGCAGTCTTATTGCAGGAACTCTTGAAATGAGTAACGTTGATTTAACAGAACAGTTCACTGATATGATTGTTACCCAGAGAGGATTTGAATCTAACGCTAAGACTATTCAAACCGGTGACAGTATGCTTGAAACTGTTATCAACTTAAAACGCTAATTAGTGTGGGGATAATTCAAACGAATTATACATAATCCTTACGAATTAGATAAATCATAACATACCCAACTGACTGGAAGGTAGTTTTTATCTTCCAGTTTTTTTTTCTCCGGACAGCTACTATGTCATCCTGAATCTGTACAACATCAATCTGTCATCCTGACCCACCATCAATCTGTCATCCTGAATACTTCGACAAGCTCAGTACATCGCTTGTTTCAGGATCTGTCTGTGTTGAGATGCTGAACTAAATTCAGCATGACATCCCACCATACATATTTACTATGCACGATACAGCTTTCTTTAGTATAATTATTGTATCCATTCACGCTTAAGTCTGGGGGTGTAAGATGAAAACTGATTATAGTCGTTTGTACAGGTGGGGATTCCTTTGTTTAGTCCTTTTATTTATTTCCTGCGAAAACTTTTTAACAGGGAAAGATGTTGCTCAGGAATTAAATGAAGTAATTGCCTACAGCAACGCTCCATCAAGCAGACTTGTATTGAATGCACCGGAAGGCACAGGTTCGTTTCTTTCCGGCAGCGAAAAAAACTGCAAGGTCGGCTACACAATAGAAGTTCAGTTTACCGTCAATTCAAAAGATTATGTTTACGGCGGAATGGAAGCTGTAAGTAAATCAAACCCTGCAATAAGCCGCACCGACTATGTTCAGTTTACAGACCTTTCTACAGAAACAGAAAAACAAAACGGCACCTACAAGGTTCAGGTTAAGCTCTTAAAACAGTCCGATGATATAATGATTCGCCCGGTGTGTGTTCTTATTCCTAAAGTTACTTCTGCCTGGCCACCAAACGATAACACAAGTTATCCGCAGGATTCTTCAATCAAAGTTAACTTCAACAAGGTCATCAAGCTTTCTGATTTTGCTGATGAAAACGGAAATCTCAAAAATATCACCATAAAAAATGGAAACAGAAATCTTTTGGATTTGAGTAATGGAAATAAACCTTATTATAAATCACCTTATCTTGAAAATGATGGCAAAACTCTTGTGATTCCAATTGTCAAAGGAAACTACATTATTACCGATAATTCTAGTGTTACAGAAGATATTCAAGTAATCCTTATGTTGAGCGGGTTGACTGATGAAGTAGAAGGAGAAAAAATTCCTTTTAATCAATCAGAATATAAGTTTCAATATAGCTTAGATTCAAGAAAAGATTCTACTGCTCCAGTATTCAATACTCTGCGAATAGCCTGTACAAAAGAAGATGCAGAAAATGGAACAAACCTTATCACAATGGATAAGTTTACTCATTATGCAGACAACGAAAATTACGGTGGAGACAGCAGCATTGTAGCCCAGAATATTCAGAATCATCATGTAAATAAAATCTGGATATATTTTGAAGCAGAAGATGCGGACAGTGGTGTAGCTTTTCTTGAAATTAAGGAACAATTAATATATGACAATAATTGTGAAGAAATAATCGGTGCACCCACATATGATAAATCAAATTGTTTAAACACAAACTGCATAATAAATTCAACAGAAGATAAAGTCTTTTCCAGCTGTATTGAATATGATTTCTTCAGTTCAGACGGTATAGTCAGACTTGATTTTGTTTTAAATGATTTTGCAGGCCAGACAACAACCTGTACCAATGATTTTGTAAAAGATACTTCATGCAGGCTAAATGTAAAATTTGTAAATTCAGAACTAAAATTTATAGAAGACTTCGAAGATCCTCATTGTGTTCCCTATAATATAAAACTTGATTTAGTGATAGGCTCTAATGAATATTCTTATAATACTTTTGCAACAGATTTAAATGGAAAAATTTATAACGACACCTTTGTCCTGCAGGATGAAAATAACCTTGCAGTTCCAGGACAAATTGTAAGTTTTGCATATGGTTATGATAAAAATAATATGACAGTTATAGACCTAAAGGATGCAGAATACGATATTGAAGATGCTATATATTTAACAAACAATTATTATGGAAAGAAAAAACAGTTCTTTGTAAATGTTTTAGTAAACCCTTATAAAAAATTATATTTAGAAGCGGTTTTAGAAGACTCTATAGGAAACACATATACTGTTTCTGATGAAATTCCACCAGTCCCGGATACTATTGGAGTTGAAATTACCGAAAAGAGTTATGGGGAAACTTTAAATTTTATTACAAATAGGCCAGCAAATCATGGCATTATAAGAGGTTGTGATTCTGATTATCAGGAAGAAATTGATACTAGTTATAATTTGATGTCAAATAAATACGACAGGCTGCCGGAAACAATAAGTATTTCCTATCATTCTTCTAAGACTTATTACGGTAAATCATTAAAATTACAAAAGTTTCTGAACGGTGATAAAAAAACATGGAAAATTTTAACAGAAACAAGTCAGAACAGTTCCCTTACGACTAATGATATTCCACCTTTTTCAGTCAATGTAGACAATCCTATTAACGGAAATAAAAAATTTGTTCAGGTTAATTATGATTCTACATTTAATTTTAATCCTTCATATTATTATTTGATTTGTTGTGGTAATAATATCATATCAGAAACAACATTCGAGCTTTCATATAGCATTACACCTGCAATTTTAAAGATAAGGGTTTATGATGGAAATGGTAATTATATAGAATCTGAACCTTACGAAATTGATTGCAGTTTTGATAATATTGCTCCAATTGTAACTAGTTTTGTTCTAAATAAGATAGTACATGGATGTTGTATTGCAAGTATTACAATGACAGATGGATTTTATCAACCCTGGGGCATGGATTGTGGAAACTCTGGTATAAAAGAGCTTAAATACTTTTTTTCAAATAAGCTTATAGACAAAGATTCTATTGACTGGGAAAATGATGAACGACTAAAAGTACCAGAGCTTTTGAGTATGTCTAATAATAATTATACTTATGTTTTTGAGTATAATGAATATACTCCAAATTACATTTATCTATATGCAAAAGATAACAATGAAAATTATACCACTTTTTATGCTCCATTGAGTATTCAAAAAGCAGATTTATCATTAACAATTAACAGTGAAAACAACAAAATCATAGAAACTTCACCAGCGCAGTGTACACTTTTTAATGACGTTATAATTTCTAATAAATGGAAATCAATAACAAGTGTAGAAAATGATTATGGAAGTATACAATTGTCAGCTGAATCATATGATTCTACATTACATATTTATTCTTCAGAAATTGATTTAACTGATGATGAAAAAGAATCATTTATAAGGGTTATTCCAAAATACCCATATTATAATTCAAGTTATGGATTGATAACATATACAGATTCCGTAATTTACTATTACCCAGCTTATGAAATTGCAAAAAATACATCTTCTCCTATTGAATGCGACCTTAAAGATTTTTATCTTGGAAATTCCGGAATAAATATTCTGGCAGATCAGCCTTGCTTTGCTCATACATTGTATTTCGTGTATGACCTTGGAAATACATCCCAAGTCTGGATTGATAATGGTTTTGAAACAGGTCTTGTAATGAAGAAAAAGTCCTTTACATATTCATACGAAAACACCAGCAGTGTCCCTTCAGGCTACTACTACACAACTATAGTTCACTTTGCCGACGGCACTATGCTTATGACACCGGTGCAGCAGAAAGGGGACTAATATTGAATTATTTAATTAAAATAAAAACTTGTTAAATGAGTTTCTCTATTTTATAATTTAAATATGAACAGTTTAATTATTACTAGCAATGAAAAGAATGTTGAAGCTTTAAATGAAATTTTTACTCAGTCAGAATGCAAGCCAAAAAAAATCGTTCTAAAAAAGGAACTTGATATAAATGAATTAAAATCTATTCTGCAGGAATTAAACAAGACAGATTTATGCATTATGGATTTAGTAAATACAAAGCTGAATCAAGAAAATCTTTATTTTATAATGGGATTTATAGAAGGTAATGGAATTTTATCTTTTGTAAGTTCTACTGCCAGTGAATCATTTAAAAAAATCATCGATAAAAAATCATCAATTAAATTTTTTGCAAATACTGATGAAATCGTAAATCATTTAAAGAAAAAATATTCAGCTTATAGTGAACAGATTAAACAGCAGAACAGTTTTACAGAGCTTTTCGATAATGGAATTCCTTTCACTGCAGATTCCTTTGCTCACTTCATTGAAAAAGACGATAAAATAACCTGCCAGAAATTTATTGATGCCGGAATGAATGTTAATTCCTGTACTGAAACTGGTGTTCCTCTTTTATGTATTGCAGCCCGCTGTGAAAATTTCGACCTCCTGGAATGGTTACTTTCTTTGGGTGCCGACTTAAATGCAGTTTCAAAGGACCGCGGTTATACAGCAGTTATGGATTCTGTATGGAAAAAGAATTACAAGATGACAGAATATTTAATCTCTAAAGGTGCTTCATTAGATGTAATCAGTACGGACGGTCAGCCGATTTTAGTTTTGGCAGTAGGAAATGGTGATGAAAAAATTGTGCAGCTTTTAGTTAAATCCGGAGCGGATTCTAATATTAAAGATTCTATGGATATGTCTGCACACGATTATGCTGTCCTTTTTAAGCGTGATGATTTGGTACAAATTATTGAATCTAATAAGTAGAAGCAACTGCTGTGTATAACAAATTTTGTATTTGATGTATAATCTTAAGTGCTATGGGTGAAAAATCAAAATTAAAAATCGTTTTTGCAGGCGGCGGAACCGGGGGACATATTTTTCCGGGTATTGCTGTTGCCGATGAATTAAAGGAGCTTGCAAATCAATCGTCTATTCCTCTTGAAATTATTTGGATCGGAAACAAAAAGGGGATGGACTATTCTATAATCGAAAAAAACTGGATTTCAAA
>JAEEGL015838533.1_pt1 | contig 16079 bp, 13 predicted proteins | sample 9134231 | NCBI WGS metagenome assembly JAEEGL01 (sample SAMN16246548, study PRJNA631951) | gut metagenome | biome: gut microbiome; feature: rumen; material: fiber-attached | host: Bos | place: Iran: Karaj | collected 2018-10
GCACATTCAAAAAGCATTGTCTGCTGAAAAAGTTCTTTATTTTCCTTTTCTTTGACCATTTTAGTTCAAATTAATAGTTCGGAAATTATTATTAAATAATAATCTTCTGTATTTCAATATGTTAACCTATTAAACAAGTATTTAATTTCTAATATCCAAATTTACAAGTTTTTATATACAATGTCAAGTTTTTTTAAATAAAAATTATCAATTTAAAAACTTTTTTTTAACATCATTATAAGGTGGTGATTTTCAGATTTGTAACAAATAATATTTTTTTAATCATTAACAATGTACTAAAAATACCACACCTTATGTAACAAAAAAGGTGCAAATTTTATTAAAATCTGCACCTTTGTATAAAATTAAAATGAAAAATTACAATGTTTCTTGTCGCAATTGCTCTATGTATTTGTCAATATCACGAAGCTTGTCGGCAATGCGAATATTTTGCGGACAGTGCGGCTGACATACTCCACAACCAATACAGTGATTTGCCTGACGTTTGGGTTCTACCACACGGTCGTACCCTATAAGGAATCGTTTGCGAGCTTCCACAAAGTTGGCGTCCTGAGTTGAAACCGAAATAAAACCTTCGTTGACACATTTATTATAATGTGTAAATGTAGTAGGAATATCCACACCGTAGGGACACGGCATACAATATTGACACGCAGTACACGGCACGAGCGGGAATTTAACAAACTCATCTGCAACACGTTGAAGAAGCACATTTTCGTCTTCGGTGCACTCTTCGAGCGGACAAAGCGTTGAAAGGTTGTCTTGCAAATGCTCCATATAGGTCATACCCGAAAGAATGGTGAGAATATTTGGGTGCGTAGCAATCCATCTAAACGACCACGAAGCCACACTACTTTCAGGACGACGTTCGCGCAAATTTTCAGCCAAGTGAGTAGGCAATTTGGCAAGACGTCCGCCCAAAATCGGTTCCATCACAAACACGGGGATTCCTGCATCTGTGAGACGATTATATAGATATTCGGCATCGGTGTTGCTGGGATTAATCTGTTTTGCATATTTCCAATCCACATAATTCATCTGAATCATAGCAAAATCCCAATGATACTTATCGTTGTTATCTACAAGATAATCAAACACTTTAACATCGCCGTGATACGAAAAACCAAGGTTGCGGATTCTGCCTGCCTCGCGCTCTTTTAAAAGAAAATCAAGAACGCCGTTTTCGATGTAACGTTTTTGCAAACATTCCAATCCGTCGAGTGCCTTGCCATCAACAAACGAGGTCATACCAATGCCGTGAAGATGCAGATAATCAATATGATCGGTTTGCAATTCTTTGAGCGAATTTTTGTACATTCCGGTAGATGCCTCAAAAGTCCATTGTTGAGGACTAAATGTTGACAACTTAGTAGAAATAAAGTACTTATCTCTTGGATGACGGCTAAGAGCAATGCCCATCGCGTGTTCCGACATTCCTCGGCAATACGCAGGCGAAGTGTCAAATAAGTTGAGACCGTGCTCAATGGCATAATCGGTAAGTTGATTTACTGTTTCTTGATCAATTTCGTCGCCACTTTCGCGTGCACTCTGATTGCTAATGGTGGGCAAACGCATAAAACCGTAACCAAGAATCGAAACCTTTTCGCCAGTTTTAGGATTAACGCGATAAGTCATTTTGTCGGTAGGAATATTTTTTGAAACCGACGTGGTAGTGTTGCCAAGTCCGCTATTTTCAGCAACTTTGCCGCAACCCGTAGCCGCAACAGCCGTTACAGCTGCCGACGCTCCGGCTATTTTTAAAAACTCGCGGCGTGATATATTTTTATCTGACATTGTTCTGAATAATTACGAATTAATAATTAAGAATTACGAATGACGAATAAATAATTATGCATTATGAATTATGCATTATGCATTGCTCTAAAAATCGCCATGCACCAAATTACCTTCCACATAAATTGCCGAGAAAGGACGCACGGGACATAGATGTTCGCATGCTCCGCAACCAAGGCAGCGTTCGGTATCAACAGAAGGAATCAAGATATCAGGATTTCCATCAAGCGGCACCATCGTAATAGCACCCGAAGGACAATGTTGAGCACAATTGCCACATTTAACGCCTTCGGCTACAGGCAAACAGTTTTGCTTAATCCAAACAGCATGACCGGCACGAATCGAAGCTTTTTCTTCGCGAGTGATTTTTTCGATTGCTCCCGTAGGACACACCTCCGAACAGCGTGTACATTCGGGACGACAATAACCACGTTCGAAACTCATTTCGGGCTGCATAAATGTTGCAAGATTAGACGACGGTCGCAAAACTCCATTAGGACACTGTGCTACACACAATTGACAAGCGGTGCAATGATTAGAAAAATGTTTAAAACCTCTTGCTCCTGCAGGTTTTACTGGAATTTCGCGTTCGGGAATTTTTTTGTCTTCAATAATGGCAAGTCCACCGTCAACAGTTTTTTCTTGAGCTTTAACTACTGATGCGGCAGCAAGTAATGCGGTGGTGGTGAGGGTTTTGCGAAGCGAATCGTCAACTTCTGGGGTAGCCTTAGTTTCTGCTTTTTCCGATTTGCAACGACCGAAATCAATAGCTGATTTTTTGCAAACATCAATACAATTCATACAAGCCACACAGCGCGAATAATCAATCTTATGCGATTTATAATCAAGTGCTTGAGCCTTGCAGTTCTTTTCACAGAGTCCGCAGTTTACACATTTATCAGCGTTGATGTTAATCTTAAAAACTGATTTTGTAGAAATCAATCCGAGAACAGTGCCCACAGGGCAAACGGTGTTGCAGTATCCACGTCCAGCTTTCCAACTCCAAACACTTATTACAATGAAAGTTACAAGGGCAATACCGAATGAAAGTCCGCTCTTGATCCAAACGTCAACTCTGTAAACTGCATACGATTCGTAATGCTCAGCAATGCTTGCACAGATATTGTGAAGCCACGAATATACAGGCTGAAATAGCGAATTAATCATTCTTCCGTATGCGCTATAAGGTGCAATCAAGTCGGCTACAGGGGCAAAAAATATCAAACACAACACAAACACACCTAAAATATAAAGGCGTGTAGATAGTTTTTTGTCTTTAAAGGCAAAACGGCGTTTTTTAAATCGTCCTGCTATGCGGCTAACAAAATCTTGAAATACGCCCATCGGGCAAATAACAGAGCAATAGACCCTTCCGAACAGAAATGTGAGAGCAATCACAAACAATATCACCCCTATATTGAGCGACAGAATGGCTGGTAAAAACTGCATTTTGGCCATCCAACCTAAGTAAGCGTGAAGCCCGCCGGTAAAGTCCAAAAACAGTATCGTTAAGCTCACCCAAAAAACAAGGGCAAGCCAAAAACGGATTTTTTTAAGCATATATGTTTTAATTAGTGATTTATGTGATTTTTTTTATGTGATTTTATTTGGTGTAATTCATAATAGTGGTAAGTTCGTAGCCATCGTCGTCAATTTCGGTAGACGACAATGTTAACTTACTATTTGAAAGCGACAAAATCCTAATATCTTCCGAAGGACGTCCACTTATCAGAGTAGAAATAACCGAATCGTTCAACAAGCTCCAAGTACCAGAAGCACTGTCGGTTGGACTTGAAAGCGAAAACGTTTTGTTGCTACGAACATCAAAAACAAAATTGCCAACAAGTTCTTTCAAATGTTCTTCGATTTCCAACTTAATAGAATCGGGTGCATATTTTGATTTCTGAAGTTCACGGTTTTTACGATATTGTTGCAAACTTTCTTTCACAACATTGTCGGCAGATTCAATTTCCATATCAATCTGTTTTAACTCTTTATCGATTTCATCAAGAGATTTCAAACTCTGATATTCGCAAAAACTTTCAAGGTCTGAAATTTCAGACTTTTCAAGAGTCCATCTACCTACCAACATTTGCTCCACGCCATCGCTGCATGCATAAAATGATGCAGCGATACTAAATGCAAAAATATATAGCAATTTTTTCATATTCAATTAGTTAGATACCTTTCTAAAGGTAAGTTTTGTTATAATATCAAGATTATCTACCTTTTCGGAAACCACAATAATCATTCGTTGATCGTTGAGTTCTTGCAATTGTACTTGGTCAAATTTGGTATCGCCTTCGGGTTGCATTTTTAGGTAATGGCTCGAAGGGTCGTATTCCCAATAACCACGTTCGGGATTAGGAGTAAATCCTGTGCGTACAAACTTACGATCTGCTGAGAAAACCAACGAGGCTGAACTTACAAGAGCTTCTACAGCTTGCTGATGGTCAACACTATCTTTCTTGTTGGCACGGAACTGATTGTCAACATAACTTTCCATACGCCAAGTACCAATAAGAGGATTTTCCGAAGTGCGAATGTTTGAATTCAAGTCCACAGTATTGAGACTCTTGTTTTGAGCACCAGGGTCGCTTGCATTGGGACGGAACATTATAACAGCCAACAAAATAACTACCACAGCACCAAGCATATAGCAGATATTTTTGTAAAGAGTTTCTTTAGAACCGTCGCCCGTAGTTGCTTTTTTAGTAGTTGATTTTGCAACATTTGCAGTGCGACGTTGTTTCTTTTGTTCTTTCTCTTTTTTAAGACGTTTGCGGTCGGCAAGGTCGCCATAATTTTTGGTAAGAAGGTCGATAAGGTCTTCCGAAGCTGACGAAAACACAGTTTCGCTGTTGTCGATCCACACATGATCATTGAGAAAATATCGCTGAGTGGCAGTACTGTCCATATTAGATGTTACAAAAGGAACAACAGTAACATCTTTTTCTTGACAAACGTCTAACACATTGATAAACGCGGAGTTAGTATCTGCCTTAGGCGAAAAAACAGCAATTACCACTTCGGGCAACTCATTCTCTGAAAGCGAGTTAACACCAGTGGTTACTGCAAAATTGTGGATTTTTAAAACCATCGCCAATTTTTCAGCGATGTTTTTTCCGTCGGGAGCGAACTGAATAAGTATCTTTTCCAATTTTATTTTACTTTTGTATAAATAGTCTTAGTTTCGATTTCACCATCTTTTGTAATCAACACAAGTTGATCGTCGGTGATAGATTCAATGTCCATAATAGCTTTAGAGCCGGAATCTTCGTCAAGTACGTGCAACTGTTTGCCGTCGGCAAGTATAGTCCAACGTCCCTTGGTGGTAATATTATTTACAGTATTAACACAAGTGAGGTCGCTTTTAAATTCCGACTGAGATGATTTGGCCATTTCAGCAAAAAACTCCTTAACATCAGGGTTTGACGCTTCGGGACTGTTAGTTGTAAGTTCGGTCATCTGCCATTTGCCAATGATAAGGTCTTCGGGTTTCGACGAACAAGAACATACACATAATAAAACTGCTAAGATGAATAGAGAAGTGATGAGTTTTGTTTTCATTTTTAGTTACAATTTAGTTAATATCTTTGATAATTACAGCGCAAATATGCAAAAAAAAATGCAATGTTATCATTAATTACCACAAATTTACCAAAAAAAATCTACAAGTCGCCGTCTTCGGGCAATATACTCCGGCTAAATGTAGAAGATATATTATATAAAAGTGTGGCAAGGTCGGCAAGGTCGTCGATAAGTTGCATATGAATCTCGTGAGTGAGTTCCACATTAGGGTTCTCGTCCCAAAGACGTTTGATGTGCGAAAGGCGAAGACTATCAGCCAATTCGGCGGTTTGCTTGGTGTCGGCTGCTACCACGGCTATCTTTTGCGTATCGCGGGTAACGAGGGCAGAAATCAAACTTTGAAAATGATTTGAAATATTATTGTAGTAATGTGCTATTTCGTCGTGACCCTCTTTTGAAAACGATTTGCCAAGAGCTATCAGTTTGTTAAACAATGGCTTGATACCACGATGAATAACATCGCCCATACGTTCGGTCTGTTCTACAATAGAAATCATCGAAAAAATCTGCGAGGTAATCAGATTGCTTGCCTTGCGCCTTCCCACGGCAAAAAGATAGTTGCGAATTTGTTCCTCAATAAAATCGAGTTTGTTTTCCTTAATGTCGAGGTCGGCAATTACCTTTTCTATTTGGCGTCTCGACTCCGGGTTATCGGGATCATAATCGAGCAAAGGCTTGAGCGACTTATCAAACATTCGCCCGGTAAGTTTAATCAATGTGGCTGTTTCTGAAATAGAGAGTTCAATAGCCGATTGAGGCATCACTTCCACATTGATGTCGATATATCTGAGGTGAGGAATGTTGTCTTCGGGAATTGGGCGGTCGGGACATATTTTTTCGATCAAATGCGCTACCGAAATGGTAAACGGCAAAATCACAAGAGCCGAACCAAACATATAAAGAGTATGAGCGTTGGCAATCTGACGTTCGGGTGAAATTGTCCACAAATCGCCAAGCCAATCGAGAAACATCACAAGTAGCGGGGTAAGCGGCACAAAAATAAACGCCGGAACAATCTTAACAAACAAATGCGCTATCATTGTGCGTTTGCTCTGTCGCGATGAACCCATAGCAGCCAACACCACAAGCAAACTGGTGCCAATGCCGCTACCGATTATCAGCGGAAAAGCCTCGTCTAAACCCATGAGTCCCTCTTTGGCAAAAACCATTAATATGCCGGTAAACATACAACTACTCTGCATTATAGCAGTAGCCAATGTTCCCACAAGCACACCAATTACAGGATTTGAAGCCGACGAAACCATTTCAAGAAATTGCGGCATTTCTTTAAGGTCTGACACCGAAATGCTCAACAATTTCATTCCATAAAATACCAATCCAAAACCAAGAATGGCGCTACCGGCATCGCGAATTTTGTCGTTGAACCCGGCAGTTTTTAGCAAAAAACCAACTATCACAGGAATAATGGCGTAGGCAGTGATATCAAATGCAATCATCTGACTTGTAAACGTGCTGCCTATGTTGGCGCCCAGTATTACGGGAATAGTCTGAAAAAATGTCATCAAATTGGTTTCCACAAAACTGAGCATCATAATGGTAGTAGCTCCGGTGCTTTGTGTTACCATAGTAAGCAGAATACCCGTTACAAGACTTGCAAAACGGTTTTTGTTCAGTTTTGTAAGAATATTGCGAATGTTTGTTCCCAAACTACTTTTGAGACCGTTGCTCATAAGCTCCATTCCCAAAAGGAAGAAAACCAAACCGCCGAGTGCACCGGCTATTACCGAAAACCAGTCGATTTCTATCGAAGTGTTCATATACTATCTGATAACAGACGCAATTTTTCTTAACAACTCAATACGGTCGATAGGCTTGGCAATATAATCGGTGCAGCCGGTGTTGAGTATTCGTTCCCGTTCATCGTCCATACTAAAGGCTGTTTGAGCCACAATAGGAACCTTCGGGTCTATTTTAAGAATTTCACGAGCTGCTGTATAACCGTCTTTCACCGGCATTTGCATATCCATAAGTATCAAACCTACATCGCGATTGGCATTAAAAAGCGATACACATTCCTCTCCGTCTTGAGCCCACAATATAGTGGCTCCGGTTTTGGAAAGTATCTTTTCCAAAAGAATATAGTTGATACGGGCATCTTCGGCTATGAGAATTTTTTTGCCTGAGAAATTAAACTCGGGAGCACCAGAAGATTTGTCGCTCGAAGATATGTGAATAGGCTTTTTCTGGGGAAGGCAAATCACAAATTCGGAGCCAACGCCTTCTTCTGATTTTACGTCGATAGTGCCGTGCATCAATTCCACAAGATTTTTGGTGATAGCCAGACCCAAACCAAGTCCATTGTTGGTTTTTACTGTGCCCACTTGCGTAAACCTGCCGAAAATTTTGGTAATCATATCGCGAGGAATACCAATACCTGTATCCTTAACCGACAAAACAAGACTACCTTGGGTTATATTGTAACTGAATGTTACTGTGCCTGTTGACGTAAATTTGATGGCGTTGCTCACAAGATTGATAAGAATCTGCATAATGCGCTGAGCATCACCAAAAACAATGCACGAAGGTTGCCGCAAAGGCTTGATACACACTATGTCAACATCATCTTTGTGAAGTTCGGCACGCAACATACGGCTACGTTCGTCTAACTCGTCGAAAAGATTATTGATGTCGAATGATATTTCTTCAATCTGTATCTTGTTGTGCTGCAACTTATTAAAATCAGAAAAATCGTCCAATAGATGAAGCAGCGAAATGCAACTGTTGCGTATATATTTAAGGTAATGTGTGCGATCGTCGGTGCTGATACTGTCGTCGTTGAGAATATTGCTAAAACCAATAATGGCATTTAGCGGACTACGAAGTTCGTGCGCAAAGTTTGAACAAAGATCATCTTTATTGAGTTGATTATTGTCGTAGTGTTTCGACACTTCGTGAACCATTGCAAATACGCCCTTTTTCTCCACAATTCTTACAACGGTAAACTTGCAGCGCAAGGTTTTAGTGTCGCCGCTGGGCATTATAATATTGAAGTAAAATTCTTCCTTGTCGGAGTAATTTTTCAATACTCCGATAAACTTGCGCTTCATTTTGAAAAAGTCGGATTTGGAAATAATCTCTATAAGATTGTTTTCCAAATACTTATATGTTCGCCCTGTGATACGGCGTATTTCATTGTTGACATGAACCAATTGTTTTTCGTAAAAGACAGCAATTCCAGTGTCGATAGATTGAACTATTTGATTGAGTATATAATAATTCTCTATCAACTTGTCTTTCACCGTTAAACCGTGGTTGGCAATTGATGTATACATAAGCGAGTTTATTAATAAAATCGTTTGTAAATATACACATTTTTCAAATAAAAATCAAGGATTAAACTATTTTAATCCAATTTTTTTTTAAAAGAAACGTTATTAGGTAAACCAAAAACAAAGATGATGTTTAATGCAAAAAGACTAACAGCAGCAGCAATGCTCTGCTTTTCAGCGCTTATGTGCAATGCGCAAAGCAATATTAGCGCAGCCCTCACCGGATTGGGCGCAGATTTTGGCGACAGAGAAAATGCACCTCTCTATAAAATCAAAGCCGACGACAATGGCAAAATTCTGGTGGAACCCGGCATTCGTCTCGGAGCTGAATTATATGCCAACGATTTTACAAGTCTCAAATTTGCCCAAACAATAAGAATGGACTGCATGAAAAAAGCAGCGTTCACCACCGAGTTGATGCTAAGATTCCGCCTTTTCAAAATTTACAAGCACTCGCTTTCTATTGGATTTGGTGGAGCGGCATTTTACCGAAAAACTTGGCAAGACATTGAGGGATACAAAGATGATGGATACAAAAACGGAACTTTGCAAAACAAAGTATTGCCCACTGCCGAATTGGAATACAACTACGTAATCTGCAAGAAAAACGACCTATCGTTTGCTGTTACTCATTTTGGTCCTAAGGCTGTAGGATTTGCCGTTGGCGTAAAACATTGGTTCTCACGCAAGAGCAGCCACTGCAACACTTGTCCGAGTTTTCACTAAAAATTGATTATTTAAGCCAACCGTCTGTGTTTTTGAGGTTTTTGTAACTTTTCAACTCACAGCGGATGGATGCTATTGGCATATCAATCTTGATTTTCAGCGGCACATAGTTGCCGTCGTTGGTAAACCATGCTTCAAGGGCATCTTCCTTTTTAAACACCGACTTGTCGTCGAGCACGGGCACAAATTTTAAACACTCAATCTTACCAAAATCCGACTTTATTACTTCGGTCTTTTTGTATTTGAGCGAAACTAAGTATAAATCCTCGTTGAACCATGTGTGAAGCGGCATCGATTCATTTTTTTCGTATTTTTTATCAAAAATGAACCTCCGCGAGTAGTAAAATGCCGAAATAAGATCAAATGTATGGGGAGGCACTTCGTGACGACCGCTTTTCATACTGTAAAGCACGCAACTATCTTGACAAAAAATATCCTCATTATAACGTTTGTAGTTGTTTTCGGTAACATTGCGGACAGCTTTGAGCGGATAACCGGTGGTAATATCAAAAAGACTTTCGTAAATGTCGTAGATATGCGCCACCTTGCTAACCACGCCGGTAGAATAGCAAACCGCCTTAACATGAAAATAATAGTCGTAGCCTACAGGTTGCAAACCAACAGTGATTTTTAGCTCACCGCCTTTAACTATACCGTACTTAAGATCGTAAACAAGCTCCTCGCCGGGCTGAAATGCAGTGTTTACCTTATATTTTTCCTCAACAATTTGTGTTGCTTTTGACTGATTCTGCGCCGAAAGACTATACGATGTCAAAAGCAATAAAATAATCAAACAAGATTTAGTCATAATTACAAATTACAATTTTCAGCAACAAATTTACGGATAAAACAACAAAAAATCCAGTCTTCTTACATAAAAAAATAAAAAAGTAAGGTTAAATAATTTGGATAAAAGAAAATTTCATATATTTGTGTTTTTCAAATAAACAACATAACGGATCAAAAAAAACTACAATTAAATGCGTAACACCAAGATTGCCGTGGCCCTTGCACTCACTGCCCTAACGGTATTTGCCGCCATATCGTGCAATAGTTTATCTCATTTTGGCAGACTAACCCAAGGACGGATAGTGTACGGAATAGAGTATCCGAAAGAAGAAGGACAGCCCATACTTGTAACACTACTACCCCCTACTATGGAATTGAAATTCAAGGAAAACAATACGGTTATAAACATCACGGGTTTTGCCAACATGTTTAACTTGAAATACATAACCGACAGCCACACTCATACCAACTACACTCTGTTTAGGGTTATGAATCAGAAACTTATGTATAAGGCGGACACCACCGAAAAGGCTTTCGGATACGACCAGATGAACAATCTCACTCTTACTTATACCGACGACACTCTCACTATTTGCGGCTACAAATGCCACAAAGCCATTGCCAAAGGCAACGAACCAGATAGCGAAAGTTACGACCTATATTATACCGACGAAATAGCTATCAATCGTCCCAACACCAACAACCCGTTTAAACAATTAGATGGCGTGCTGCTTGGTTTTCAAGTTAGATTGCACGGTATCAGCATGATAATGAGAGCAATAGAAATAAAGTCAGAGGAGGTTGACGACTCTGAATTTAATATTCCCACTGATTTTAAACAAGTAACTTACAGCGAGTTGCAAGATTTTATCAATGATTATATGAAATAGGCTATTCTGCTAATAATTCCATTGCGAAATTTCATTTAGTTGAGAGTAGTCGGTGTAATCAATCTTAACAGGACATACAGAAATATATCCGTTAGCCAATGCCCATTCATCGGTGTCGTCGGCATCGGGTTCGTGATTCACAAACTTGCCGCACAGCCAATAATACATCTTACGATTGTTAGGGTGAATATTTTCCTCGTAATACTCGTCCCACATAGCACTGCACATTCGGGCAGCTTTGATACCCACAATTTGGTGTTCGGCAGGATTTGGAATATTTACATTTAGGCAAAGAGTGTCGTTACCTTTGTATTCCAACACTTTGGAAGTTATTTTACGAACATATTCGGCTATTTCGGCAAAATCCACATCGGCAGAAAAGTTTAAAATAGAGAAACCCACCGAATGAATATTGTGCAACGCACCTTCCATAGCAGCTCCCATAGTGCCTGAGTACAAAAGGTTTATGCTCGAATTGGATCCGTGATTTATTCCGCTAAGAATAATATCAGGACGACGCGGAAGTATCTTGTAAAGTGCAATTTTAACGCAGTCGGCAGGCGAACCGGTGCATTTATATGCAGTTACCTCTGGGTCAAAAGCGTGCGATGTTCGATACCACAAGGGCAAATCAAGCGTAATACTGTGTCCTTTGCCGCTCTGAGGCTTGTCGGGTGCCACCACCACTACTTTGCCCAAAGGCATAACAGCGGCTACAAGTTCTTTAAGCCCGCGAGCAAAAATACCATCATCGTTGCACACAAGTATCAAGGGCAATGAATTGTTGTCCATATCTTCCATATAATTATTGTTTTATTATCTTAAGTATCAATTAATCAATATCAAAGCCAATGCTTATGACGCGAGAATCTTATTCCCACAAATGCCATTATTATTGAAAATACAAGTATTATCGGCATAGCCCAAACCCACGACTCCATTCCGTTGGGCACGTTCATTCCAAAAAACGAAGCTATCAACGTAGGTATCATCAAAATAATCGACACTGAGGTCATCTGCTTCATTACCACGTTGAGGTTGTTGGAAATAACGCTTGCAAATGTATCCATCATTCCGCTTTGAATGTTGCTGTATATCTGCGCCATCTCGATAGCCTGTTTGGTTTCAATCATTGCGTCTTCGATAAGGTCTTCGTTGATTTCGCTAAACATTGTCTTTTTAGAGTTTTTAAACTTGGCAAGAACAAGTTCGTTGCTCTTCAATGAGGTGATAAAAAACACAAGGCATTTCTCTAATTTCAAAAGTTTGTTGAGTTCCTTGTTTCTAATTGACTTTTCTATCTCCTTTTCAATCAATGATGTATGTTGGTTTATCTGTCTCAGATAATACATAAACGAGTTTGCACTGCGTATAAACAGGTTGAGAGTGAAGTTGATACGGTCGTAAACCGGCTGCGACGAATTTCGATAAACCGAAGGTTGGTCTACAGGCAACACATTGTTGGGCACGTTGCATATAGTTACCGTGTAATCCTCGCCCATAAATATTCCAAGCGGGTAGGTAGAGTAATTCATCGTATCGCCCTGAGTTTCCACCGGAATACGCAAAATTATCATACTCCAATCATCATCCACCTCGTAACGCGGTCTCTCGTCGTTGTCGAGGATGTCTTGGATAACATCTTGCGGAACTTTGAATTTTTCTTGCAATAGTTCCACCTCTTCGCTGTCGGGTTGTACGCAATGTACCCAACAGCCGTTTTCAAGTTCGCTGAATTTCTCGGCGCCCAAGAAACTTCTGTACATCTGAATCATTTGCTAAACCTCCAAATTTCACATCCCAAGAGTAGGGAAAAGGAGGTTTCAAAAAAGAAACGTTCTTACCCCTCCGGGAAAAAATTAAAGTTTTCTAAATTATAAGGGTCTTCGTCCATAGGATAAAAACTTAAGTATTGCTACATTTACGCTGCAAATATAGCGTTTTATTTTTTTAGGTGCAAATTTAGCCAACAAAAAAAGAACGCCTCGGCAAAAAAACTTGCGAGGCGTTATGATCAAATATAAATGTGACTATAACATTAATCTCAAGCCATATTGATTAGTCGCCTAAAGTGGCCACCATCACAGCCTTGATAGTATGGAGACGGTTTTCGGCTTGGTCGAACACGATAGATGCCTTAGATTCAAATACTTCGTCGGTAACTTCGATACAATCCAAACCGTATTTTTCGTAAATCTGACGGCCAACAGATGTTTCCAAATCGTGAAACGCCGGTAGGCAGTGCATAAATTTAACATCGGGATTGCCGGTGAGTTTCAAGCAGTTGCTATCTACACGATATTTCAAAAGCATATCAATGCGTTCTTTCCATACTTCGGCGGGTTCGCCCATAGATACCCAAACGTCGGTGTAAATTACATCACAGTCTTTTACGCCTTGCGCAATGTCTTCGGTAACTGTGATTTTTGCTCCCGAAACCAATGCCAACGACTGACACTTGTCAAGTAAGTTAGCATCAGGCGAAAGTTTTTGGGGACCCACAAGACGAATGTCCATACCCAATTTAGAGGCTATCACAAGCAGCGAGTTTACTGTATTGCAGTGCAAATCACCGAGAAATGCTATTTTTATATCCTTAACATCTTTGTTGAAATGCTCTTGAATTGTAAGTAAATCGGCAAGAGCTTGTGTGGGATGAAATTCGTTTGTAAGACCGTTCCAAACAGGAACACCAGAAAACTCGGCAAGCTGCTCCACTATCTTCTGACCAAATCCACGGTATTCAATGGCGTCAAACATTCGTCCAAATACATGTGCTGAATCCTTGATAGATTCCTTGTGTCCAAGTTGACTGCCCGAAGGAGTGATGTATACAGTTCGGGCGCCTTGATCGGCAGCCGCCACCTCAAATGCACAACGAGTACGGGTGGATGTTTTTTCAAATACTAATGCAATGTTTTTTCCGGTAAGGTGCTTAACCTCTGTTCCCTGCGATTTGGCTTTTTTCAAATCGGCTGCCAACTGCAACATGTAATTGATTTCCTCGGGAGTAAAATCGAGGAGAGTTAGCAGACTTCTGTTTTTTAAATTCACTGTCATTTGGTTAAAACGTTGTTTTGTGCAAAATTAACGAAAAATATTGAAAACCAAGTAAGCGAAATACTGAAATTATTCAGCCGCCGCATATACCTTGGTAAAAAACTCTCTCAATTCGCCGTAAACCGACAATTCAAAAAATGGTGATGAAATATCTACATCTATCTGATAAACAGTATGTCCGTCTTTTTCAGAAACACCAAAAGTGGCATTGAGCCTACCGCCTACTGCCGAAAAATTCTGCGGCGCAAAACCATTGCTCATAGGTTGATTGCACACCACCTTGTAGGTATAATGTCTTGGCACCACAAAGTCAACAGGCATAGAACGTGTCAACTCAGGAAAAGGATTATTGCCCATAAGCACTTTGAAAATAGATTTCAAGTTGTTGCTGCCAAAGGCAAACGATGTATCACTTACGTGTTTTTCTTCGGTAAAAACTCCGTTACTTTGGTCAGAAATTCTACACATACCATCAGAGAGATTGGCAGTAAGATGCAGTTTGTCGGCAAAGGATTGTTGCAACGACACAAAGTAATGATCCTCGGTTAGCATTACAAGATATTGATTGTTGATATTCTGTTTGTTAAGCTGGTCAAAAGGACGGTTAGGATCAGTAGCGTCAATGATATAATTTAATATGTTGTTGTCGTGAATAAACGAAACATAAGCAAGTATGTTATTGAATTGCAACTTGTTAACATACGAAGAATCTACTGTACCAAAATCTCTTGTGGCAGACAACACCGGATATGCATCAAAACCGGCTCTACGCAGCAATGATATTAAAGTGGCATTGATTTCGGCACTACTACCCTTTCTACTCTTTAATATAGTTTCGGGAGCATGATATACACAATTGGAATAAGTGCCGTCCCACTTTATATTAGATGATACATATCCATAAAGTTTTTTCAAAAGCGACAGCGAATCAACACCATCGGCATTATCAAAAATTTCTGAAAGTGTGTCGTTTAGTACAAACGATTTGAGTATAGGTTTCCAAAATACGGAACTGCGACGGAGGTCTTTGGTAAAACGTGTCCAGTTGTTGCTTTCAAACTTTATGTAGCCGGGACTTACAATCTGGTTCCAAACCTCAAATTTTGAAAGATAACGATTGCCGGGTTCATCGTAAGCAAATAGTAGCCGGGTAAGTCGCGCCCAAACATCGGTAAGTGATTGATTTTGATGAATATCCTCGGTTATCTTCTTGGGACGCATAATCAATCGCGAGTCGAAATATTTTTTCTGCGGCATAAATTGATAAATAGTATCCACAGGAACAGTATTATAGGCGGTAAACACATTTCTTACCGACGGAAAACGAAATGTAATCATCTGTCCGCGTTCAGAATATACGTTAACAGGACCATTTGCCGACGAGAAATTCTCATTAATAGAAACAAAATGATAATCGGATAATCGGTCAACTGGAGCGTTTTCGCCGGTAACTAAAAATTCATATTCAATAAAATCGGGAAAATCTGTTACCACCTGCGAAACTTTGCAAGGATATGCACTGTGAAAATCCCACACTTCGGGATGCGAATAGTCGAAAGTTACTTTAGTATACTGTATATCAACAATATCGCCGGCTTTTATTTCAGGAAAATGAATAATCAAACTACTTTTGATACTATCGCGATCAATCACTTCCACATTTTTGTATTTTACTTTATGCTCGGTAACTTTTTGGTTCACAAGTCGATAAATTCGAGCCCTAGTGTTCAATACTTTTTCGTATTCGTATCTTCCGCTGAATGGCACTACTATTTGGTTGTTTTCTAAAAAATTGTCTTCCAATGCTTTGTAACGAATATGATGGGTATTGAAAAACATAACCTGATGGTCGTAAGTGTTGAAAGTGTTGATGCGCTGGTTGATTAGCACCACAGCTTTTGGGTTTCCAAATTGTTCC
>JAEEGL016406159.1_pt1 | contig 16079 bp, 11 predicted proteins | sample 9134231 | NCBI WGS metagenome assembly JAEEGL01 (sample SAMN16246548, study PRJNA631951) | gut metagenome | biome: gut microbiome; feature: rumen; material: fiber-attached | host: Bos | place: Iran: Karaj | collected 2018-10
CGAAACAAGTAGTCGAAGTGGCAAAAATGGTCAGATATTTTGAGGAAATGGGGTGCAGAATGTGCAGTACATGCTCATAATGTTTCCCAAATGTTTCCCAAATTCCCCATAATGTGCTGATAATCAGTGTTCGTTAGCCGCCGCCCAGGCAGCCGTTGAGGAATAATTATCACTCTTACATGATTAAGGGGCTTGCTCAACTGAACAAGCCCCTTTTCTTTGTGCCTGCAAAATGCATCCAACGATTTTCTGGCAAAAAAGCCGCGTATTGTGCGATATTTTGCATGCTTGTTTGGCGATTCAGTTCTATTTTAGTATCTTTACCGCAGAATTTGCGACGTTAGGAGTGGTATATTAAATGATAAAAAGATGGATTATGCTCATAGTCCTGATTACCTGTTCGGGATGTTTATGGGCTCAGAAGCAATATAGTGGAATCTATCCAGGTTTGGCATTCTTCAACAATGAGAACGAATGCGGTACGGGTGCCGTTGTTCCCTGGGCCGGACGACTATGGGTCATTTCTTACGGTCCTCATTGTCCCAGTGGCTCATCAGACAAACTTTATGAGATTACGCCCGACCTAAAACAGATTATCCATGAGGAAAGCATTGGCGGTACACCGGCCAACCGAATGATTTACCGTGAGAGTAATCAGTTGTTCATTGGTCCTTACGCCATTGACTCGGTACGTAGGGTGCGTACCATTCCTCCCACCGTGATGCCTGGAAGGCTGACCGGCATTGCCCGTAGCGTTATCGACCCGGCACATCGGTTATGGATAGGTACTATGGAGGAGGGTTTTTATGATGTCGGGGTGGATAGTCTTGAAGTGAAGACGGTATTCATGGACGGTAATCAAATGCGCAGACTCGGAATGCTACCCAGCATTGACAGTCCTGTATTGAAAGGGGTTCACGGCAAAGGGTTTTATTCGGGTCAGGGTGTCTATGTCTATGCAAACAACGGAGAGGGATCACAAGAGGCCATGAAGAATCCACGTATAGAATCGGGCGTATTGGCCGAATACGACGGACATGAATGGAAGCAGATACGACGAAATCAGTTTACCGAAGTGACTGGTCCCGGCGATATTTACGGAAATCCTCATCCTGAAAGCGATCCCATCTGGGCGGTTGGCTGGGACTATCGTTCGGTGATTCTTGCAACACGAGATGTCTTGAAGGGCTGGCGTTTCTTTCGTCTGCCAAAGGCTAGCAACAGCTATGACGGTGCTCATGGTTGGAATACGGAATGGCCTCGAATAAGAAATGTATCGGCAGACGGCACAGCGCACAATCTGATGACCATGCATGGTATGATGTGGGATTTTCCTCAATCGTTTGCCTATGACAGCTGTTCTGGCATTAGACCATTGTCAAGTTATCTGAAAGTGATAGGCGATTTTTGCTATTGGAACGGACGGCTGGTGTTTGGGTGTGACGATTCGGCCAAGAGCGAATTTCTGAACAAACGTAAGGCAAAAGGGGGCATTGCAGGGCCGGGACAATCGCACTCTAACTTGTGGTTTGTTGATACGGCAAAGGTATGTCACCTTGGCCCTACTGACGCTACAGGTTCTGTATGGCAAAACGAGGAAGTAGAAGCAGGCTCCATCTCCGAGCCGTTCCTGCTGGCAGGATGGAAGAAGCGCACAGCATGGCTTGGAAATGGTGGAAGCAACGAACTTAAATTGACATTTGAGACCGATAAGAAGGGAAATGGGCAATGGAAGAAACTATACACAAAACGCCTTCGTGCAAATAGCTCAAAGGTTTTGAACCTCGAACGATTAAACGGTGAATGGATTCGAGTGAAGACAGACTGCAGCAGTCCGTCGCTTACCGTTTCATTCGTATATGTCTCAAACACTCTCCCATCACCTTCACCCACTTTGTCTCTCGGTCTTAGTCCTTGTGGCGAGGAGCATTGGCGTGGCGGGCTGCTTTACTGCTTGGGCAATGGGCGCAAGGCGTTAGGTATAGTGGCTCATGAAATAAATGGCAACAAAACCACACCTGTCGGTTACTATGAATTAGACGGCGAAATGAACCTGAATAAGAAAGAGAGTCCTGCCGATTCGGTAATGATTGAGAACCAACTGGCCATTCCCGCTAAAGTAGTTACAATTGATGCCGGTTCCTATAAGATAGTTGATGATTCTGGCCGAACTTGGCTATTACCGTTGGGTAATCACAACTATGCTCAACTTATGGACAAGCGACAGACGAGAATCTGCCGTGAAGTCTCCACCGAGCGCGACCTGTTCAATTGTGGCGGAACATTTTACGAGCTCCCAGCCGAGAATGCCGACGGATATGCCAAGATACGACCTATTTGTACCCACGACTTGCAAATATACGATTATGCCTCGTACCGTGGATTATTAGTAATGACAGGAACTACGACATCCTCAGCTCCTCCCTCCGCACATATTATCACCTCCCCCGATGAAAAGTGCCAAGTTTGGGTCGGGGCCATTGATGACTTGTGGCAACTGGGCAAACCACGAGGCGAAGGCGGTCCGTGGGTAAACTCAAATGTCATAGCTGGCGAACCCTCTGACCCCTATCTGCTGGGCCATTACGACAAAAAGACACTTTCCCTGAGCCACAGTTCTGCACAGCCTGTTGACTTCACTATTGAAATAGACGCTACTGGCGACGGCAATTGGCTTGTGTATAGTGTGCAGCGTGTGAAAGCAGGAAAGAAGGTCACAATGCAATTACCAGACGGACACATCGGGAAATGGATTCGCTTCACCAGTAACATATCCACTCGGGCCACAACATGGTTAATATATAAATAGGATTACATTTTCTCTCCCTTAAAGCGTGCCTCTTTCGGGATTTATTCATACATTTGCATACATAAACACGGAATATGGCATCGAACGACGTTATTTCCGACGAAGAAAGCACGCAGAGAGGACAATGAGACAATGGGCGTTCATACTGCTATTGGTGCTTGCGACAGCAGTGCTGGCAGGCTGTAATATCCTGTGGGGTTCACTAAGCATCCCCACACGGAGTGTGATACAGATTCTGCTGGGACACGACGACGTGGAAAACCCGGCATGGCGCTTCATCCTCGTGGAGAGTCGCGTGCCGCAGATGCTGACGGCACTCCTCAGCGGAGCAGCACTGAGCACAAGCGGACTGATGCTCCAGACCCTCTTCCGCAATCCGCTGGCCGGTCCCAGCATTCTGGGTATTGACGCCGGCGCCAACCTCGGCGTAGCGTTGGTGATGCTCCTGCTGGGAGGCACGATTACACTAGGCAGTCTCACGATGAGCGGCTATCTGCTGGTTATCGCCGCAGCCATGCTGGGTGCGCTGGCCATCATGCTCGTGTTGCTAATGCTCTCCCACAGCCTGCAGAGCAAGACGATGCTGCTCATCACCGGTGTGATTATCAGCTACGTCACAGGTTCCATCATCTCATTGCTCAACTTCAGTGCCACAGAGGAGGGCGTCCACAACTTCGTCCTTTGGGGCATGGGCACATTCAGCAACGTGTCGCTGAACCATCTGCCGCTCTACACTCTTTGCATCGCAGCAGGCCTCCTGAGCGCCATGATGCTTACCAAGCCGTTAGACGCGCTGCTGCTGGGCGAGCAATATGCCGCGAATCTGGGTGTGAACATCCGTCGCACACGCAACGGCCTGCTTCTCTCCACCGGTCTGCTCACGGCCGCCACCACCGCTTTCTGCGGTCCCATCTCATTCTTGGGACTAACTGTACCGCACATTGCCCGCATGTGGCTCCACACGAGCAGCCACCTCATCCTGCTGCCTGGCACAATGCTCATGGGCGCCAGCCTCACATTGCTCTGCAATCTGATGTCCACGCAGTTCCGTCCGGGAAGCGTGCTGCCCATCAACGTCATAACGCCCCTCATCGGAGCACCTGTCATCCTGTATGTCATCCTGAAACGGTCAAACTAACTTATAACTCTATAACTGTAATAACATGATGAAAAAATCCATTGCCCTACTCGCCATCGCACTCGTCAGCACGTATGCTTTGGCTGATGTCAATTATCAAGTGATTCCCCTGCCGCAGTCCATCACACTGGACGCCAGCGGAAAGACGGCCCTGCTCGTCAAGGGACAGGCAGTATCCTATCCCGCCGACAACGCCAAGATGAAACGTAACGCCGAGTTTGCCCAGGAGTATCTGGGACTCGTGCCTCAGCTCGAAGTCAAGAAGAAGCCCACGCCGGTGCGCCTGACCCTCGGTCTTGCAAACGACAATCCCGATGCCTACCAGATTACGGTGGACAAGAAGGGTATCGTCATTCAGGGCGCGAGCGAGAGCGGTGTCTTCTATGGCATACAGACCCTGCGCAAGAGCATCGAACAAGAGGAGGGTGACAGCGTGCAGCTCCCCTGGGCGACCATCACGGACACACCGCGCTTCCAGTACCGCGGTACGATGCTCGACTGCGCCCGTCACTTCTTCCCTGCCGAATTCATTAAAACCTTCATCGACATTCTTGCACTTCACGGCGTGAACAAGTTCCATTGGCACCTTACCGACGACCAGGGCTGGCGCTTCGAAGTGAAGGCATTGCCAGAACTGGCAAAGAAGGGAAGCTATCGCCCGCACACGATTATCGGCAGTAACCTGGAGTTGCGTGACCCGGAGAACGCCGTATATGACGACACGCCGGAGGAAGGCTATTACACACAGGCCGAGCTGCGCGACATCGTGGCATACGCTGCCGAGCGCTACATCACCATCATCCCCGAGATTGACCTCCCGGGTCACATGGTGGCAGCCTTGAGTGTCTATCCCGAACTGGGCTGTACCGGCGGCCCCTACTTCGTACGCCCATATTGGGGCATAGACCCCGACGTGCTCTGCGCCGGCAATCCCAAGACACTGGAATTCATCAAGACGGTGCTTGGTGAACTGTGCGACGTATTCCCCAGCAAGTTCATCCACATCGGCGGCGACGAGTGTCCGCGCGGACGTTGGCAGAAGTGCCCCAAATGTCAGGCCAAGAAGAAGGAACTGGGACTCGAAAAGGAAGCCCAACTGCAGACCTACATCAACAAAGAGGTGGAGAAATTCCTCAGCACGAAAGGACGCGAGCTTATCGGCTGGGACGAGACACTTGAAGGTGGCCTCTCGGAGAACGCCACTGTGATGAGTTGGCGCGGCTTTAAAGGAGGCATCGAGGCAGCACGCCTCCACCATCGCGTCATAATGACTCCCACCAGTTTTTGCTACATCGATTACTATCAGCTGAAGAACCACGACGCACAGCCTCACTGTATCGGAGGCTACCTGCCCTTGAGCAAGGTGTACAGCATGGAGCCGATTCCCGAGGAACTCTCGGCCGAGGAGGGCAAGTACATCTTAGGCGCACAATGCAACCTGTGGAGCGAGTATGTGACTAGTCCCGACAATGCCATGTATATGCTGCTGCCACGACTGGCTGCCATGTGCGAGGTGCAGTGGCGACCCGCCGGAGAGAAGAGTTTCGAGCAGTTCACGGAACGTCTTGTCGGATTCGAGAAGATGTACCGTCGTCTTGGCTACAAGTACTGTTCCAGCTACGAATAACCACAGGCACAGGATGATTACACTGCACAATCTCTCCACCGGCTACGGCAACCACACTGTCATGCAAGGCATCAATGCCGAGCTGCGACAGGGCGAACTGGTAAGTCTTCTGGGGCCCAACGGCGTGGGCAAGAGCACCCTGCTGCGGACACTGTCTGCCTTCCTTCCCCCATTAGCGGGTGACATCCGCATCGGCGATAAGCGACTCAGCCAGCTCTCCACACGCGAGCGTAGCCAGCTCATCGGGGTAGTGCCCACGGAGCGGACATCCGTGCAGCACATGACCGTACGCAATATGGTGGGCATGGGACGTACGCCCTACACTGGATTCTGGGGCGGGCTGAACGACGAAGACCGTCGCGTGGTGGAGGATGCCATGCAGAAGACGGGCATCGCCCACCTGCAGCATCGCTACATCAACACGCTGAGCGACGGCGAGCGGCAAAAAGTGATGATTGCCAAAGCCGTAGCGCAGGAGACACCAATCATCCTGCTCGACGAACCGACGGCCTTCCTCGACTATCCAAGCAAGGTCGAGATGATGCGTATGCTGCTGCGTCTGGCTCACGGGATGCAGAAGACTATCTTCCTGAGCACGCACGACGTGGAGATGGCACTCCAGCTGAGCGACCGCGTGTGGCTCATGGAAGAGGGCCACATCACAGCCGGCACACCGCGCCAACTCGCACAGGATGGGTACATCGCGCATTTCGTATGCCGCGAGGGTGTTCAATTTGATGCACAGAGTCTCACCATCCGGCTCGCCAACCCGAACCCGTCGTGAGCCACAAGCCCGCAATGTCGTGAACCCCTCGTCCCATCCCGAGTACGGCGCATGGCTGCAAGCACAGCTGGGATGCAAGGTGCAGAAACTCTCTGTCAATGCGGGCTTCTCGTGCCCGAATCGTGACGGGAGGATAGGCACAGGCGGCTGCACGTTCTGCAACAACGTAACGTTCCATCCCGCCTATTGCGACCCGAAGTTCAGCGTGACACAGCAGTTAGAGGCTGGCAAGCGGTTCTTTGCGCGAAAGTATCCCACAATGAAGTACTTGGCCTACTTTCAGGCCTACACCAACACATACGCCCCACTACGTCGCCTCAAGGCACTCTACGAGGAAGCTCTCGCAGTGTCCGACGTGGTGGGGCTCGTCGTTGGCACACGGCCCGACTGCATGCCCGACGACCTGCTTGACTATCTGTCCGAACTGAACCGCCACACGTTCCTCATCGTCGAATATGGCATCGAAAGTGCCAACGAGGAGACCTTGCACCGAGTCCATCGCGGCCACACTTTCGCACAGAGCGCCGATGCCATCCGTCGCACAGCAGCCCGCGGCATCCGCACAGGGGGGCACATCATCCTTGGCTTTCCGTGGGAGACAGAGGAAGAGATGATGCGCGGTGCCGATGAGGTTGGGCACCTACCGCTCACGACACTGAAGCTCCACCAACTGCAGATTATCCGTGATACGCCTATGGCCGAGGAATACATGCGCCATCCTTGGCCCATGCCAACAGCCGAGGACTATGCCCGCCTCGTATTGCGTTACATCGCCCACCTGCCCCCTTCACTCGTCCTCGAACGCTTCGTGAGCCAAAGTCCGCCCGAGCTCGTCATCGCTCCCCACTGGGGCATGAAGAATCATGAGTTTGCTGATATGATGAGGAAGATTTCACGTGACATTACTTGTACAGCATAATCGTAAGAGGGAGAGACAAGCATCACATTAGAAAATATTTGATGCATTTTCGCATCTTTTAACTCATGAGCAGCTCCCATATCACAAATTATCACTATCTTTGTGGCTGATAGAATGAAACTACCACCAAAGGAAACATACACCATGTTACGCACAGGAAAGAGAATTCTAACGGCTGTTATGCTCATCATGGGCTTGCAGGCCACTACGGCAAAGGCTGAGAATCTGGAGCTGAACGACATCTGCAACGGCGTATATAGCGCGAAAGGTTACGGCGGGCTGACGCCGATGATGGACGGCGAGACGTACAGTCGCCTCTCGACCGACCACAAGCAGATATTGACCTACAGTTTCCGCACAGGCGAAGAGACGGGCGTACTCTTCGACGTCGGCAATGTGAAGGGAAAGATACAGTTGGAGCGCATTGACGGCTACATCATGAGTCCCACGGAAAGCCACATACTTGTGCGCACAGAGACGAAGTCCATCTATCGGCGTAGCCACACGGCCGTCTATTATATATATAATGTAAAGAACCGCACGCTGGAACGCCTGAGCGACGGCGGCCCGCAGGAGGTGCCGGCATGGAGCCCCGACGGCAACATGGTGGCCTTTGTGCGCTAGGGCAACCTCTTTCTGGTGAAGCTGCTGTTCAACAATAGCGAGAGCCAGATAACGAAGGACGGCGAGATGAACAAGGTACTGAACGGCAAGCCCGACTGGGTGAACGAGGAGGAGTTCTCGCTGAGCCGCGCCTTCGACTTCACCGCCGATGCCTCGATGCTCGTGTGGATTCGGTACGACGAGAGCGAAGTGCCGCTCTACACGTTCCCGTGGTTCAAGGGACTGATGCCTGAGCGCGAGGAATATGCCGAGTATCCGGGAGCTTATGAATACAAATATCCGATTGCCGGCGCGCGCAACAGCACGGTCAGTGTTCACTCCTTCGACATCAAGAGCCGCGTAATCCGCCAGATGCAACTGCCTCTCGAACCGGACGGCTATGTGCCACGTATCTATTGCACGAATGATGCCGAGAAGGTGCTCGTCCTGACGCAGAACCGCCACCAAAGCCGACTTGACATTTATTTGGCCAACCCGCGAAGCACCGAGTGCCGCTGCATCGTACGCGAGGAAACGGAGCGATACATTCCCGACAAGGTGTACGAGGAATTTGGTCTCGTGGAAGGAGGCTTCGTGCTGATGAGCGAACGCAGCGGCTTCGCCCACCTCTACCTCTACGACCTGAACGGCACGCAGAAGCGACAGCTCACGAGCGGCGACTATCCCGTAACCTCTTTCTACGGCTACGATGCCAAGACGGGAACCACCTACTATGCCTGCGCCCAGGAGAGTCCGCTCCGCCGCACCGTCTGCCGCAGCGACCAGAAGGGACGTGCCACCAGCCTCTCCACCCAACAGGGCATGAACAGCGCCGTCTTCAGCAAGAACTTCAAGTACCACCTGAACACATACAGCAACCTGAATACACCGCCCGTCTATACCCTGTGCGATGCCACGGGCAAGGCACTCAAGACATTGGAGGACAACCACGAGCTGCGCGAGAAACTGGCCACGAAAAACCTTGGCGAGCGCCGTTTCTTCACGTTCAAGACGCAGGACGGCGTCGAGCTGAACGGCTTCATGGTGCTCCCCGCCGACTTTAGCGAAGCAAAGAAATACCCCGTCGTGATGTATCAGTACAGCGGCCCAGGCAGCCAGCAAGTGCTCGATTCGTGGCAGACGGGCAATATGGGCGGCGCGCTCTACGAGCAGTACCTCTGCCAGCAAGGCTTCATCTGCGTCTGCGTAGATGGACGAGGCACTGGCGGACGCGGACGCGACTTCGAACAGCAGACGTATCTCCATCTGGGCAAGCTCGAAGCCCACGACCAGGCCGAGGCTGCCATCTACCTCGCCTCACTCCCCTATATTGACGGGAAGCGCATCGGCATCTGGGGATGGAGCTACGGCGGATTCAACACCCTGATGAGCATGAGCGAGGGTCGCGGCGTCTTTGCCGCTGGCGTGGCTGTGGCGCCCCCCACCTCATGGCGCTACTATGACAGCATCTACACCGAACGTTTCATGCGCACGCCCAAAGAGAACAAGGAGGGATACGACGACTCGCCCATCGGGCGCGCCAGCCAGTTGCAGGGCCACCTGCTCATCTGTCACGGCATGGCCGACGACAATGTCCACTATCGCAATACAGCCGAATATGCCGAGGCACTCGTGCAGGCCGACAAAGACTTCGGCATGCTGGCATATACCAATCGCAATCACAGCATCTATGGCGGCAACACACGGCGCCACCTGTTCCGCCAGATTACACAATGGTTCAACCAATACTTACAGAAATAACAAGAGGGTTCTTCCCTCTCCCTTCAAACCCATTAACCCCATTAAATCCATTAAGCTATGAAGAAGTATGTATGCGAAGTATGCGGCTGGGAATACGACCCCGAAGTGGGAGCGCCCGATGCCGGCATCGAACCTGGCACGCCGTTCGAGCAACTGCCCGAAGACTTTGAGTGCCCCATCTGCGGAGTAGGCAAGGACCAGTTTGCCGAAGCCTAAGCCATGCAGGCACACCCACGGGCGGAGGAGACGCAACGTCCTCCCCACCCCAACCACCCCCCTCATCCCCCCCGGCGCCAACGGCGCAAACCAACAAACTGAATAATATCCACACACACAAAATCTTACCCACTATGGACGCAGCACTTATCAAGCAATGCGAGGCAAAAGCCCAGGAATGGCTGGCTTCGCCCTACCATGACGAGGAAACAAAGGCTGAGATTCGCGCCATGTTGGCCAACGAGGACAAGAACCCGCTGGTGGATGCCTTCTACCAGAATCTCGAGTTCGGTACAGGTGGCCTGCGCGGCATCATGGGCGCAGGTACAAACCGCATGAACCGCTACATCGTAGGCATGGCCACTCAGGGCTTCGCCAATTACATCCTCAAGGCTTTCCCCGGAGAACAGGGACTCAGCGTAGTCGTATGCCACGACTGCCGCAACAACGGACGCATGTTTGCCGAGACAGTAGCTGCCATCTTCAGCGCCAACGGCATCAAGGTCTATCTCTTTGAGAGCCTGCGCCCCACACCCGAAGTGAGCTTCGCCATTCGTCGTCTGGGTGCCAAGGCTGGCGTGAACGTCACGGCAAGCCACAACCCGAAAGAGTATAACGGCTACAAAGCCTACTGGGAGGACGGTGCCCAGGTGATTGCCCCCCACGACACGGGAATCATCGACGAAGTGAACAAGGTGGGCATCGAGGATGTCAAGTTCGAACCAAACAAGGAGCTCATCGAGATTATCGGCGGCGAGATGGACTACGACTACATGACTGCCGTACACGAAGTGATGATCGACCAGGATGTCATCCTGCGCCAGAAGGACCTGAACATTGTATATAGCGCCATGCACGGCACGGGACGCGTCATCGTCCCCTTGTGCCTCCGCAGCTGGGGCTTCCAGAACATCCATGTGGTTCCCGAGCAGATGGTCATCGACGGCAACTTCCCCACCGTTATCAGCCCCAACCCCGAGAATGCCGAGGCCATGACACTGGGTATGAAGCTGGGAAGCCGGCTCGGTGCCGACCTTGTGGTGGCCACAGACCCCGATGCCGACCGTCTGGCCATCGTTTGCCGCGACCCCAAGGGCGAGTGGATGATTATCAACGGCAACCAAACCGTGATGATGTTCTGCTACTATATCATCAAGAACAAGCAGACACTCGGACAGCTGCGTCCCACAGACTTCCTCGTGAAGACCATCGTGACCACCGAAGTCATTGCCCGCATGGCCGAGAAGAACAATGTGGAACTGCGCGACTGCTACACGGGCTTCAAATGGATTGCCCGCGAGATTGCCATCAGCGAAGGCAAGCAGAAGTACATCGGCGGCGGCGAAGAGAGCTTCGGCTTCCTGCCCTTCGACAAGGTGCGCGACAAGGATGCGCCTGCCAGCATCTGCCTCATCTGCGAGATTGCCGCATGGGCCAAAGATCAGGGTATGACGCTCTACGACCTGCTGATGAAGATTTACCTCGAATATGGCTTCAGCTTCGAGCACACCATCAATGTGGTGCGCCCTGGCAAGAGCGGAGCCGACGAGATAAAGGCCATGATGGAGAACTTCCGCAGCAATCCCGTCCGCGAGATTGCCGGCAGCAAGGTGGTTCTGACAAAGGACTTCAAGAGCTTGATTGCCACCGACGGCGAAGGAAACGCAACGAAGTTGGACATGCCCGCCACGTCAAACGTGCTGCAGTGGTTCTGCACCGACGGCACCAAGGTGAGCGTGCGTCCCAGCGGTACCGAGCCGAAGATTAAGTTCTATCTCGAAGTGAAAGACACGATGGGATGCGCCGACTGCTACACCGGCTGCGTCACCCGTGCCAAGGCCAAAGTGGAGCAAATCAAACAGTCGCTAGGCATCTGATGACGCGCTACTTTGCCTTTTGCCAAGGGGATGTGCTTCTCACCACCGAGGGACACATCCCCTCTGGCATTCAGCCCCCGTTTCCCCTGAAGTCGTGGAACCTTGTCACCACCCTCCATCAGGGCGATGATGCGTTGCAAGTGATTCGCTTGGACGCACCAGTAGTGCAGGAGGGACTGCAGATGATGGGCCTGCGCAAGTCGTTCCAAGTGCTCAACCCGACGGACTATCAGCTGGCAGGCAAATGTGCCGAACTCATCTATTGGGATTATCAGACGCGCTATTGCGGCGTGTGCGGTTCCCCATTGGCGTGGCAGACTGATATCAGCAAGCAATGCCCGCAGTGTGGTAAGGAATGGTGGCCCTCGATAGCAATCGCCATTATCGTCCGCATCCTGCGTGACGACCAGATTCTCCTGGTACATGCACGCAACTTCCGCGGCCCACACTACGGTCTCGTGGCAGGTTTTGTCGAAACGGGCGAGACACTGGAACAGGCTGTGGAACGCGAGGTGTGGGAAGAGACGCGGCTCCGTATCAGTAACCTGCGCTACTTCGGGAGTCAGCCCTGGCCTTATCCTTGCGGTCTCATGGTGGGATTCACCGCCGACTATGCTTCGGGCGAACTGCGTCTCCAACGCGAGGAACTGGGTGGCGGTGGATGGTTCGACCGCGACCACCTTCCTCTACTTCCCGATAATGCGTCCATTGCCCGACGCCTCATCGACGACTGGGCAGGCAACGCATAATATCAGACTTGGGGCGCAACCACACGGCTGCGCCCCAAGTCTTTATTTAAGAAAGGATTATTCCTTTACGAGCTTGACCGGACCGAGCAAGCCGGATGGCTGCAAGTTCGACCCTGCATTGAAAGGATTCACCGTAGCGTATGTGTGGCGCTCCTCGGCAGGAAGCTGCAGGTCACCCACCATGCGGTTCTGCCAGTTGTTCACCACCTCGACGCGCACAGTATTCTCGCCCTTGACAAGGAGGTCGGAGACATTCACGCGATAGGGACGTGTCCACACGCCGCCAGCATAGTGGTCATTGACATAAACGCGTGCCATCACCATGACCTTGCCCAGGTCGAGGTAGGTGCGGCCCTCAGGAATACTCTCCAAGGTGAACGTATTGGCATAATCCACTTGTCCGGAGAAGAACTTGATGGCCGGGACGTCGCTCAATGCCAGCGAACGCAGGGTGTCCATCTGCACAGGTTCGACTGGGCCGCGCATGTCGGCCTGGAAAGTCAACGTCCAAGGTGTGGCGATGCTGTCCACGACAACAGGTTCGGGGAAGTTCTCAGTATCCTTGAGTGCAGCGAGCTGCTTGGCGTCGGCCTTGCGGAAGACGACAAAGGCACTCTCAAAGGAAGCCAGTCTAATGGGCACGGTGGTAACACCCTCCATCGACTCGGCAAACTCGGGTAGCAGACGGCTCTCGCCAGTCACAGGGTTCCACAGCTCAGGCATCATGCCAGCCACGCGGAAGTCGGCATCGAACTGGATTGTCTTGTTGCTTTGATTGCTGACGAAATAAACTTCGCAATCCTTCAGTGTGCGATGGATGAAGCTTACAGACTTGTCGGCGGTGTAGCAGTCGGGGAAGATGCCCAGCTCGTCAAGCACGGGCTTCAGCTCCGTACCAGCGGGATAGACGCGACCCTTTCCGTAGGTAGGCGATGCATACAGCTGGTCGGCCAGCTGGCGCACGACCTTGTCGCACTCGGGATAGTTCTCCATGCTGGGCGATGCTGTAGGCTTGGGGCCAAGAATGGTGAGTCCCTGCTCGACGAGGCGAGCGATGCACGTAAGCACCTCGGGGCGTATTGTGGTCTGATTGGGCAATACGAGTACGCCATACGACATTCCGCAGGGGAGCATGAGGCGTCCGTCGCGCACCTTCGCCGTTTTGAGTACCTCGGCATTGATGTAGTCGAAGCAATAGCCGCGCGGCAGAGCAGGCGTACATACGCCCGTCATCTTCGGAGCATCCTCGCCGATGTAGTAAGCCACGTCGGCCACATAGCGGCCCTGCTGCAACATATAGTTACAGCGGCGGAGATAGTCGGTGAAGAGGTCCATCTGACTGAACCAAACGTTCTTGCGATTAAACTCATTGCCAAACCAGGCGCTGATACCGGGGAATGTGGTATCGTCCGGCTGCTGGATGAACACATGGAGCAGCGTGGCGTTGATGCCTTCACAGAAGAAACGGTCAGTGCGCTGCTTCATCACCGCAGGATAGCGGGTGAAGGCGGGACCGCCAGCGGTGCAGGACTCGGCCCACACCTTACGTTTGCCATAGATATGTGCACAGCTGCTGGCAGCACGGTTCTCGATGTCTCCCAGCGAGCCTTCGCTCCAGAACTCGCCAGCCACCTCGTCGCTCTGCCCGCCATACATCAGGAACTCGCTGGGGAAGCCCCAGTGGCCGTAGCACTCGAGCCAGGTGGTGAGTCCATGCTTATTGCTGACTTCACGCAGACCGCCCACATAATCGTATGCCACACGGTCGGCCACCAGTCGGCGCAGGTCCCAAAGGAAGCGCTCGCTCTGATCCTGAGAGCCGATCACCTGTCCGTAGAGTGCAGGCAGATAGGGCACGGGGTCGTAGTGATAGCGGTTGCGGAAGGCCTCAATCATGTCGTCGGTCCAGTTCTGTCCGCCCGTCTCGTAGCTGTCCTCAACCACAATCTTGAAGCTCTTGCGGTCGGCAGCCGGTATGCGGCGCAATATCTCGCCGAGGAAGGCATCGAAGTGAGTGGCCACATGCGTCTTGCTCATCTTGTCGATTTCCAGTCCCGTGGCAGAAGGAGAGGCAGGGGCATTCTCCGTGCGTGTGGGGGCAAGGCCGGTGCGCAGGATGGTCCATGCACCTTCGGGCACCTCCCATTTCAGTGCACCGTCTTCGCCCAGTTTATCCGTGATGTCAGTTACCTCGCAGGGCTGCACGAGGAGGCCGTCATCGTCAGGCTCGGCCTGGGTGGGCCACATGTATTCGCCCCACATGGGGAGCGGCGTCTGGAACATCTTGGCTAGCGACTTCTCGGCAAAGCGCTCCATGCGCGGCTCGTCCGAGAGGGTGGCATGCACGTCAAAGTCGCGTGGCCCGCCGGTAAAGGTAAGGCGCACATCCTGCGTGGGCGTGTCGGGTACGGATATAACAATGGGCGACATGGGAATGAAGCCCACGTTCAGCGCGCCGTTGGTGCGGTTAAGGTGGACCGTCTTCAAATTGACATACTCGTCGCCCGCCTTGGCCTCGATAATCACATTGGCCAAGAGATAACCACGGGGCTCGAAGGTAATGCTGCGCAGCGTGAAGGGTGCGTCGAAGTGGATGTCCTGCACGCAGTCCTGCCCGGCGGTCTTGTGGATATCCAAAGCCTGAGCCGTGAATCTGTCGGACAGGCAGGGGAAGGCCAGCACGCGTTCGTCGCGCGAATCAGCAGGCAGCGCAGGCAATGTGATTGTCTGCTCCGTGCCGTTGCCCTGCACTGTCACCTGAGCACCAGCCAGATAGCGCATCGACTCCTGAGGCTTCACCCACGGGCCGCCACTCTGGCTCCAGCCCGGACAGTTGAAGATACCAATCTCGATGTCGAGCTCGGTGGCTTTCTTCAGGGCGGCATGCATCACCTCCCACCATCCGTCACTCAGCACGGGGTGCGGGCCGGCGGGAATGTTGTCCTGCCAGATGTTACCGATGAAGGCGCGCGTAATGCCGACCTTCTTCATCGACTCAAGGTCGTGCTCAACGCCCTCGACCGAGATATTATCACTCATCCAGTACCAATAGACAGCCATGCGCTGGTCGTCCGGCAGGTTCTGGAAATTCTCCAGCAGCTTTTCGCGGCTGGGATCGAACACTGAGGTGCATGCAACAAGTGAGAGAGACAGCGTTGCAAGCGTGTAACGGAAGATTCGTTTCATGTGTGTATAAAGAGGTTTTATGTATTGTCGTTCAATTGTCAGTAACATAGGGAATGCGTCAGTGAATGTAGCCGTCGTCCTTGATGTTCCATAGCACGGCGACTGTGAGTCCGCCAATCACCGAGACGCCGCTCATCAGAATGAAGAGGCTGTCCCAGCCGAAGTGGTCGGAATACCAGCCGAGGCCGGCACCCGTGAAGATTACCGAGACATAGCTCATCAGGCCGATGAGGCCCACGGCACTCGATGCAGCTTTCTTCGTTACTTGATTCGAGGCGATGACTCCCAGCAGGGCTTGCGGGCCGTAAAGGAAGAAGCCGGCCAGCGCCAACAGCACCAGCACGAGCATACTGCTGGCATCGGCGGGCAGGAAGTGCAGGGCCACCAGACACACCGCCACGATAGCCATC
>JAEEGL010832685.1_pt1 | contig 16078 bp, 13 predicted proteins | sample 9134231 | NCBI WGS metagenome assembly JAEEGL01 (sample SAMN16246548, study PRJNA631951) | gut metagenome | biome: gut microbiome; feature: rumen; material: fiber-attached | host: Bos | place: Iran: Karaj | collected 2018-10
AAAAAGACATAACCGAGTCGGAGCGAGTGGAGGAAGTCTACGTAGTGAAAATGGCCAAATTCCGACATGACCTTCACTAATTAAAATTCGACAAGTTTATGAAAAAGTACATTGAAATTCCATTGGAAGTCATGGAGCGCCTTGTAGAAGGCAAGTGTGTGGAAGGTTCACTTCGTCGTGACGAGTGGACGGGTAAAGTAACCTTTAGGGCCTATCAGCGCCAGTCGCGCGGCAGACACGAACGTGTGGTGTGTCAGCTGGAGAACGGATGGCTGAAGGAGTCGCCCCGACGTTACAAGTTCTTTAACAGCGTCAAGAAGGAGCTGGGTCGCCGCATGGTGGACGTGGTGATGCATCGCGAGCTGAACACGGCTATGGAGGCGCTGGAGATAGAGGAGATATTGGAGAACGTGTAAATTGAAGATTGAAAAATTATGTTTGCATATCAGAAGAATTTCTGCAATCCTACGTTGCCCGTGGACGAAGCGCAATTCTTTGCGCTCGTCAGGGCGACACAGTGGAACGAGGACATCGACAAGTTCCGCGAGACGGGCGACCAGTCGCTGAAGCGCAAGCTGCCAGCCTTCATCTTCCAGGCCACGTTCGACGAAACCACCTCGAAGAGCGGCAAGACTGGTGCCTGGCGCAAGCAGGCGGCAACACGCCTGACGGGACTTGTAGTGATGGACGTTGACCACGTGGAAAAACCTCGCGAGGTTTTTCAACGTGTAATAATTGAAAAATGTAAAAATGAAAAAATGGGCATACTGCTCGTTTACATCACCCCCTCAGGCCACGGTCTGAAGATTGTCTTCAAGGCGCGTACGGAATGGGGTAATCTCATCGACAACCAGCACCAGATGGCCCGTGTGCTGGGCCTTGAGGTCGACGAGAGTTGCAAGGACGCCAGCCGCATGTCGTTCATCTGCAAGGAATCAGACATCTTGTATCTGGACAAGGAGTTGTTTACCTACGAGAACAAGGCGTTTGCTGAGCGATACGATGCTGAGTATCGTGCGGGGCATAGCGCGGCTGAGAGAACGAACACGAATGAGACGAATCAAACGAATAAAGAATTCTCAAATTTTCAAATTCTTGACAAAGAAAAAGATTCGACAGATTCGACAGATTCGTGTTCAGAAAAAGAATTAGCGTTCAAGGGCATTCCCTACAGCGAGATCATCAGCGAGTGGTGGCAGCGCAATGGTGGTGAGCCGCAGCAGGGCGAGCGTAACGTCAAGCTCTACCAGCTGGCCGTGAACCTGCGCGCCATCTGCGACAACAATCGCGAGCTGCTCCTGGCCGTCATGCCGCGACTGGGACTCGACGAGCAGGAACTGCGCAGCATCGTCGACTCGGCCTGCAAGGAGCCGCCCAAGGGACTGTCGAAACCCATGCGCGAGGTGTTGGAAAAGTGCACAACGGGGGGTTCTTGCGTCCCTGCGGTAGCAAGCGGCCAAGGCCGAGCGCCGCTGTGCACTGAGCAGAATATCAATCAGATGCTCTGGGACTGGGGCGCTGAGATTGAGGCGCTGAGCAAGGACTTCCCGCTGCTGAAGGACATCACGAAGGGACTGAAACGCAACCAGTATCCTGCGGCGCTGTTCGTGGCTGGCGGACTGCTGATGACCTTGATGACGCGCTGCACCTATCGCTTCTACCATCGTCCTGAGGAGCTGCGCCGTCTGAATAATTCGACGCTGATTATCGGCGACCCAGCCAGCGGTAAGTCGTTTGCAACCCGCCTGTTCAAACTCCTAGCTGCACCCATCGTAGCTGCTGACAAGGCGGGCAAGGAGGCCATCAACGCCTATCGTGAGCAGATGCGCACCAAGGGTGCCAACAAGGAGAAGCCCAAGAAGCCGAAGGTCGGGGTGCGTGTCCATCCCGCTCGAACGTCGAACGCGCAGTTCATTCAGGACATGGTGACCTCGGTGGAGACGGTGGACGGCGAGGAGATGCAGCTGCACATGCTAACCTTCGACACGGAGCTCGACAACACCGTGACCGTACAGAAGGGCGGCTCGTGGATTGACAAGCAGTCGATGGAGCTCAAGGCCTTCCACAACGAGGAGGACGGTCAGGCCTACTCGAACAACGACTCCATACTGCAGGACTTCTACGTCACCTGGAACTTCATCTACACAGGCACGCCCATCGCCCTGAAGAAGAAGGTGAACGAGCAGAACTTCGGCTCAGGCCTGGCTACGCGCCTGACGTGCATCCCCCTGCCAGCCACGAACTTCGAAATGATGGAGCGTGAGAGTCATGTCGACTTCGAGAGCGACGGCCGCCTGAAGGAGTGGGCCTTTAAGCTGGATCGCGTGAAGGGTGAGCTCAGCGTTCAGAAGATTGTCGACGAACTCTACGACTGGACGGCACGACGCATGGCCGATGCCAAGGAGAACGACTCCAAGGCCGACGAGATGCTGTTGAAGCGCTGCGCCTACCACGGCCTGAACTTCGCCGCTCCGTTCATCGTCATGCGCCATTGGGCAGACATCCATCAGGACGGCCAGTACTGGTGCGGCCAGTTTGAGACGGACGAGGTGGACTGGCATCTGACTGAGCTGATTGTGAACATCCAGTACGCCTGCCAGCGCCACTACTTTGGCGCGATGGCCGAAAAGTACTTTGACGACAAGACGCGCGATGCCTCCGTCAACATACAACGCAGGGGCAAGACTATCGAGTCGTTCAACCGTCTGCCTGAGGAGTTCACTGTCGACGATGTGATGCGCTGCTTCGCGCTGAAGAACAACACCTCGGCTCGCACCAAGGTGTCCCGTCTGCTGAAGGATGGGCTGGTAGAAAAGGTGGATGAGTTCGTAGAGAACGGCACCACGAAGGCTAAGTACAAGAAGACTGGGGCTGTGATGATTTGACGCTAACTGCGGGCAGGGCTTCGTCCCTGCCAACGCAGTTCTTGCAAGCGACCAAGGTCGAGCGACGCAGCTACGCAGCTACACAGCTACACAGTTGCATAAGGATTTTAATATCTTGCAAGCATGTCGACTATCATTTGCCGCATCTTCTCGCGAAGTTCCAGTGGCTCGAGCACCTCAATGCCGCTGCTGTGGCGCAGCAGTTCGCCCAGGAAATCGGAGGTGGGACGGATGTCATAGGAGAAATCGGTGTAGTCGGGCGTGGATTCGAGCTCGCGCTGCGAGTGGTGCAGGGGCAGCGTGCGCAGGTAGTTGGGCATCCACTTGTGAGCACGCAGGATGACGTGAGCCATGGGCGTATCGTTGGTCAGCACGCCAAAGTACTCTGAGAAATAGTTCTGCGCAGAGAAGTCGGCTGGCATCTCGAAGCCGTCGTCCGTCAGTACTGCCATCGTCATACGGTCCGTGGCGTAGATGCGCATCTGCCCCTCGTCGTTAAGTGCCAACAGATACCAGCGCTGGCGAAACAGCTTCAGGGCGTAAGGGCAAACCGCCTTCTCGTAGCCCTCGCCCTCGAACTTCTGGTAGCCTATACGCAGCTGGTGGTTGGTGCGGATGGCGCGGATGATGATGTCGAGATACTCTTCGCCAGCAGGCGCAGTCTCCAGCACCACGCGCTCCTTCACGGCAGAGCTGTCGGCCAGCACGCCATGAACGGCGAGCGTGGAGAAGAGCCAACGCTCGATGCTCTCGTCGCTGAGCACCTCCTTGTTGCTGATGAAGTACTTATACGTCCTGGGGTCGCAGTCGATGATGATGCCAAACATATCCAGGATGGCGTCGCGATGACGGTTGAACGACGAGCGCGGCAAGGGGTTGCCGCCAGCCACGCCATCCTGCTGCCACTTCTGGTTCAGTTCTTCCAGAGTCTGTTCGCGATAGGCTCTGAGCGTATTGATAATCCAGATGTACTGGTGAAATATCTGAGCTGGTTTCATGACTGCAAAAATACGGATTCTTTTCAAGAAACCCTTCTCTTTCGTGTACTTTTTTGCGCTAAAAGAAATAAAATGTGAAAAAAACGTGGCGTCTGCGGAAAAGTTCGTATCTTTGCCCTCACTATGGAACAGAACGTATTTGCAAAACTCATAGCCGGGCGCCTGCAGATAGCCGAGAAGAACGTGGCAGGCACGCTGGCACTACTCGAAGAGGGGTGTACCATTCCGTTCATTGCACGCTACCGCAAGGAGCGTACGGGTGGGCTGGACGAGGTGAAGATTGCGGCCATCAGCGAGCAGTTCGACAAGCTGCGCGAACTGGCCAAGCGCAAGGAGACCATCCTGAAGACCATCGCTGAGCAGCAGAAGCTGACGCCAGAGCTGCAGCAGCGCATCGACCAGACGTGGGAGACGACGGAGCTGGAGGACATCTACCTGCCTTTCCGCCCGAAACGCCGCACGCGCGCCCAGGTAGCTCGCGAGCAGGGCCTGGAGCCGCTGGCCACGATTCTGCTGCAGCAGCGTGAGCGCGACCCTGAGGCTGCCGCCCGCCATTTCATTGTGGGCGACGTTTCAGACGTCGCCACAGCCCTCAAGGGTGCCCAGGACATCATTGCCGAGATGGTCTCTGAGGACGAGCGATCGCGCCAGCAGGTGCGTGGCGCCTTCCGCCGCACGGCCGTCATCACGTCGAAGGTGGTCAAGGCCAAGCAGGACACGGATGAGGCGCAGAAGTATCGCGACTACTTTGACTGGCACGAACCCCTGCGTCGCTGCACCAGCCACCGCCTGCTGGCCATGCGACGCGGCGAGGCTGAGGGCATCCTGAGGCTGAGCATCGACCCCGTCAGCGACGAGGAGTGCGTGGAGCGGTTAATCCGTGGGTACGAGGTACGAGGTACGAGGTACGAGAATGCTTGTTGGCGATTAGTTGCCGAGGCTGTCGAGGACGGCTACAAGCGACTGCTAAAGCCCTCGATAGAGACGGAGTTCAGCAACCTGAGCAAGGAGCAGGCCGACGACGAGGCCATCCGCGTCTTTGCCGAGAACCTGCGCCAGTTGCTGCTGTCGGCACCCTTGGGACAGAAGCGCGTGATGGGCATCGACCCAGGTTTCCGTACGGGCTGTAAGGTGGTCTGTCTGGACGCTCAGGGCAACCTGCTGCACCACGAGGCCATCTTCCCACACCCGCCCGTGAACCACCGTATGCAGGCCACCGTTCATCTGCAGCAGATGATTGAGCAGTACCACGTCGAGGCCATCGCCATTGGCAACGGTACGGCATCGAGGGAGACCCGCGCCTTCGTCGAAGAGGTTGTTAATCTCGCTCCTCGTTCCTCGAAAGAGACCGTCGTTCCTCGAATTTTCGTGGTCAGCGAGGACGGCGCCTCCGTCTACTCCGCCTCGAAGGTGGCGCGCGAAGAATTTCCTGACGAGGATGTCACTGTGCGTGGCGCCGTCTCCATAGGCCGCCGCCTGATGGACCCGCTGGCTGAGCTGGTGAAGATTGACCCTAAAAGCATTGGCGTGGGGCAGTACCAGCACGACGTGGACCAGACGAAGCTGAAGCAGCAGCTGGACCAGACGGTCATGAGCTGCGTCAACAGCGTTGGCGTGAACCTCAATACCGCCTCGCAGCACCTGTTGCAGTACGTCAGCGGACTGGGCCCTGCGCTGGCCAAGAACATTGTGGACTACCGTCGCGAGAACGGTGCCTTCGCCTCGCGCGCCCAGCTGAAGAAGGTGCCCAGGCTGGGACCTGCCGCCTTCGAGCAGTGTGCCGGATTCCTGCGCATCCCTGGTGCCAAGAACCCGCTCGACAACTCAGCCGTCCACCCTGAGAGCTACCATATCGTTGAGCAAATGGCTAAGGATCAGGGCTGTAGCGTGGTCGACCTGATTAATAATAAGGAAAAGCGCCAAGCCGTGGAGCCACAGCGCTATGTTACCAATGAGGTGGGACTGCCCACGTTGACGGATATCATGAAGGAGCTGGAGAAGCCTGGCCGCGACCCTCGCGAGCAGATCGAGGAGTTCCGCTTTGCCGACGGCATAGAGACGGTCGACGACCTCGTGGAGGGGATGGAGCTGCCTGGCATCGTGACCAACATCACCGCCTTTGGCGCCTTCGTCGACATTGGCGTCCATCAGGACGGACTGGTGCACATCTCGCAGCTGGCCGACAAGTACGTCAAGGACCCCAACACGGTGGTGAAGCTCCACCAGCACGTCCGCGTCCGAGTCGTTGAGGTGGACCGTCGACGTAACCGTATCTCGCTGAGTATGCGGGGCTTACGCTAAAAAAATCACTCCATTGGGAAGAGGCCGAAGAGCTTGGCGTCAATCATGTCTGTGACCTGCTTCAGGGCCTCAGGGCTCTCGCCGAACTTGCAGTTGTCGCCATCGATGATGATGAGCGGTCCCTCGTAGCTCTTAATCCACTCCTCGTAGCGCCGTTCCAGACCCTGAAGGTAGTCCAGTCGCATGGTCTGCTCGTACTCGCGTCCGCGCTTCTGAATCTGTGCCACGAGGGTGGGGATGCTGCTGCGGATGTAGATCATGAGGTCGGGCAGACGGACGAGCGACATCATCAGGTCGAACAGGTCGCTGTAGTTCTGGAAGTCGCGGTCGGACATCATCCCCTGGCCGTGCAGGTTGGGCGCGAAGATACGGGCATCCTCGAAGATGGTGCGGTCCTGAATGATGGTCTCCTTCGACTTTGAAATCTCGACAACCTCCTTGAAGCGACGGCTGAGGAAGTAGACCTGCAGGTTGAACGACCAGCGGGGCATGTCGGCATAGAAATCCTCAAGGTAGGGATTATCTTCAACGGATTCGAAACGTGGCGTCCAGCCGTAACGGTGGGCGAGAAGTCGGGTGAGCGTGGTCTTGCCACAGCCAATGTTTCCTGCTACTGCGATGTGCATTTTCTTGGAGAAGTTAGAGGGAGTTAGAAGAAGTTATCGGCCTTTGGCCTTAGAAGTTAGAGGAAGCGTTTGGAGGAAAGAGTCCGAAGAGAGTCTGGTCGATGCGGTCGACTATCTGCGTGAAGTCCTGGGGACGATGCTCAAAGTCGAGAGGGTCCTTGTCGATGACCATCACACGCCCCTTGTAGTGTTTGGTGATGAAACTTTCGTAGCGACGGTTCAGGTTCTCGAGATACTCCAGCTGGATGGTCTGCTCGTAGCCGCGACCGCGCTGCTGAATGTTACCCACGAGGTGAGGCACGGAGGCGCGCAGGTAGATCATGAGGTCGGGCAGACGGACCAGCTCCATCATCTGGTTGAACAGCTCCATGAAGGTGTCGTAGTCGCGTGCCGAGAGGTTGCCCATGTCGCGGTTGTTCTGCAGGAACACGTAGACACCCTCGAAGATGGTACGGTCCTGGATAATCGTGTGCTCGGCCTGCTGGATGGCTATGAGGTCGCGGAAGCGCTCCTTGAGGAAGAAGACCTCGAGGTTGAACGACCACCGCTGGATGTTGCGATAGTAGTCTTCGAGGTAGGGGTTCTGGTCGACGGCCTCAAAGCGCGGCTCCCAATGATAGTGTCGCGCCAGCATCTTCGTGAGCGTGGACTTTCCGCTGCCGATGTTTCCTGCAATGGCGATGTACATGCCTAATTGAAAATTGAAGATTGAAAATTGAAAGTCGCGATTAAGCGAGAGCAGAGCCAAGCTTGCTTGAGCTATGCCGAGCGTGAGCGACTTCGATGCGAAGCATCAAGATTGAAAATTGAAGATTGTGGGCTACGCCTGACTGAAGCTTGCGACGGTGTCGACGAGGGCGCGCGGATTGCCCATGTCGAAGCGCTGGCTCTTCAGACGGACACCCATCATGCCGATGCGTGCGCGCACGGCCTCGAGGGCTGCCGTGAGTTCTATCTCCTTGGTGCTGCCTTCTTCGTCAGCACGCTTGATGTCAGCCGCCAGCTGCTCGAACACCTCAGGCGTCAGGATATACTGGCCGAAGACGGAGCAGTACTCCTTCTGTCCCTTCTGGTTGCGCACGCCCAGGAACTCCTCAGCATAGGCGGGCGTGGGCTTCTCGCAGAGTGCCGACACGTTGAGGATGCGCTCGTCCTTGTCCTCCCAGACACCTGTCATGATGCCGAAGTGGCTGACGGTATTGGCCTCGACGGGATAGAGTCCGACGATGAGACGGTTGTAGCGCTCGTATTGCTCAATGAGCTGCAGGGCGCAGGGCTTGTTCGTGAGCGAGCGGTAGAGCGTGTCGCCAAGCATCAGCAGCACGGGCTCGTTGCGCGCGAACTCCGCAGCCTGGAAGACGGCGTGGCCAAAGCCGCGCTTCTCGCGCTGGTAGACGTAGCGCAGGCGCTTGCCGATGTCGAGGATGCGGTTCTCGTACTCCTGGCTCTCCTTGTTGAGCTTGTTCAGGTGCTCAGGGGCCAACGGCCGCTCGAAGAAGTTGGCATACTGCTGGCGCTCCTCCTCGCTGCCAAGTACGAGGCATATCTCCTCGATGCCGCTCTTGACAAGCTCCTCGAGCAGAATCAGGATGACAGGGCGCACCATACCGTCAGGGCAGGGGATGGGGAAGAAATCCTTCTTGAGTCCGCGTGTAGCAGGGTAGAGGCGTGTGCCGAAGCCGGCTACAGGGATGATGGCGCGGCGGACGGTATGGACGGGCTTGATGGTCAGCGTGTAGGCCTTCATGCCTTGCTGGTTCAGGTAGTCGACAAGCTGCTGCTGGGCTTCTGAGGAGCGTGCCAGGAACTGTACGGAGCCGTCGCCGTGAGAGCCCACGCCCTTGCCACCATAGACCAAGGGCTTGATGTGCTCGTCGGCCAGTACGGCGTGCAGCTTGGGCGATGTCAGCTCTTCTGGACACATGGGCGCCACGTGGCTGTCGAAGAGAGCCTCGGCCTCGTTCATCAGGGCACCCAGCTGCTCGACGTTTCCCTCAGCCATATACTTGATGGCGCGATTGACGATGTCCTGGTTCAGCACGCCCAGCGCCTGCTGCTCGCGCTCCTCCACCTCGTTGGCGGCGAAGGGATAGGCACGGTTCAGGTCGCGCAGAATGCGCACCGTGTCCTTCTCGGCACAGAGGTCGGCAAAGACCCAGTGGAGTGTCTTCTTCACGTTGAGCGCCTGTACCTCCACCTCGTCGCCGTCGAAGGTCATGAGGTTGGGCTTGACACCAAAGGCGCAGGCCTGGTCCAGACGTCCGCAGCGCGAGGAGGTGCGCAGCTCGCCAACGTAGGCGATGTTCATCTCGCCCATCGTGTTGAGGTTCAGATTATATAATAAGTTGAACGCGCGCGCGACGAGAACGCAGATGGCCGCCGACGAGCTGAGGCCCGACTTCATGGGCAGCGTCATCGACGTAATCTTGATGCGCACGCCGCCCACCTTGTACCATTCCAGCATATAGGAGGCCACGCCAGCGCAGTAGCAAAAGAACGAGCCCGACTTGGCGATGCGCTTCAGCTCCTGCTCGTCCATGCGGCAGGCGAAGTCTTGCCATTGTGTGTCAATCTCAGGGGCCATACTCTGCATCTCGAACATGCTGGACTTCTCAACTTCGGCATAAATGCCCTGTTCGATACCTGTGACGATAGCGGCGCCTGGGGCTATGTCGGCATTCATGGTGCGATAGTGGCCAGCCCAGTCGGTATGTTCACCAAAAAGACAGAGTCGGCCTGGGACGAAAAGTTTTATCATAGACATTTTTAGGTTTTATTTTTTGATTTTGTAGGCAAAAGGTAAGAAAAAAAGCGTAAAGTGGAAAGCAAACACCGAAAAAAAACGGTTTTTCTTTGGCGTTTTTGTTTTTTTTACTTACTTTTGCACCGACATCAATAATTAATAACCCGTTTAAAACCCCATTTATTGCCTATCGGAACAGCTTTTACTTCATAAAAAATACTAATTATATGAAGAAGTTCGAAGGAATGACCGACGAAGAGTTGGCATTGCTGTACGTAGGAGGAGATAACAGGGCTTTTGACGAATTGCTGTCAAGAACTCAGACGAAGTTGTTCACTTATATCATGTTCGTGGTGCGCGACCACGATCTGGCTGACGACATCTTCCAGGAGACCTATTTCAAGGTCATCACCCGTCTGCAGGAGGGTCGCTATACGGACTCAGGCAAGTTCATGTTCTGGCTGACGCGCATCGCCCATAACGTCATTATGGACTGGTATCGCCAGCAGAAGTCGGAACACATTGTGGAGCCAACGGAGGACAACGACCTGTCGAACCTGCGTGGCGCATCAGTACTCGACAGCTATCGCGAGACGGAGATGGTGAACGAGCAAGTGCTGTGCGACGTGAAGAAGATGATGAACCTGCTGCCCCCGCCACAGCGCGAGGTGGTCTACATGCGCTTCTTCCAGCAGCTGTCGTTCAAGGAGATTGCCGAGCTGACGGGTGTCAGCATCAATACCTCGCTGGGACGTATGCGCTACGCCCTGATGAACCTTCGTAAGATGGCGAAGGAGAACAATATAGAGCTGGTGCTGGAGTAAATGGCGTTATAACGTTATGATGTTACCACGTCGTTATATCGTTATTTCGTTATGACGTAATAACGTTATGATGTTATATTGTTATCACGACATTAAAGCGCCTTTAGCTGGCTGATGACCGCCTCGGGTTTGTCGGCCTTGAAGACGTAGCTACCTGAGACGAGAACGTCGACGCCTGCGGCTACGAGTCGCGGAGCCGTCTCGCCCTGTACGCCACCATCAACCTCGATAAGCGCCTTGCTGTCGTGCTCGTCGATGAGGCGGCGCAAGCGTTTCACCTTCTCGATGGTGTTCTCGATGAACTTCTGTCCGCCAAAGCCTGGATTAACGCTCATCAGCAGCACCATGTCGACGTCGCTGATGATATCCTCGAGCAGGCTGACGGGCGTTGAGGGATTCAGCGTTACGCCAGCCTTCATGCCGGCATCGTGAATCTCCTGAACCGTGCGGTGCAGGTGGTCGCAGGCCTCCAGATGGACGTTCATCATCATAGCGCCGAGCTTAGCCGTCTGTTTGATGTAGCGTTCGGGCTTCACAATCATGTAGTGTACGTCGAGTGGTTTGGTACACAGGGAGGCGACGGCCTCGAGGACAGGGAATCCGAAGGAGATGTTGGGTACGAAGACGCCGTCCATCACGTCCAGGTGGAGCCAGTCGGCCTCACTACGGTTAATCATCTGGATGTCGCGGTCAAGATGCAGGAAGTCGGCTGCGAGCAATGAAGGAGAAACGAGTGTCATTGTTCCTTTTTCTTTTTTACCTTTTTTACTGTTTACCTTTTGGTTTCGCTTTTTGCCTAACCACTAATTCAGGCAATACGCCATACCGTTCTTGACGCGATAGGTGTATGCGAACAGTTTGATTTTTTGGAGCGTCTTTTCGCTCGGCGTCATTTCTTCGCGAGTAAATATTTGCATAGGCTGGTTACATTTGTTTGTCTATTAATGAAACGCAGCCGTTTGCAATTTATTATGTTAACGTACAAAATAATTTTCAATGTCCTTGAAACCGTTGCAGAAGGCGGCAGCGTCCATACGCTTCTTGCCTGCCAGTTGCAGCTCGTCAATCTGTAGCCACTCATCCTCGCAGCTGACGTAGAGGTGCTTCTTGTCTGAGCTGAGGGTACCTGCTTTGGCTTCTGCGACGCGTCCAGTCTTCGATGTCTTGTAGAGCTTTAGCACAGTCTCGCGGCCATCGGGGCCGACGAGTGTGGTCCAGGCACCAGGGTAGGGGCTTAGTCCGCGCACGAAGTCGTATATACGCTTCGCAGGCTGCTGCCAGTTGACTTCGCAGGTCTCCTTGAATATCTTTGGTGCAGATTTCAGGTCTGAAGTCTCGTCTTGTGCAATGCTGGCTGGCTTTCCGTCGGCAGCAATAATGGCATCGAGGGTCTTGAGACAGATGGTGGCGCCCAGATGCATCAGTCCGTCGTAGACATACTCTACGTCGGCCGTATCGGGGATGTCGAAGGGCATCTGCATGATGATGCGTCCTGTGTCGATGTCGTGGTCAAGGAAGAACGTCGTTACGCCCGTCTGCGTCTCGCCGTTGATGACAGCCCAGTTGATAGGAGCCGCGCCACGGTATTGTGGCAGCAGGGCTGCGTGGACGTTGAACGTGCCGTACTCAGGCATCGCCCAGACGACCTCGGGTAGCATACGGAAGGCGACGACCACCTGCAGGTTGGCTTCGTACGAGCGGAGCTGTTCTACAAAGGCGGGGTCTTTCATCTTCTCAGGCTGCAGTACGGGCAGGCCGTGCTCCTGGGCGTATTTCTTGACTTCCGAAGGCTGCATCTCCGTCTGGTGACGTCCCACGGGTTTGTCTGGCTGTGTCACCACGGCCACCACGTTATATTGGTTCTCGACCAGCGCCCGCAGCGTCTCCACCGCGAACTCCGGCGTTCCCATAAACACAATTCTAAGGTCTTCCTTCCTCATCTTCAATCTTCAATTTTCAATTTTCAATTTTCAATCTTGATGCTTCGCATCGAAGTCGCTCACGCTCGGCATAGCTCAAGCAAGCTTGGCTCTGCTCTCGCTTAATCGCGACTTTCAATTTTCAATTAGGCCGTAGGCCGCTCTTAGTCTTCGCTCATGTCGTGCACCATCTTTCTATATAAAGTGTAGAGCCGCTGGCGCGAGATGTAGCCTATCAGGTGGTTCTCTGTGTCGACGACGGGCAGCCAATCGGCACGTGTTGCCTCGAAGGTGCGCATGACGCTGGCCATAGGTGCCGTCTCGTGGAGTGTGGCAGGCGGCTCCTGCATGAGCTGGCTGGCCAGGAAGTGGTGGTAGAGCTCTATGCGGAAGACGACCTTACGGATGCTGAGGATGTCGATCTCGCCGAGTAGTGTGCCTGTTGCGTCGACGACGGGCAGCACGGCTGTGCGGCTGCGGCTTATCTGATTGACAATCTGTCCCAGTTCCATGTGGGGGCTGACGGCCATGAAGTCGCGGTCGATGACTGATTCGAGGTTCATGAGTGTCAGCGCTGCGTGGTCGGTATGGTGTGTCAGCAGCTTGCCCTCTTTGGCCAGGCGTGCGCCGTAGATGCTGTGTGGCTCAAAGATGTTGATCGTGAGGTAGCTTGATACGGCTACTATCATCAGGGGCAACAGCAGGCTGTAGCCGCCCGTCAGCTCGGCTATGAGGAAGATGCCCGTCAGGGGTGCGTGCATAACGCCCGACATGACACCAGCCATTCCCATCAGGGCGAAGTTCTTCTCAGGTACGTAGACGCCTACTTCGTAGATGTTCCACAGGCGTGCGAAGAAGAAGCCGGCGAAGCAGCCTACGAAGAGGCTGGGCGCAAACGTACCGCCACAGCCGCCGCCGCCGTTGGTGGCGCTGGTGGCGAAGACCTTCGTCAGCAGCACCAGGGCGACGTAGACCATCAGCATCGATGTGTGTCCGGCGAAGAGCGAGTTGTTCAGAATCTCGGCCCAGTCGGCCTCCGTCTTGCCGTTGAGCAGCAGGTTGATGCTGTGGTAGCCCTCGCCGAAGAGTGAGGGGAAGAGGAAGATGAGCAAGCTCAGCATCGAACCGCCAATGGCCAGCTTGACGTAGGGCTTGTCCTTGAAGCGTGCAAAGATGCCCTCGGCAAAGCTCATAGTGCGCACGAAGTAGAGGCTCATCAGTCCGCAGAAGATGCCCAAGAGCAGGCAGGCGGGTATGCGCTGCACGTTCCACTCGTTGTCCAGGTGGAAGGTGAACAGGGCGGCGTCGCCGCTGAAGATATAGGTGAAGCAGGTGGCCGTCACGCAGCTGATGAGGATGGGCAGTAGCGACGACATCGTCATATCGATGAGCAGCACCTCGAGCGTGAAGACGAGTCCGGCGATGGGGGCCTTGAAGATGCCGGCGATAGCGCCAGCAGCACCGCATCCCACGAGTGTCATGAGTGTCTTGCGGTCCAGGTGGAACAGCTGCCCGAGGTTCGAGCCAATGGCCGAGCCTGTCAGCACGATAGGTGCCTCGGCGCCGACGGAGCCGCCAAAGCCGATGGTGATGGCTGAGGCTATAACGCTCGACCAGGTGTTGTGCGACTTCAGTCGCGACTTGTTCGAGGAGATGGCGTAGAGGATGCGGGTGATGCCGTGCGAGATGTTGTCGCGTACGATGAAGCGTACGAAGAGCGAGGTGAGGTAGATGCCGATGACGGGGTAGACCAGATAGAGCCAGTTGGCGCTGTCGCTGGTGAAGCGGCTCGTCAGCAAGGCTACGATGAGGTTGATGATGCCGTGCAGGACATAGGCTGCCACAGCGGCAAGGAAGCCAACGATGAGCGCCAGGATGATGATGAACATCTTGTCGCTCATGTGTGTCTTGCGCCATTGGTGCAGTTGTGCTATCACGTTAGCCATCTCTTATCTCTTATCTTATATCTCTTATCTCCTAATAATTTCCACTTCGCCGTTCTCGCGCAGACGGATAATGCTGCTGGGTTGGTGGGGCTGGTGCTCCTGTCGGCGGCTCCAGCAGACGTAGTCTACGGCTTCGATGATACGTGGGTCGATGTCGCGGTAGTTTTGGGCGGCCGGCTCGCCGCTGATGTTGGCCGATGTGGAGACGACGGCCTTCTGGAATCGGTAGCACAGCTCGCGTGAGAAGGGCTCCTGGGTGATGCGCAGGGCTATGGATCCGTCGTCGGCTATGAGGTTGGGTGCCAGGTTGACGGCGCCGTCGAGGATGAGTGTAGTGGGGCGGGCGTCGCTGTCCTTCAGACTGTCGATGAGCTGCCAAGCTACGTCGGGCACCTGGCGCACATAGCGCTGCAGGCGAGCGTCGGAGTCGACCAGGCAGATGAGTGCCTTCGAGTCGTCGCGCTGCTTGATGTCGTAGACTTTCTTCACGGCTTCGGCGTTGGTGGCGTCGCAGCCGATGCCCCAGACGGTATCGGTGGGGTAGAGTATGGTGCCGCCTCGGCGCATCGTCTCAACGGCATTCTTGATGTCTTCTTCGCGTGTCATTAGAACTCTGAAGTAAAGTGGAACTGTATGTGCTCGAAGTCTTGCTGTGCCATTGACAGGACGTAGCCGCTGTCGGCCAGGAACACGTCGCGTCCCTCCTTGTCTTTGGCCATATATTGGTACTTGCGCTTCTTGAAGGCTTCGAGCTCCTTCTCGTCGTCGCTCGAAATCCAGCAGGCTTTGTAAAGGTGAACGGGCTCCCAGCGGCACTTGGCGCCGTACTCGTTCTCCAGACGGTACTGTATGACCTCGAACTGCAGTTGGCCGACGGTGCCGATAATTTTGCGGTTGTTGAACTGGTTGACAAAGAGCTGGGCCACGCCCTCGTCCATCAGCTGATCGATGCCCTTCTGCAGCTGCTTGGCCTTCATGGGGTCGTCGTTCTCAATGTATTTGAACAGCTCGGGCGAGAATGAGGGCAGGCCGCGGAAGTGCAGCAGCTCGCCCTCGGTGATGGTGTCGCCTATCTTGAAGATGCCGCCCGTGTCGGGCAGTCCCACGATGTCGCCAGGCCACGCCTCGTCGATGGTCGACTTGCGCTGGGCCATGAACTGCGTGGGCGAGGTGAAGCGCATCGTCTTGCCCTGACGGACGTGCAGATAGGGCTGGTTGCGCTGGAATCGGCCTGAGCATACCTTGCAGAAGGCAATACACGAACGGTGGTTGGGGTCGATGTTGGCCGTTATCTTGAAGATGAAGCCCGTGAACTTCGGCTCCTCGGGCCGTACCTCGCGCTCCTCGGCCTTGGTGGGGCGGGGTGAGGGAGCTATCTCCACGAAACAGTTCAGCAGCTCTTGCACGCCGAAGTTGTTCAGCGCTGAGCCGAAGAATACGGGGGCCACCTCGGCCTCGCGGTAGCTCTCGACGTCGAACTCTGGGTAGACACCGTCGACCAGCTCGAGGTCGTCGCGCAGCTTCTCAGCATTCTGTTCACCAACTCTTTCGTCAAGCTCAGCGGAGTCGAGCTCTACGCTCACCTTTTCCGTCACGCGCTGTTTGTCGGGGGTGAAGAGGTCGAGCTTCTGCTCGTAGATATTGTAGACACCCTTGAACTTGGCACCCTGATTGATGGGCCAGCTCAGCGGTCGCACCTTGATTTCCAGCTCCTGCTCCAGTTCGTCGAGCAGGTCGAAGGGGTCGCGGCCCTCACGGTCCATCTTGTTGATGAAGATGATGACGGGCGTCTTTCTCATGCGGCAGACGGTCATCAGCTTTCTTGTCTGCGTCTCT
>JAEEGL012299130.1_pt1 | contig 16078 bp, 11 predicted proteins | sample 9134231 | NCBI WGS metagenome assembly JAEEGL01 (sample SAMN16246548, study PRJNA631951) | gut metagenome | biome: gut microbiome; feature: rumen; material: fiber-attached | host: Bos | place: Iran: Karaj | collected 2018-10
CCCCGCAGAAAAATGAAGTCACCCCTTGCGGGACTAATGAAGGAATGAAGACGCTGACGCTAATGAAGAAATCAAACGCTCCGGGGGAGCGTTTTTGAGCGGTGACCGAAGAATTTTGCAAAGCAACTATAACCGTTCTGCACTGATGCTCTGCAAAATTCAAGAAGAGCCCCCTCGATCAAAGATCGAGGAAACGGGGGGAGGTGGAGGGGTTTCCGGGGTTCCCCGAAGTAACTTGTTGCTTTGGGGGTTCACGGGTTTAGGGAGGTTAGGAGGGTGGGCTCCCCAAGCGGCGTCAGCCGCCTGTTACTCCTCCGAGATCTGGAGTGAATGAAGCGCCGGGGCGCTTCAGAGCCGATCCGCGACCAATCCCGCAGGCTCGAAGCAGCGATAAAAACGCTCCGGGGGAGCGTTTTTGAGCGGTGACCGAAGAATTTTGCAAAGCAACTATAACCGTTCTGCACTGATGCTTTGCAAAATTCAAGAAGAGCCACCCCGCAGAAAAATGAAGTCACCCCTTGCGGGACTAATGAAGGAATGAAGACGCTGACGCTAATGAAGAAATCAAACGCTCCGGGGGAGCGTTGCGGGTAAGACTTGAAGCGGTCGCCCGCACCGAGCCGTTCATTTCACTTTTTTCAGCGCGCCCCCTCAATTTGTTTTGACAAATCGAGGGAGGGGAACAAGGGGGTTTGGGGGATATATGAGGGGTGGGGATCCCCCGAAAATGAACGGTTTGCATGATTCAACGGGTCGCAGCATTTGCATTAACTGCCGGCAGGCAGGATCTTTGCGCATTGCAGTTCGTCTCTGTCATATGATCACTCCTCCTCCAAGGACGGTATCGCCGTCATAGAACACCGCCGCCTGGCCGGGAGTGGGAGCGCGCTGAGGTTCGTCGAGCGTTATATCCGCGCCGTTTTCACAAAGTTCGACGGCAGCGCGGCACGGTTTTTTGCGGTATCTTGTCATTACCTCGCAGCAAAACGTCTGCGATTGCGGTGCGCTGATCATATTGACGTCTCTGACCGAAAAGCGCGTTTTATACAGGTCCTCTTCTCTGCCGAGCGTGACGGTATTTTCTTCCGCATTGACGGCGACGACGTACATCGGCTCGCCGAAAGCGATGCCGAGACCTTTTCTCTGCCCCACGGTATAACGGATTATTCCCTTATGTCTGCCGAGATATCCGCCGTCGACTCCGATAAAATCGCCGGGCTTCGGCGTTTTGCCGGTGACCGACTCGATGAAAGCGGCGTAGTCGCCGTCCGGAATGAAACAGATATCCTGGCTTTCTTTTTTCTGAGCATTGATGAATCCGTTTTCTTCCGCTATTCGCCTTACCTCGCTTTTTTCAAGTTCCGACAGCGGAAAGAGGGTTTTCGAGAGCAGTTTCTGATCCATTCTGTAAAGAACATAGCTCTGATCTTTCGACGGATCGAGCGCTTTTTTCAGCCGGTATTCTCCGTTATCAAAAACTATGCGGCAGTAATGACCGGTCGCGATAAAATCGCAGCCGAGTACCTCCGCCCTCTCGGCAAGTCTGCCGAATTTGAGCTTTTCGTTGCAGCATATGCACGGATTTGGCGTAAAACCGTTTTCATAATCCGATATAAAGGCGTCTATGACGCTTTTTTTGAATTCTTCTCTGAAGTCGAAGACGTAATGCGGTATGCCGAGTCTGCGGCATACGGACGCGGCGTCGTAGGCGTCGTCCGCGGTACAGCACGTTTTTTCTTTATATTCGTCTTCTTTGCCGTCGTAGAGCTTCATTGTACAGCCGATACATTCGTAACCGGCTTTCGTCAAAAGATACGCCGCGACGCTCGAATCCACGCCGCCGCTCATGGCGACGAGAACTTTTTTATTTTTCATTTCACTTATCAAATATCTTCATCAGCTTTGCCGAAAGGGCGGCTCTGCTCTGCTCAAAATCTTCAAAATCTCTTATTTTATATATATTCCACGTATTCTCCGAAGTTGCCGGAGCCCGTTCGGAGACGAGCTTAAGTTCGCAGCTGAGATGCGCCGCTTTGTCTTCGCATACCGCGCCTTTATCGCCCCACGAAAGGAGCTGACCGCCGATCATTTTATCGTATGCCGGCACTCTCAGCCCGGTTTTGATATAAGGCGAACCGGGGTGTACGGGTTTGAATGAGAATATATCCCAGTCAAAACATTCCTTCACGCTCCAGCAGACGTCCGGCGCGACGATATAGTTCGGATTCCACGTTCCGTTTATAAGCGTGTAACCGTCTTCGATCAGTTCGGGCGTCGTCTGATAAAAGTTTTCCCAGCTGAAAACCTCTGTGTTCTTCGATACTATATAGTTTACGTCGTGACAGAAGCCTTCCCAGCAGACCGGCGTTTTGAAATTGGCAAGCACGGAATCCGACAGTTTTCGCACGAACATCGCAAGCATTCTTTCGCTCGACAGCCGCGCATCAGAATCGACGGGAATGCCGCATTCTTTTGCGTATTCTCTGCATTTTTCACAGTTTAGCCACTGTTTTATATCTGCTTCGTCGCCGCCTATGTGTATGCGGTCCGAGTACGGAAACATTTCGCACAGCTCCGCTATGATCTTATCGAACGCCTCGAAAACCTCTTTGTGAAAACCTATGATGCCGTTATGACCGAACAGCTCCGGGTACGCTTTCAGAAACGGATCGCAGTGTCCCGGCACGTCGATCTCGGGCATGACCTTTATACCTCTTGCCTCGGCGTATTCGTTAAGCTCTTTTATCTGCTTTTTCGTATAGTGACGGTCGGGCGTCGGCAAAAGCGGGAACGTATCGCACGGCAGCGTATAGCTCTGCGTATCGGTAAAATGCAGATGCAGATACGAGAACTTATAAAAGCGGCAGAGATCTACGTATTTCAAAAGATATTCGAACGGATGCCAGATGCGCGCGAGGTCTATCATCAGCCCGCGGTACTCGCAGTCGGGGCTGTCTTCGATCTTTACGGCTTCGATCTGCCCGTCTTCGTCTTCGAGCTGTAAAAGCGTCGCAAAAGCGTTGTTCATTCCGGTCAGGTCCGAAGCGTAAAGGCGTATGACGTCGGAGCAGTCTACGACGTATCCGCCGTATACGATATTGTCGGTGCAGACCGCCTCGATATTTACCGCGTCTTTACCGCAGTCGCGCTTTTTTGCATGAAGAATCTCTCTGTACTTTTCGTATGCGTCGGCGGCGGCGCCGAATCTTTTGTCGCATACCGTTTTGCCCGGTCTCATCTTTCTTCCGAGCGGTATAACCTTTTTCGGAGCCGGTATCAGTCTGATCATCTTTCTCTCCTCTTCTTTTTTTTATTATTTTATCATTATTATCGGAAAAAGTCAAGGACTGCGGAGCAAAAACCGTTAAACCGTTTTTCATCCGGCGTATGACGCAATTCGACACAGATCGATTTTTTGTTAATAAATTCAATCATTTGTTCGTATAATATTATTTTTTTCGACATATTTGATTGCTTTAATTTGGTAATTTTTTCTGTTAAAATATAACTGACAATAAAAAATAAGGAGATATAATATTATGAAATCAACCGGTATTGTAAGAAAGATCGATGAGCTCGGAAGGATAGTTCTTCCGATGGAACTGCGCAAGAAAATGGATATTGCCAGCCGCGATCCGGTCGAGATATTTACGGAAGACGACAAGATCATACTGAAAAAATATCAGCCGTCGTGCATATTCTGCGGAGACGCCGACGAGGTAACGTATTTCAAAGGCAAGCTCGTGTGCAAAAACTGCATCAAAGCTCTTACGGACGGCAAGAAATAAAATATATAAAAATAAATCGGGATGGCGCTCGCCATCCCGATTTGTTCGTATTATTTGTAATTCTGGAAAACGTAGCTGAGTCTGCCGAGCGGGGCGCAGTCGCCTTCGGAGTAGATCTGCTCCATCGTGGTGACCTTCGAATGGCTGTCGACCCATTTGAACGAGAGTTTGATCTGATGATAGTCGGTTATGCCGAGCGATGCGAGCGGCACTTTGATCATCATCCGGCTGCCCTCGTATCTGTACTCGATATCTTCGACCGATTCGAAATCGAAATCCTGACCGTTCGTTTTTGCTTTGCCGAGCGTCGTCAGTTCTTTGCTCTTCGGTTCGTAGTTGACTATATAATCGTAACCGTAGAATCCGGTCTCGGCGTTATAGTCGGAGTTGATGAAAAGCTGCATCCACGTCGTACCCGCTTCGGGATCGCTGATCGCCTGCAGTTCGGTCTCCTCGCTTACGAACGTATCGATATAGAAATACATATACGTTTTATCGTAAACTATCTTCGCGTTATGCAGATCGTTGTTGCCGGTGTTGTCCGTTACGCGCTGGCTGCCGAAGACGTACGATTTACGTTTTACGGTATCGCCGGTCGGATCGGTGTAGGTGACCAGAATATCGTCCCACTGATCGAAGCCGCCTTTGATATCTATTACCTTTCTCGTATCCTGTACGAGCACGGGAGCGGAGCCTTTATACGCTCTGATATTGTCGGCAAGCTGCATGTAGTAGTTGTCGAAATAACCGCCGCGCATAGGTTCTATGTCTCTTGAGAACTCCATCGAAGCCGTGTCGACGAATACGACCTGGTTGCCTCTGCCGCCCAAATTGGGATCCTGTCTCTGAGCTACCCATTCGTTCCAGCCGGTGACGAAGACGTAAGGCACGTCGGCGCGCAGCGCTCTGTCCCACTGTTCCTGGAAGTTATAGCCGTGGAGGACCGCGCCTTCGGACGAGTCGTTTTTGCCGTTATGGAAGTTTCTGCCGCGGTTCGTTCTGTCGCCGTAGAACGCTGAGTCGGAGAAGCAGACGGTACCGCTGTGCTGGGCGACCGAAACGCTTATGGCCTCGGCCTTGCCGTCTTTATTTTTAAACGTTCTCTGAGGACGGCTGAAGTCCATCCACGGCCAGCCGTTCTTTTTCTGCGATTCGTTCGGCCACTGCGGTTCTCTGTACGAGAAGGTGTTGAACACCTCTTCGTTCAGAGCTTTTTTACAGTCTTTTTCATATGCGATAATGACCGGTTTGCCGTCGAGCATCAGCCACGTGTCGGGCATATAATCGTTTTTATAAATGCTGTCGTAAAGCTGCTTTACGACCGTCGGGCTGTTAGTATGAGTATAGAACACGATCTGCGGGGCTTTGAATCCCTGCTCGTTGAATTCGTGCATTATCTTCATCAGGTTTCTCGCGTTGACGAGATACGTCGGGCCGTTGGTGACGTCGATATACACGAAGTCGACGTTGGCAAGCGTCAACTCTTCGATATGTTTTCTCATCACCCACGTGTCTTTCGAGTAGTAATAACCGTAAAGCGGTTCGCCCCAGAAGTGCATGGCGCCTACGCCGCCCCAGCCGGAATAGTTGCCCTTTTTGGCTGCTTCTCCGCCGGCAGCCATTATCTTGGTCATATCGAGCGCACCGGCGTCGCCGTGCTCGCCGATCCAGAGAAAGTAGAACAGACCGACGTGTTTTTCGGTATCGTACGCGCCGGCGTCGGTACGGACTTCGCGCCCGAGATCGTCTACCGCGTAGGTGACGCCGTTTTTCATGTTAAGCGTGTTCGGATAAGCGACTCCGTCGACGATTATCTTATCGCCGTCAACGGTATAAGCCGGGGTGCCGGCGAAATTGTCTTCATCGTTGAGTGACGGATCTTCGGTAGCCGCCTCGGTCGCCGCTTCGGTGGCCGCGGCGGTCGACGCGGGAACGTTATCCGTTGTAACGGGAGCAGTCGGTTTTTCCGCGCATGCGGCAAACGACGATACGATGAACAGCACGGCAATAATAAGAGAAATATATTTTTTCATATTGTTCCTTTCGTGATAAACGGCGGAACTTTCGTCCCGCCGTTATATTGATCATAAGTTAATGGCAGATGCACTCTTCGGTATCTTTATCGAATATATGCATTCTCGATATATCGAGAGCTACCTTTATCGTATCGCCTGCTCTTGCGGTCGAGCGTGAGGAGACACGGGCTGTCAGCTTGACTTCTTCAGCCTTTTCGGCTCTGAGATAGAGGTAAATCTCAGCGCCCATAAGCTCCGTAACTTCTACGTATGCGTCTATGCAGGTATCGGGGAACTGCGACAGATACATGGGCTCGTCATGGATACATTCGGGGCGCAGACCCGCCGTGACTTCTTTGCCGATATATTCGCGCAGAGCCGGGTTGGTCGATTTGTCCTGCGGGAGTTTGAGCTCGTTTTCACCGAATACTATGTAGAGATCGTCGCCCTTCTGCTGGATCGAAGCGTCGATGAAGTTCATCGGAGGAGTGCCGATGAAGCCCGCGACGAATATCTTGTTGGGCTTGTCGTAAAGGTTCTGAGGCGAATCGACCTGCTGGATCTTACCGTCTTTCATAACGACGATCCTCGAAGCCATCGTCATAGCCTCGACCTGGTCGTGCGTAACGTATACGAACGTCGTACCGAGTCTCTTATGGAGGAGCGTAAGCTCCGTTCTCATCGTAGCACGCAGTTTCGCGTCGAGGTTGGACAACGGTTCGTCGAGAAGGAAGACCTTCGGGTTACGGACTATAGCACGGCCGAGCGCGACACGCTGTTTCTGACCGCCGGACAGAGCCTTCGGACGTCTTTCGAGCAGGTGGTTTATATCGAGTATACGCGCGGCTTCTTCGACTCTGCGCTTGATCTCCTCCTTCGGAGTCTTGCGGAGTTTAAGACCGAACGCCATATTTTCGAACACGGTCATATGCGGATACAGAGCGTAGTTCTGGAACACCATCGCTATATCTCTGTCTTTCGGCGCAACGTCGTTTACGAGCTTGTCGCCGATGAAGAGTTCGCCTTCGGTGATCTCTTCAAGACCTGCGATCATACGGAGCGTCGTCGATTTACCGCAGCCGGAAGGACCGACGAAAACGATAAATTCCTTATCCTTGATGTCAAGGCAGAAATCCGATACGGCTACGACGCCGCCGGGATATTTCTTGTAGATGTGCTTTAATGATAGACTTGCCATAAATAACTCCTTTGTATTCGAATGAACTCGAAAAAAATACAACTTTTTTTACAGAGAATATTATATCAAACATTTGTGAACTTTTAAAGATGTTTATTCCCCAAATTTTGATTTAGTTATTTGTGCAATATGCACAAAGGATCTTCGATTCGCGCTCTTTTTGGTCATTTTGACGGAGAAATTCGCGTCTGATCAGAACTTCATCGTCAGCGCGATGCGCTTTTTGACGGGGTCGACGCTCAAAACTTTGACCTTGACGACGTCTCCGACGGAGAGCACCTCGGACGGATGCTTTATATATTTATTGGATATCTGAGAGATATGGACGAGCCCGTCCTGATGCACGCCGATATCGACGAAAGCGCCGAAGTCTATGACGTTTCTTACCGTGCCGGTGAGTTCCATACCTTCTTTCAGATCGTTCATGTCGAGTATGTCTTCGCGCAGTACCGGCGCGGCGAAATCGTCGCGCAGGTCGCGGCCGGGTTTCATAAGCTCCTTGACTATATCGGCAAGCGTCGGTTTGCCTATACCGAGCTCGGCGCAGATCTTGTCGGTCCCGGCCTCTTTAACAAGCTCGGGCAGATCGGACGCGAGGCCTTTCGAAACGTCCGCTTCGGTTATACCGAACATTGAAAGCAGTTTTTTAGCCGCGCCGTAGGATTCCGGATGCACGCCCGTGTTGTCGAGCACTTCGCTGCCCTGCGGCACGCGTAAAAAGCCGGCACACTGCTCGTATGCTTTCGCGCCGATGCGCGGGACTTTCAGAAGCTCCGCTCTGCAGGAGAATTCACCGTTTTCTTCACGGTATTTTACGATATTTTTAGCCGAAGCGGCGTTTATGCCGGCGATATACGACAGAAGCGAATGCGACGCCGTGTTCACGTCGACGCCGACGGAGTTTACGCAGTCCTCAACGACGCCGGTGAGAGCTTCGTCGAGTCTCGCCGGTTTCATATCGTGCTGATACTGACCGACGCCGATCGATTTCGGATCTATCTTGACGAGTTCGGCGAGCGGGTCCTGCAGACGTCTTGCGATGGAGACCGCGCTTCTCTGCGTGACGTCGAAATCCGGGAATTCGTCAGCCGCGAGCTTCGACGCGGAATATACGCTCGCGCCGGCTTCGCTCACCATGATATACTTACAGCCGTTATTGACTTCTTTCAGCACGTCCGCTATGAATATCTCGCTCTCTTTCGACGCCGTACCGTTGCCTATCGCAACGACGTTGACGCCCCATTTCTTTATAAGACGTTTTACGGTGACTTTCGCTTCTTCTATCTTATATTCCTGTTTCATCGTCGGATAGATGACGGCGGTGTCGAGCACCTTGCCGGTCTTGTCTACGACGGCGAGCTTGCAGCCCGTTCTGTAACCGGGGTCGAGGCCGAGCACGGTCTTGCCTTTCAAGGGCGGCGTGAGCAGCAGATTGCGGAGGTTCTCCGAAAACAGCGATATCGCGCCCTCGCTTGCGGCGTCGAACAGATCGGAACGTATCTCGCGTTCGATCGACGGGGCGATAAGTCTGTCGTACGCGTCGAGCACGGCGGCTTCGATATAACGGCGGGCGGGACTGTCGTACTCGGTTATGAATTTATCGAACATATAGTTGAGCACCATATCCTTAGGCGCTTCGACGTCGACTTTTAGGAATTCTTCTTTTTCGCCTCTGTTTATCGCGAGTATGCGGTGATGCGGGATCTTGCTCACGCGCTCGGAATACTCATAGTACATGGAATAGACCGAATCTTCGTCTTTCGCTTTTTTGCTTACGAGAGTACCGTAATCGAAAGTCGTGCCGCGTATCTCTTTTCTGACCTCGGCGTTGTCTGAAATATCTTCGGCGATGATATCGTTGGCGCCGGCGAGCGCTTCTTCGGCGGAAAGCACGCCTTTCTCTTCGTCGATATATTCCGCGGCGATCTCCGGTATGGGTTTACCGTACGTCTTTCTCTGCTCAAAGATCAGCGCCGCGAGAGGCTCGAGACCTTTTTCACGCGCGACTGACGCTCTCGTCTTCTTTTTCTGCTTATACGGGCGGTAAATATCTTCGACCTCGGTGAGCGTCTGCGCCGCTTCGAGCGCGGCGACGATCTCGTCGGTCAGTTTGCCCTGACCTTCGATCGCGGCTTTTACCTCTTCTTTTCTCTTTTCGATATTGCGCAGATAATTCAGTCTGTCGAAAAGATTGCGGAGGACCGTATCGTCGAGCGAACCGGTGACCTCTTTTCTGTACCGCGCTATGAACGGTATGGTGTTGCCGTCGTCTATCAGCGCGACGGTGTTTGTCACCTGTTCTTCTTTGAGTTTGAATTCTTCGGCTAATTTTTTGTTGATGTCCATATCTTTATTTCCTTATATTTAATGCGTTGATTATATCACGGATTTGCCTTCAAGTCAAGCCAAACCGCGAAATATTCTTTCTTCTTCATCCGTAAGATAACGCCAGCCGCCGGCAGGCAGCGACGGATCGAGCGAAATACCGCCGAACGTTACCCGTCTGAGCCGGACGATCTTATTGCCGACCGAGGCGAACATACGCTTTATCTGATGATATTTGCCCTCGTGAAGTATAATTTTACCCTCTTTTTCACCGGTCATATTTATCACGCACGGCAAAGTCTCCGTCCCGTCGGCGAGGGTGACGCCGTTTTTGAGTTTTTCGATATCTTCGTCCGATACGTGATCGGCGAGGGTGAATTCGTATTCTTTGCAGACGTGGCGCTTCGGCGAGAGCGCGTTATGCGCGGATACGCCGTCGTTGGTTATGATAACGAGCCCCGTCGTATCTTTATCGAGTCTGCCGCAGACAAAGAGCCCGAGTTTAATGAGGCGCGGGTCTATCAGCTCGAAAACTATGCCGCCGCCCGGTTCGTCGTTTGAGCAGACGTAACCTTCGGGTTTGTTCAGCATTATATAAATGTACTCCTTATAAATTATCCGCTCTCCTCTGTACGTCACGGCGCTCTTTTCCGGGTCGAGCGCAAAAGAGGGGTCTTTTATAACCGCCCCGTCTACGGTTATGAGCCCGGCTCTGCAGGCTTTGGCGCATTCGGTGCGCGTCAGAGTTGCGGTATTTGAAAAAAATTTGTCAAGTCTCATATCATCACCCTTTTTATTTTAACACAAATACGCGGTTTTGTCAATCCCGAATAAATCCGGTACGACGGGGCGAAAATACGGCGGGAGGACTTATCATGAACGATCCTTATATTTACAACGTCTACGTCAAAGCGCACGCGAAAAAGTCCGATACGCTTTCGTGCTGCGTCAAGGCTTTTGCCGCCGGCGGGCTGATATGCTGCGTCGGCGAGGCCTTTTTCGATCTTTATTCTCATCTCGGCGCCGACGAAAGCGCGTCGTCGACGCTCGTTTCGGTCACGCTGATCTTCATTACGGCGATACTGACCGGCATAGGCGTTTTCGACAAGATAGCGAAACACGCCGGGGCGGGTACGCTCGTGCCGATAACGGGATTTGCAAACGCAATGATCTCGCAGTCGCTTGATTCGCGCGCGGAGGGATTCGTCGCCGGAGTCGGCGCGAAGATGTTTACCGTCGCCGGTCCGGTCATGGTTTACGGCACGGTTTCGGGCGTTATATACGGAATAATTTTTTATATAATTTCGTTCTTTTAGCTTTTTTACTTGACTTTTATCCGTTTCCGCTGTATAATTTATAATGCAATACGGATAAACGGAGGAATTATGAAAAAGTTTATTTCTGTTCTCTGTATACTTCTTGCCGCGGCGATGATAATACCCGTAGCCGTGACCGCGGCGGATGAAGGATACAGCGTGAACGCATACGGCAGTGAAAGCGACTGCAGCGCGGTATCAGTGCCTCTCGGCACAAAGTACGGCATAAGGCTCGGATTGAACGCGCCGTTCAACGGCATTTCGGTACGTCTGAGCACTTATCTCCAAGCGGATACGGTCGCCACGGTCCTTCTTTACAAGTGGAATACAGACTTTGACGAGACGACCGCTTCGGAGCCGATAGCGTCAAAGACTTTCGACCCCGTAAACGACAACCTCAAACACTCCATGACGTTCGATACTCAGCCGGCGGGCGAATATCTCATAGTCGCGCGCAACGACTATTCTCAGCTCGCGGTCTGGAAATGGAGTTCAAACTCGGTCGGCAAGGGTTTCGTCTACTTCGACGGCGTTGAGAACGCCGCGGATATAAACGTGACCGTCACGTTTACCGAACGGGTCGATCAGCCGTTTTTCGAGCTCAAACCGTCAAGCAATATAACGGGCGACAATAAGGCGCCCGCCGAATACGTTCCCGGCCCCGACGACGCCGTGATCGCACGCGCGGCGAACCCGACCACGTGGACGGCGACCGACGAGATGGGCAGGACCTTGCCCATGTATGAAGACGTCGGCGGCCCGCGCGAAGACCGCACGGTCGCGCTTTTCTACTGGTCATGGCACGTATCTCAGGACGGAGGCGAACCGCTGAACGTTCAGAAATTCATAGAACAGTACCCTGAGGCGATACACGACTTCAACCATTCCGCATGGCCGAAGAGAGCCACGGTGAATTTCTGGAACGAATCCGTTTTCGGCTATTATAAGACTAACGACAAGTGGGTGCTCCGCAAGCACGCCGAAATGCTCGCCAACGCCGGCGTCGACGTGATATTCTTCGACAACACGAACGGGCAGTTCACTTTCAAAGACAGTTACAAGTTCATATTCGAAACGTTTCAGGAGGCTCTCGACGACGGCGTCGACGTGCCGAAGATATCTTTCCTTCTCCCGTTCGGGGACGACAGCAGCCACAATACGGACGCTCAGCTGAGGAATATCTATCAGGATATCTTTCTGAAAAACAAATATCAACAGCTGTGGTTCTACTGGGACGGCAAACCTATGGTAATGGCGCATCAGCAGTACGTACAGACGGGAGATCTGCTCGGCAAGGAGATAAGAAAATACTTCACGTTCCGCGGCGGTCAGCCGGGTTACCTCGTAAACGGTACCGCTCCGGGTCAGTGGGGCTGGCTCTCCACCTATCCTCAGGCTCTGTACTACTCGAAGACCGACAGAAAGACGGTCGAACAGATGACCGTCGGAGTGGCGGTAAACCACAACGCGAAGACGCATCAGATCACCGCGATGAACGGTGAAAACGTGATCGGCAGAACGTATACCTCGAAGGGTTACGACACGCGCGAAAACGCGGTGAAACTCGGCGCCAACTTTGCCGAGCAGTTCGAATACGCGCTTGAGGTCGATCCGAGAGTCATATTCGTGACCGGCTGGAACGAATGGATCGCCGGCAGATACGACAAATGGCCCGATTCAGGCTCCGTCGTCAAAAACGCGTTCCCGGACGAGTTCAACGACGAATTCTCCCGCGACTTAGAGCCTACGAAAGGCGATCTGCGCGACAATTACTACTATCAGCTGTGCTACTACGTCAGAAAATACAAAGGCTGCGCCGAGCGTGAAAAGGCGAGCGCGGCAAAGACAGTTGCCGTCAACGGCGGAGCGGATCAGTGGAACGACGTCGGACCGTACTACGTGGCGTATCCGAACAACGTGTTCGACCGCGACGCCAAAGGTTACGGATCCCATTACTACACCGACGATTCGGGCAGAAACGACATAACCGGCGCAAAGGTCGCCCGCGACGCGAACAACCTGTATTTCTACGTAGAATGTCAAAACGACATAACGCCGAGCGCAGATCCGCTGTGGATGAACCTTTACATAGACTGCGTCGAAGACGAATGGGGCTGGGAGAGCTTCGATTATATCGTAGGCAAAAAGCCCGCTTCGGCCGATAAAGCGTATCTCGAAAAATTCACCGGCACGGGCTATGAGACCGAAGCCGTATGCGAAATAAGCTACGCCGTGAACGGCAAGACGCTCGTGATGAGCGTGCCGAAATCCGCGCTCGGCATCACCGGAGAAGACTACACGGTCAACTTCAAATGGACCGACAACGTTCAGGATGAGGACGGCAGCGGAACTTTCAAGGGCGAGATACTCGACTTTTACCGCACGGGCGACGTCGCGCCGGGCGGCAGATTCAAGTACAGCTTTATAGCGACGTCCGCAAACGCAGCACCGGCGGAGACGTCCGAGGTCACCGGCGGGAAAGCCACCGGACCCGTTTCTTCTCCCGAAGAGACGGACGGCGCGGGAAATAAACCGGCGGACTCCGTCAATAACGGCGAACCGGGCAAAAACGGCGTGTCTCCCGTCGTGATCGCGATCATAGCGGTCGCCGCGGCGGCAGCGATAGCCGCGGTCGTGATAATCGTTATCAAAAAGAAAAAAGCTTAAACCGTATAAAAAAGCCTTTCCTCGCGGAAAGGCTTTTTTATACGCTCCGAAAGTTTTCGATCTCCGGGGCCGGAATAAGAGGGCTGCGAGCGGAGGGCGGGAACCGCGACGGCGGCGCGGCCGCGCGGAGCGACGCGTTGGCGGCGCCTTAAAAACATCGCGTCGGCGCTTCATCCGGCGGTAATGCCGCGGCAGTGCGGCGGTTTGCTCCGATTTTATACTCTAACGCTTCAATTTTTTCATATATCTTATTGACAAACGCCCCTTTTTCCAATATAATGGAATCATGATCAAAATACGCGGTAAAGGAGGCAGTATGAATTCACTTGAACATCAGAACGTGATCAACGATCTGAATATAAACACCTCGAAAACTCTGCCGCCGGAATATCCTCAGTACGAAGAGCGGGAAGAACAGGCGGAATTCGGCAGGGTCTCTGAATGGTACGCCGTCAAAGAATCCGGCGCTCCGGACGCTCGCGGCGCGCCGCGGGCAAAAAAAACGGCGTCGGAAAAAGCGCTCAGTATGGCGCAGAAGCTCAAACAGCTGCTGACGTTCGTCGCTCTGATCGCCGCGGCGGCGATAATCGTACCCGATATCATTCCGGTACTCGACCTCGGCGCAGCCGAGCTGAAGTTTGCGGAGTTTTACCCCGAAGAAGATTTCATATCGTTCTCGATGGAGATCGAAACGATGAGCGGCGACGAGCTAACCGTTATCGTCCAAAACGACTTTATCAAAGAAGAAGCGTCGCTCATACTCGGCGAATTTCACGACAAGGAAGGATACTACGAAGGTTACGTCGATTATGAAGATTCCTCCGATTACGAAGAAGACTCGTCTTCGAAGCGGGAGATCTATATGCACGAGGAATATTACGTATCCGCCGGACCGGATCCGACGTATCACTCGGTCTACGGCTCCGCGTCGGGCCTCAAGCCGAATATGACTTACAGCGTGATGATCATATGCGGAGGCAAGACTCTGTTTTCGGATCACGTAACGACAGGCTCCGGCCGCTCGGCGTTCTACTCTTCGTCGAGCAGCTCACACTGAAATATTAGAGAGGAAACAGCTATGGAAAAGAAAGAAAATAACAACTCCCTGACAAAATGGATCGTACTCGGCGTGATGTGCCTTATCACGGTCCTCGGCTTCGTATTCTCCGGCGCGCTTTTCGGAGTTACGTCGGTTTTCTACAATAACGTCAGCCAGAACGTTTTCATCAACACGCTGTATCAGAAGATACCGGCGCTGATAAAGACGGTACAGATCGTAACGATAGCGTATCTGATCAACTGGGGACTCAAGGTACTGCTTAAGAAAGTTCTTGCGAAAAGCAACCGCGGCAAGACGGTCACAACGATCGTTACGAGTTTTCTCAAATACTTTATCGCAATCGTCGCGCTTCTGCTGATCCTCTCCGCGTGGGGAGCCGATACGCGTTCGCTTATCGCAAGCGCGGGCATACTCGGTCTCGTTATAGGTCTCGGCGCGCAGAGCATGATAGCCGACATACTCGCCGGTATATTCATCGTGTTTGAAAGCGAATTCCAGGTCGGAGACATAATCGTCATCGACGGCTGGCGCGGCACGGTGAGCGAGATCGGCATACGCACGACGAAGATCGTCGACTGGGGCGGCAACATCAAGATAGTCAACAACAGCGCGATATCGTCGGTCATCAACCAGACTAAAGAGCTTTCGCTCGCGGTCGCATATATTTCGATCGAATACGGTCAGTCGATACCCGAAGTCGAGATCATAATCAAAAACAACCTCGAGAGAATGAAAAACGCTATACCCGAGATCATCGAAGGTCCGTTCTACAAGGGCGTCGACAGTCTTGCCGCGTCGAGCGTCGATCTGATGTTCATGGCAAGATGTAAAGAAGCCGATCTGTACGGAGTACAGCGCGCGATGAGACGCGAACTCAAACTCATATTCGACGAAAACGGCATCAACGTTCCGTTCCCGCAGGTCACGATCAGTCACCTCGAAGAAAAAGATCCGGCGGATCATTCAAAGAGGGAGAAACGCGAAGCCGAAGCTTTTGCCGCCGAACAGCGCGAGCTTTCGAAAGATATGGAAAACAAACCGAAATAATAGAGTTAAGAAAGCGTTTGACGCGCGGTACGGTAAGTAAATACGCATATTATAAATATCAAAAAAGCGGACTGAGGAGAAGATCTTCAGTCCGCTTATCCGTTGTTCGGCGCTTTCTTTTATGAAGCCGCCCTCCGCGCCTTCGTCAGCCCGTATGGGGCGGCTTCATTCGGCACGGCTGAGCATTGAGCTTCTTATTCCGTCTGTTCGCTTTTAGTTTCTTTGTTTTTACCGGCTTCTTTTTTCTTATTGTGCGAAATTATCGCGGCAGCCGCGCAGACGGCGGCGAGCGCCGCGGAGATGATAACGAACATCCACCACGGGAACGGTTTTTCGCCGGGTCCCGTCTGTTCGTGCGGCTCGGTCGACACGGGCTGCTTTCCGGTGACTGCCGTATCGACGGTCTCTTTCGGTTCGTCGACGTAACCGCATACGGTACAGAGCTTTGTTTCGTCGTGTTTATGATCGTTCGTTTTCGGTATAACGACGTCTGTGACTTCTTTGCCGTCGATAAACTTCTTTCCGCAGCCGACGCATATATCATGGTCTTTAAGACCTTCCGCGGCGTAAGTCGCACGGAAGTCGGCTTTGCCGACGCCTTAATTTGCAATTTCCAATTTGCAATTAGCACTTGCCCCGGTCTCGTCGGCCAAGCGATTCTA
>JAEEGL015191954.1_pt1 | contig 16078 bp, 10 predicted proteins | sample 9134231 | NCBI WGS metagenome assembly JAEEGL01 (sample SAMN16246548, study PRJNA631951) | gut metagenome | biome: gut microbiome; feature: rumen; material: fiber-attached | host: Bos | place: Iran: Karaj | collected 2018-10
TTCGGTACTAATAAGGTATACCATATTACCACAGTTACCTTTAATAGTTTCCGCATTTTGTTCACCATAAACTTCATTTAATTGCGCGAAGTTCTGGATAATTAATGTAAATCTCATACCACGAGAACGTGCTGCTGTAATCATTGTTGTAACATCCTTCAAAGGTGGCATGTTTGCAAACTCATCTAGTAAGAAATTAGTTCTTACAGGTAATCTACCATTATTCTGATAAGCAACATCAATTAATGTTTCATAAACTTGTTTTACAAAGATTGTAGCAAGTGAATGGTATGTTTTCTTTTCATCTTGAATAACGATAAATACCGCTGTTTTATGACGACCAATATCAGCTATTGAGAAGTCACTATGTGATAGCATCTCTGATAAATTAGCACGAGATGCAAATAATTTAATTTTCTCTTTAAATACTGCTAAGATACTACCTTTAGTCTCATTAGGAGACATAATAGTACTTGATGCATTAACATATGCTGCACTATTAGGATCTTTAGCATTAAAATATTCTTTAATATATGTACTAGGTCCAAAACGCTCTTCACCAACAGTACTCATCAAACTAATACTATTAATATTAACTTGATCTTCAGAAGCATCTTCGAATAAACCAAGTGATAAACCTGAAAAATAACCAGCAGAAGTTTTTTCCCAGAATGGGTCAGCATTTTTATTACCTTCATCATATAGGATATTTGCTGCTAAGTCATCTAATAACTCACAAGATTTATCTTGATTACCTTCTTTCCATAATTTATAAGGAATTGTTAAAGGATTCCACGCATTACCTTGACCAGGTGAACGGAAATTTAATAAAACAATTTTATATCCTCTTTTTTTAAGCATTGCTGCTTTTGCTTGATAAATTTCACCTTTGGGATCGGTGATAACCATTGATTCATTATGTTTAGCAAGAACTTCTACTAACGGGAAGATAACACATTGTGTTTTACCTGAACCAGTAGAACCGATGATTAAGTTATGGTATTCACCATCATCAACCCATAATGTTTTACCATCATTGATTAATGGAATACCGGCATATTTACTATTAAATTCAGAAGCAACAACTGGTTGTAGTTCTTTTTGCATTTGTTTTTTGTCAGCCCACTTACTATAACCTTCCATCTTCTTCTCTGTTGAAAAACCAAATCCTTTATCAAATTCAAAGAAATAAGTTTTACAACTCCAAACAAGACCAAAGAGTGTGAAGACATATACAACAAGGGTACCCATAATAGCTTCTCTTTCAAGTCCAATAAACGTAAGTCCTAAAGGACGACCATTAAAAGCAGCACGAATATTAGACATTACTAAAACTACTACGACAAACAAAAGAGCTGCATATATACCAAATTTTTGCATATCTTTCTTTTCAAAACGTACTTTTAATTTCATATCATCACCTATCCTTAGATAATTCTAGAAAAAAGTCTTAAAATTAAGACTTTTATAACCCACCACGATCTCCAAATGAATCAAGTTCTTCAGCTGTAACAATAACATCGATTTGCATACGTTTATTACCACATACAAACAATGCTTGTCCTTGTGAAAATCTCTTTATTACATCTTTTTCATTATCATTTAAATCTACTAATTTAGACAAATCTTCAACAGATTGTTTATTAAGTAACATAATCATATAATAAGAAGCATTTCCAAAAATAGCTTTAGCTTGTGTAATAACACTTTCATTAGTAAAATCAGATGGTTGTTGCGTAATAACTATTGTACCTGTGTTATACTTTCTAGCACGACGTTGTACTTGTTCTAGGAAGTTAGCACCTAAGATATTATTTCCTGATAATAATACGTGAGCTTCATCTACCATTAAGATTGTATCACGACGTCTATCAAGACATAATCCCCATGCATATTTTAAAACGTTGAAGAATAATGCATTACGAATATTAGTATCCGTATTCATTAACTCACGAATATTAAATACAATAAAATCAGAATTTGATGGAATTGAAGTATGACCATCAAATAAGTATTTTAATTCCCTAATAAATGGACGAAGTTTTAATTCTAAACGTTCTAGAACATCACGTTCATGAGTCTTCTCCGTAGTACCAGTAAGTCTATGTCTAACTGTTTCATAAACATTACTAAATGTAGGGAAATCATTACTTGTCATATTGAAGAAATTAGTATCAACTCTAATACCAAAACGTGCATATGTATCTTGAACTACTTCACTAAATAATGTTAATACATCATCCTCAATATCTGGATAATAATAACGCATAAAGGCTTTTAATGAGTTTAAGTTTTGTGTAATTAAAGTACTAGCAAGTCCTTCAAATACTTCTTCTTCATCAAAGTCCATAACAATTTCAAGAGGGTTAATTAAACCATATTCTCCACCTTTACCAAGGTCAATAGAATCTCCACCATATTGTTGACACATATCATATAACTCATTTTCAGGGTCGATAGCAACAATTTGGCAATTGTTACGAATATGACTTCTCATCAATAGTTTAGCAGCAGTACTTTTACCACTACCAGAACCACCCATGATAATCATGTTTGCATTATTACGATTATTTTCTTTACGAATTTTATATAAAAATTGATTAAATAAGACTACACCACCAGAAGCGTCTACACCAAGAAGTGTTGATAAACCTGGATCTTTAATTGAATCGAATACAAATGGATACATTGCGGCAACAGATGCTGATGGAATTGGTGTACCAATTCTCTCTTCAACTCTTTGTTTAGGGAAGATTGGTAACATTGACTTAAAGATTGTTTCTTGTTCAAATCTTAAAGTCTTAGCTCTTAATTCCATTGAATCAAGATAGTTTTTAACATTTGTCTTACGAAGTTCTAGTTCTTCTTTAGAATCAGCAGAAACTAAAACATGTAATTGAAAGTCAAATATTAAATCTTGATTAGCAACCATTTGTTGAATAAAGGTTTCAATAGATTCATTATCTTGTCTTATTTGTTCTTGACGAGTACGATCCTTTTCTTCTTCATATCTACTACGTAAATCTGCTAATTGTTTATTAAGCATCTTACGAATTACATCGAAAGGAATTGGGATATGTTTAATAACTATCTTAACACCCGTCATACTAGTTAATCCTGATAAATAACCAGGAGATATAATTTGTGGATAAGAAATGACTGTTAGAATTGTGCAATACTTATCACTCATTACAAAGTCACCAGGGTTAAATTGCATACCCTTAGGTGCTATTTCTGAAGCAAAAATACTCATGGTTTAACCACCACCGTTCTAAAATCAGTTCTTGATCCTCCATTTAGGAAGTTATCTAAGATAACACGTAAATCATCATTACTAGTTTGACTAGCAACTAAACTTGCTCCAGCCAAACCATTAATTAATGTTCGTACCTTCTCAGGAACCATATTAGGGTTCTTTTCTTTAAACAAAATATAGAACTCAATATCAACGATTTGATTATCAATAAACATTTTTGCTTTAGCTATATCTTGAGATACAATCTTTCTTCTTCGTGGATCAGTTTGTTGTGTTAATAATAACTCAAGTTGTGATTGATATATTGAAATATCAACCGGTTTATCAGCCACAATTAGCCACCATTCAAAATTGAAAGTATTGTAACAATTTTTTAAAGCATTAATTATATTATCTTGTTGATTTTGTTCGAGAATGAAGATATTACGTGGTTCTACTCTTACTCCAGAAATGTATTCCTTACTACGTAAGAAAATCATTCCATCTTTGATACCACGAACATTTACCCAATTCTCAGTGTAAGGGCTTGAAGGCTTTTTAACAGCTTGTGCTTTATTAACGTTTTGTTTTTGATTCATATAAACTACACCAACCTCTCCATTTATAATTACGTGGATTATTATAGAAATTCATTATTTCACCCAAAAGCACCCTTACATTATGATAATTAGGAACTGGGAATACGAGAGCTACTGCAAGTAGCCCAGGTATTGTCGCAATTACACTAATTACCCAACTTACATCTTGAAATTGATTAATGATTACTAATAGTAAAATTGTTGATACAACTCCAACTATAACAATCGCTAAATCAATTGGTTTGAATAAGTTAAATATTAATTGCCCGCGTTTTGTATTCGCCGGAATAAAATATGGATTCACTAAATATCACACCCCATTTTTAACCATTCTTTTTATTATCATACTTATCAGCAATTTGTTTAGCTGCAGCTTCGGCATTCTTAGTTTGAGAAGCAGATAAGTTAGATGTTTGAGCTTCTTGACCAGCTTTCTTATTCAATGCTAACCAATCACCCAATCTAGCTTCTAATGCATTACCCTTGTCATCAATAAAGCCACTTTCTCGACCAGCTTTTGCTGTATCTAGACCAAACGTTGTGGAACTGTTGGTAATAATTGCTGTCTTAGCTTCCTCAATAATTCTTGTGAAGGCTGGATTATCAACGAATCCAACTTCTGTTTTCTTATCTTGAGTTGCTTTAGCATGAGCAGGATCTGTTGGAAGACCTGCAAGACTAACAACAAAGGAATCGGCAAAGCCTTGTAATTGATCCAAAATACCAGCAGCCTGTGATTTGATATTAGATGCTTCTAGCTCAGCATCACTAGTAGCTTTAGTTTCAGTATCTTTTCTAAATTTTTCTTTTTCAGCATCAGCATCAGCTCTACTCTTTCTTCCAGCAGCTACATCAGCTTCAATTCTATTATCATTTTCCTCTATTAATTTTGCAGCCTCAGCTTGTTTTCTTTTAAGTACATTAGCTCTAACAGAACCATCTTCATCTTTCATCGTAGCTTGAAGTTGACTCATAATAGCATTGATTGAATATCCGTTTGGACCAGACATATCGCTCATCTTAACTCTAATCTCTTCACCATTAGCATTAACACCAACAACGAAGCCATCTGCTAAGCCGGCTTTTTCGATTTTTCCAGCCATACGAGTTAAGTAATCACTATCGAACTTAACTTGTGAGAATTTAGCACCCATGTTATTGTGAACATAATCAAGTGCTGCTTTAGCTTTATCACTACTTTCTTGTGCAGCTTTAATTTCAGCATTGATACCTTCCAAATCTTGACGAATACCCATTCTATTCTTGATAATTTCTTTTCGATATTGATACCATTTAACATGAGCATCTTGTTGTGCCTCATGTAAATCGTATGCTCTATCAGAAGCACGACGAGAAGCTTCCATCGTTTCTTTGAAACTCTTACCAGTCATAGCAGCTTTATTACCAGCCCAGAATGATGATCTTGCGCCACGTAAGCCAGCACCAGCAACTTGTTTCAAAGCATCACGTTTCTTCTTAGCATCCCACTGTTTAAAGTTAGGATCGGATTTAAGTTTTTTCCATTTATTAACGGCACTTGCAATACTATCACGTGGAGTTCCAAGTGCAGCACCCATTAAGCCACCAGCACGTTTGAACATACCACTTAGTTTATCAGTACCTTTAATTCCTAAAATATCGCAAATGAATTTTGGAGCTTCTTTTGCAAATAGTAATAAACCAATAATCAAGAAGGCTAATATTAAACCTTTCATGAAAATGTTTTCGTTTGCAAGTTCGCCTGTAAATAGAACACCCAATCCATTATTGAATCTACTTGATAAAATACCAATTGCATAAACAATGAAATAAATTACAATTAAACGAATGAATAAATCAATATAGACGTCCTTGCACTCCTTGAGCCATGCTTCAAAGGCTCCACCTTTTGCCTTATCAATGTAACTAACAATAGGTATTGGTGCCATTATTTCTAAGATTGTAAGTTTAAACACACGGATTGCTACATCAACGCCCATTGAGATGATAACAAATAGCATCAATATTCCGACACCAGTCATCAAGAGAATTTTGAAATCCCATGAACATTCAGTCGGTATAAAGTATGGCATGATATCAATATTAGTTATTGATAAACTACCAGATTTACAATCCTCAGTAATACGAGCTTTGAAATCCGCTATATCTTTAAACTTTTGTCTACCTTGACTATTAATAACAAATATATTTAACACTGTCATCGACATTTGTTCAGCCTGACAGGATATTTTTCCATAACTACCATTTTGATTACACTTCTGGACGACAGTATTATTATCACCCAAAATTATTGGTGGTATATAACCAGCTATATCGCTTTGTGCTGCTCTTGCGAATTTAAATACTTCAGGAACAACAACCAATAAAACAATTGCGATTGCTGCGTTCTTTAATATTGCTCCGATACCCTTATCACTATTGGATAATTCATCTGGATTTACAATATACTGAATTGTTGAAATAGCAATTTTAAAGAACATCAATATAGCAAGAAGCATATATACACGTTCTCTAAATTGTCCAATTTCGGAATCCCCAAGGATTTCAATATCAGCAAGATACAAGATTACTTTAAAGAATGTGCCAATTAGACTATAAATGGCACCATTAATTATTGCCCACAAATTGTACCAAAGCATGCTTCCTCCTATTTGTTTTATAGGCCCAGTAATTACTATTAACCTATATTACAATTATAACATATATATGTTATAAAATTAACTAAATATTTTGCTTTTTTTGCAAAATACCCCATAATCATGAATACATTAATACAAAAAGTGTCAACTGTCAATGAAATAATAAAAAAAAGATGAATAAAATCATCTTTTTTTAACGTTTTCTACCTGCTGGCTCACCATAAGCATCAAGTTGCTCATCAAGATAAGCACCTTTTCTTGATACTTCAAAGTTCTCTTTGTAGTAATTCATGATATCACGAAGAGCAGTTAAATCCTCAACTGTAAGTAAATGTCTTTGAACAGCTGTAGCTACAGCAGTCTTTCTTGTACCCTCACCGCGGTTTGTAACTCCCATAGCAATACCTGTATAACCAATAATATCATGGTAATATTTCATACATGTTTCAAATGCATCTTGTTTAGCTTCATCAGTAGTAAATGCAAGTCTATTACTCATAATACCCTTACAAGTTCTAATACACTTAGAAATTTGTGATTGAGCAGTATAAGCATTAATGTATGAATCAAGTTCAGCTAATTCTAAACGGCTATCTTCATCAAGATAGATTTCTTCACCATTAATACGCATTTCTCTTTGAAGATCATCAGATAATTCTCTTGCTTTTTTATAATTATCAGCAGTCATTGATGCAAAATTGAACTTAGATAATCTATTTAGTAATTCTCTTTGTTTTGCAGAAAGACCATATGAATTTTCTTTTCTGATTGAAGATGCACGCTTCATAATTGCTGCAATTCGATCATTTTTAATCTTAGCATCTACTAAAGATAGATTAATATTATAAATCATATTATCTTTTGTAGTTCTAAAGTTAATATTATCGTCGTTAACGAAATTTTCAAGATCAGTATAGAATTCATCATCGAATGTTTTGTAATGAATCTTTCTAATGATGCCTAAATATTTATCGCAAAGATTTAATTTAGCATTTAATTCAGGGCTAATAGTTAGACCTTTTTTAGCAGCGATATTACGTAATTTACCAATATTTGCACCTAATGCTTCAACCTCAGCAAGAGTTAGGCTCTTGTTGAAAATATTATCAACAATATTTGTTAACATTTCATCAAGTTTAGCTTGGTCAATTTCTTTAGTTTCTTCATCTTCATGATCACCTTCATGACCGTGATCGTCATCGTCGCCACCGCCATCATGGCCATGATCATCATCGTCACCGCCGCCATCGTGACCGCCATCATCGTGACCGCGACCTCTTCCTTCAGTACGGGCTTTTTCATAACCTTCGAATAATTTATCAATTTTCTCATCAACTAAAGCTCTGCTCATAATTATATCTCTTAAATTTGGAGCAAGAGTTGCTAATAATGCAATAGCAGTTTCTCCTTTGCCTTCTAATTTCAAGAATTCTTCTAAATCAGTATAGAACTTATCATCTAGAGGGTTACCACTATAAACACGTGATGCAAGACTTAGGTATGCACCAACTAATTCAAACATTTCCCAATTAGGAATTTTCCCTTTATCAGCAGCACCTCTTGTTAATAGAACGTTGTATACTTGTAATAATTGTTCAATATCTTCTTTTGTAGGTGTGCCTCTAACATTTGCTTTAGTAATAAAATCATTTATTTCATTACTTAATGCATTGATTCTTTCTTTTTCTTTTTCTTCACTTAACTCTTCATCATGATCATGGTCATGATCACCATAACCTGCTCTAGCTGGTTCAAGTGCTTCAAATTTTTCAATTTCCTCACTTGCATTTTCAAATACTCTACCTGCAGTACGTTTCTTTGTTAAATTGATACGTAAAGCATTTAACCAACCACGTGGTTTCTTATTATTATGTGAATATGCTTTATCATATAATGGTTCAAAATCTTCATGATTTAAGAAACCAGTTTTACCACTTTTTCTAACTTCTGGTCTCATTGCAATATTTCTTGCCCAACCATGAACAGTATGAACGGCTGCACGTACACCTAGTCCTAAAGTTGCCCAACTTAGTACTGGTGATACTGCTGCAGCAATTGCAGGTAAACCTACAAGGCTTAATAAACCTACTGCTGCTATTGGAATTGCTGCAACTCCAAATTTAACTAGTGGACCAACAATTGGTCTACAAGCATTAATTCTATTAGCTTTATTGTATAACTGTTTGATAGTTGTTCTAATAGGTTGTTGGACATTAACACCCTTATCATTCATTTTATCTTCAAGCTTTTTAAGTTGTTCAATAGCGGCTTCTTGTTCTTCTTTAGATTTAATATTACCTTCTTCAATACTAACCTTTAGTCTTTGAACAGCTTCAAGAGTCTCTTTAACAGCTTCTGCTTGTTTTTCTTTACGAGCTTTACCACGTGGTAATAGCGCGATAGAATCTTTAATCTTTCTTTGTTCTTTTATAAGGTCTTTTTCGTACATTTTAAGTTTTGCACGTAAACTACTTAATAAATTATCAGTCATATTTTTCACCTACTCTATTATTAATATAACATCATGTTATATTTACGTCAATTATTTTGACTGTTAAAAGTAAGTATCCTCCCCATTTGCTGGATTATTTTAACATACTTGACGTAAAATGTAAAGAAGTTAGATGGTTAAAAACCTATCCAACTTCTTATATCTCCAAATGTTACTAAAACAATTAATAACATTAATAGTACAAATCCAATATTATTAACCATATTTTCTACTTCTGGTTTGATTGGTCTTCTAATTATCTTTTCGATTAACAAGAATAAGATTCTTCCACCATCAAAGGCTGGGAATGGTATTAAGTTAATGAAACCAACATTAAGTGACAATAATGCCATTAATGATAATAAATCTAAGATCTTACTTGAAGAATTCTTTTGTGTTTTATTAACTTCACGAAGAATTCCTACAGGTCCAGACAAATTCTTAACACTTACATTACCTGTTATTAACTCTTTAATTGTTATTGCCATTTGTCTTATTAGAGATCCTGTTTTTCTAAATGAATACTTGATTGCGGATAAGAAACCATATTCTCTTGTGTTATCAAATTGAACACCAATAGAATAATCCAATTTCTTAGCTGTTTCTTCATCAAGAGGTTCAATTCTTAAAGTTAACTCTTCTTTATCGCGTAATACTTTTACTTCAAAAGAATATTTTTTATTAATTTGAGCTTCTTCGCTAACTTCTATAGTATCTGCTGTATTCTTTTCTTTATCCTTAGCTCTTTGATTGTTAATATTTGTTGTTGCAATTGTTAAATATAATTGTAAGTCATCTAAATTACTAACTTTATTACCATTAACTTCAACAATATAATCACCAGCTTTAATACCCGCTATTTCAGCAGGGCTTTCGGGAATTACTCCTGGAATTAAATTACTATTTGATGGTGAACCAACACATAGTGCTAAAGCAAAAAGTGTAATAATTGCTAAGATAAAGTTATTACCTGCTCCAAAGAACATAATTAAAAATCTTTGCCATACCGGTTTTGATTGCAATAATCTCTTCTTTGGGATTTCTTTATCATCATCTAAGCCTTCACCAGCTAATTGGACAAAGCCACCAATCGGAATAGCACGAAGACAATATGTTGTCTCGCCATTTTTACCTTTTTTACTAAGTAACTTAGGTCCCATACCAATAGAGAATTCATATACATAAACACCAAATAATTTAGCAAAAAAGAAGTGTCCGAATTCATGTACCAATACGATCGTTCCTAATATTAGTAAGAAATATATAATTGATAAAATCATAAAATTGCCTCCAATACATTAATAACAATAATGTATGCACTAGTAACAAATAAAATACTATCTAAGCGATCTAATATTCCACCATGACCTGGTATTAAATTACTAAAATCTTTAATATCATGATTCCTCTTAATACTTGAGAAGAACAAATCTCCAAATTGACTAATGATTGTTAATCCAAATGTTACAAGAACAATTGTTAAATTAAATTGTTTAGTAACAAAGTATACAAATAGTACGGGAATAATTGTTCCAAAAAGACTACCACCGACACTACCTTCAATAGTCTTATTAGGAGATACCTTAGGAATTAATTTATGTTTTCCAAATGCTTTACCACAGAATAAAGCAAAAGTATCTGTCATAATAGATATTAAGAATAAATAAATAACAGTATTTAAATTAATCATTCTTACATCAACAAAGTTTTTAAACATAAAACCAAGCATTAATGTTGATATAAATAACCATAAACAATCTTGATAACTATATTTAGATATATCACTATTAATAAGCATAACAATACTATATAAAAGAAACATACCAATAATTAAGTAGTAATTAAAAGGATTAAAATCTTTAATAATAAAACTACTTATTACAATAAATAAACATAGTAGATAACTTATTATTTGCATAAACATTGGAATCTTTTTTAATCTTAATAATTCCCACATTCCCATTAATGAAAGAATAGTTCCCATAACAATATATGGAGTACCACCAATAATTAATACTGGTACAAATAATAACATCATAATAATCGCACTAATAATTCTCGTTTTCATAAAACCTCACAAAAATAAATTATATAATAAATAAATCTATTTAACAACCAGCAGGTATGCTAGCAAGTGTCAACAATAATTGAATAATATATGGTGATAAAGCTAGAAGTCCAAATCCTGCAGCTCTCTTTAGTGTATTTTCATTAGCTTTCTTTGGTGATCCATCACCACTAAATACTACTTTTGCATATTCAAGAGTTGTAAATACTAAGAATAGTACAGCACCTAAAACAATTGCTGGAATTTTAACATAGGTATTTACTAAATCATATAGTCCTTGGATAGCTCCACAGGAATTACCTGATTGAAAATCTTGAATAACTGAACTAACTGTTGCTGTTCCACTAGGTGTACCACTATTAGAACTATTTCTTAAATCAGAGTGTCCCATTAATACCGCAGATGCATCCGTAAAATAATAAGTATTTATCTTACAAAAGTGATTAGCATTACAGGCATAATATACTTTAGCTGGACAATTACTTTTATTCGTTAAATTAACAAATTCACCAATGTTATTACCTACTCCAGACATGATATAATATCCACCACTCATTGAAGCATTAACACCTTTATCATCACCTACAGTTACAATAATTCCAATATTATTATAATCAACTTGATACTCACAAGTTAAGGTATCAGCTTTAACATTATATGTGATTAATAATAGAAATATAATTAATAATATTTTCTTCATATAACACCTATTAATAGAATACCATATTTCCCCAAAAAAATAACTATTTTGTCTAAAATAGTTATTTATTTTTAAATAAACTTTTAAAAATATCAATGTAATTATCTACAAAAATAATTTTTAATTTATCTTTATATTCACCATCAAAATCTAATGTATCATTCTTATTATCAAGAGGTAAATATAAAGTATTGATATTATTAGATAACGCTACTGTTATCTTCTCTTTTAAGCCACCAACTCTTAAAATCTTACCAGATAAAGTAATCTCTCCAGTCATTGATATATTCTTAGGAATTTTAACATTCTTAATCAAACTTAATAATGAAGTAACAATATTAACTCCTGCCGATGGACCATCTTTCTTAAGTTCCATATTAGGAAAGTTAAGATAAAAATCATTTTCTTTAAAAATACTAAAATCAAGATTTAATTCTTTGGTATGACTCTTTAAATATATTAAGGCTAAATGCATTGAACTTTGTAACATTTCACCTAACGAATTAGATCCTTGAATAATACCATTACCAGGATACATTGCAGACTCTATCTTAACTAATTGACCACCTAATGGTGTATAAGATAAACCATTAACCATACCAATAGTATTATCATAATTCTCATCCTTTGGATATTTAATAGGGCCCAAGTATTTAACTAAATCATTAACATCAATTTTCTCTTCATTAACTAACTTATTATAGATAAATTTTCTAAATAAAGATCTTATTAATCTTTCAAGTTCACGAACTCCACTTTCTCTTGTATAGTTATTTATTATTTTAGTGATTGTTCCATGACGAAGATTAAATTCATCAAGAGAAACATTATATTCCTCTGATAATTTCTTTAATAAATAATTCTCTGTAATATTAACTTTCTCTAATAATGTATAACTAGATAATTCAATTATTTCTAATCTATCTTTTAATTCATTAGGTATCTTATCAATATAGTTAGCAGTTAAGATAAACATAACATTTGATAAATCAAATTCTTCTTCAACAAAATGATCTACGAATTTATCATTTTGTTCTTTATCTAAAACTTCTAGTAAACTTGAAGCTGGATCTCCCTTAATATCTTTTGTCATCTTATCGATTTCATCAATAATAAATACCGGATTATTAACACCAACTCTTCTTAGTCCTGTGATTATTTTACCTGGTGCTGCACCTACATAAGCACGTCTATGACCAGTAATTTCTGCTTCATCATTAATACCACCAACGGATATTTTTACACACTTACGTTTTAACGATAAACTAATTGCTTTAGCTAAACTAGTTTTACCTACACCAGGAGGTCCTACTAAACAAATAATTGGACTATTCTTACTCTTTGTATATTTCTTTGTAGCAATATATTCAATAATTCTTTCTTTAGCACTATCCAAGCCATAATGACTATTCTCAAGTATTTCTTTAATACTTTTAATATTTGTATTATCTTTTGTACTAGTATTCCAAGGTAAAGATAATAATGTATCTAAATAATTTCTTAGAATACCTACTTCTGGAGAATTAGCATTACAAAGTTTATAACGTTCTAAGTCTTCACCTATTCTCTTTTTAATATGAGGAGGTGCATCTAAATTATCAAGTTTATCTTTTATCTTATTGATATCGGGATTTTCATCAATTCCTAATTCTTCTTGAATAATTCTTAATTTTTCTCTTAAGATAAATTCTTTTTGACTAGTTTCAAGATTTAATTCTACACGATCATCAATACTAGATTCATATTCAAGTAATGATAATTCATAATGCAAATCATCAACTAGCATTGTTACTCTATCTAAAGGTTTAATCTCATTAATATAATTTAATTGTCTTTCATAAGAAAGCGGAATAAATGATGCAATAACATCTGTTAATTCATCAACATTATTAATATCATCTATTTGTGATACTAAACTATTTCCTAAACTTCTCTTACTATCCAAATATTCTATAAATAGATTTTTAAGTACTCGAGAATTAGCAAGTTCTTCTGATGGAATAATCTTTGGATTCTCAACATTAGTAATATTAACATCATAAATATCATTATCAACATGATAATTATGAGCCTTAGCTCTACTTATACCTTTAAAGGATACTTTCATTAATCCATTAGGCATATCTATTTTAAATTTAATTTGGGCAACAACACCAATACTTGGGAACTTCTTATTTCTTAATAAATCGTCCTTACTACAAATAATGAAGATATAATTATTAAAATAATTCTCGGCTAGAGAAATTATTTTTTTATCTTCACTCTTATCAAATTCTATTTTAATTTCTGCGTGAGGAAACAACACTACATCATGTAATACCAAGACTGGTAAATTAGTTTTTAACATAATATCACTCCTCCCGTTACAAGAGGTTATTATAGGGGGCGCTTTATTAAAAAACAATTAATTTACACCATAATTTACAAAGAAAAAATTGCGTCTTTTTTTATTACTAATTTTGACAAAAAATACTTGATTTATTAACCCTGTTTTTGCTATAATTAATTAGTCATACGTGGGGTCATAGCCAAGTGGTAAGGCATGGGTCTGCAACACCCTGAGCGTTGGTTCAAATCCGACTGGCCCCTCCACATGATATTAAATATCAACTTAACGGTTGATATTTTTTTGTTATAGATGAAATCATTTGAAATTTAACTTGATTTATGGTATAATATGCGAGGTTTAGGGGGATACCATGAAACGCGATTATTATAAAGATACAGATCAAGAACTTAGTAATAAATATGATAAGTTCATTAAAGAGCGAAATGAATATTTAAAGAAATCTTATATTATTAGTGAAAATAGATTTGAAGAACGAGTTGCACCATTAGCTGGTGGATTCTTCGTATCGCATTTTTTATTAACCTTTTTACTCGTATTAATGGATGGTAGTCATATGATAGCTTTTACTGAAGGCGTTAATTATTTATTACCAATATTAAATGTCATTCCTGTAAGTATATTCCCATTAGTATTAATAGGAATATCATTAGGCGTTGGAAAATTATTTTCTTTATTAAATGAAAAATTTACTAAAACGAAAAAAAGATTCAAAGAGATTTCAAACGCTAAAACAGAAAAAGAAAAAATCGAAGAAATGACTAATTATGAAATTAAAGCATTACAATGTTTATATCGTTGTCGTGTTATGACTAACTCACGTGAGATATTGCATAACCATCATGAAGAATTTGATATATTAGATAAAAAATTTGATATTAATAATATAAATCTTCCACAAACATACGAAGATACTAAAAAGAATATTGAAGATTTAGAAAAACAATTAGAAGAAAAATACAAAGAACTAGACGCTATCGCAACTAAAGAAGTTTTACATCACAAATTTTATCGTGGAAGATTTAGATATAATCGTTTTGAAGAAGCATTCCATAATTCAATGTTTGGTACAATAATGATAATGATGATGGCACTTTTACCTTTTATAGCTGTTGGTGAGACATTACCATTTACACAATTAACTCGAGAGATATATGCATTAGTAGCAACCTTTGGTTCACTAATAGGAGCTAATGCTTATGCTATTAAAAAAGTTAGAACACCATTAAAAGTATTTAAAAAAATAAATGCTTCCCTTGGTAAAGATCAATTACCAAAGAAACCAAACAAAGATGAAAGAAAAGAAACAAGTGAAATTTTTAAATACTATCAAAAGATTGAACATGAAGCTTGTCTTCTAGAAATACAAATACAAGAACAAAAAAGAATTAAAGAAATCTTCGAAAGTGTTAATGAAGACAATAAAGAATTAGACTATTCATATAGTCATGCTAATATTCCACTTATGGAATTAAGTGAAGATAATGTTAGTGAAACAAACGATGAATATAAACCAAAAATGATTGTCAAAAAATAAATGAAGTTTTAGAAAACTAATTCTAAAACTTCTTTTTATTACATTTTTATGATAAATTAAAAATAAGGAAGGTGCTTATGAGTAACATAGAAAATATAAACAAATATTATGAAGAATTACAAGGAGCTATAAAAACGTATAATGAAAGAGTAAATGGAAATGGCACATATGGTAGTGAATTAATACAATGTGATGAATCAATTAAAGAATATATAAAAGCTGTTATAGATAACGGAAACGAACATTTATTAACGCCATTATTCTTTTATTATCTTGTAATACAAAGTGATACAATACCTGTAGAAGATGATGATGAAGAATTTATGGATACTTTAAAAGCACGATTAGTAAATATAAATGATTATCATAGAAAAATAGAAACAATAGCTGAATACGTTGATGTCATATGTGACGAAGAAAGTAGCTATGACTTCAATGATATTCCTATGACTGATTATGAAA
>JAEEGL016996078.1_pt1 | contig 16078 bp, 14 predicted proteins | sample 9134231 | NCBI WGS metagenome assembly JAEEGL01 (sample SAMN16246548, study PRJNA631951) | gut metagenome | biome: gut microbiome; feature: rumen; material: fiber-attached | host: Bos | place: Iran: Karaj | collected 2018-10
AAAGAATAAAGTAGAAGATTATGGTATTCTACATTTATTAAAGAAAACTGAAAAAGAATTAAGAGTAGTATTACTATTATATTCTTCACCTGAAAGTATAAAAGGTGTAGTTGATTCATTAAAAGATGATGATGGAACAGTTAATGTTAAATTACTTAAATTTGCATTGGAACATGTAATAACTATATTCTTAGATCAAGACAATCCTTATTACAGACCTAAATATCATGATTATAAAGAAAATATTGAAATGTTAAGACGTTTAGGTATAAACTTCAAAACATTAATTACTAGAAATCCATTATTCTTATTAGTAAATAATGATGTATTATCTTATACATTAGATTATGCTTGTACTCAAGGTGCTGATAAGAAGAAGTTAATTAATAAGTGCTATAAATCATTAGCATTAGATCCTTCTAATGTTATTCAAAATATAGATGTATTAAAAGGATTTGGTGTGGATATGGATGATTACTTCAAGAATTGTAAAGATAACTACACATTATTAAAAGTACATAATTTACAAAAGAGTATAAATGAAATAATCATGACATATAATGTAAATCCTGATCCATTCAATTATACTGAAATGAGTAAAGTGCTTACTGGCTTAGTATATAAGAACGCACTAGAAAGTGAAGGTAACAATGATTGATTATATTAAAGAATATGGTGTAACAACTATAGATTATGAATATATTATTCATAATGTTAAATCTGATATTCTTGAACTTATTGAATTATCAGAAACATCAGTAAGAGAAGTATTAACATTTTATAACTCAATTGGTATATATGAAGAAATAAGTACAATTATTATTCATAGACCAGATTTAATAATAACTCCTTTAAATGTATTAGAAGAAGCAATTAAAAAAATTAGAGTAAATGCATTTATAGGAATGGTTAGAAATGACATTGATAACCTAATTGTATTAGGTATATAAAAAATAGCTAATAATAGCTATTTTTTTATTAGGAGGATATATGAAAAAGATAATATTAATCTTTTTATTAACAATACCATTTAATATATTTGCTCTTAATCTTCCAGATATTAATTCTTCAACAGCATTAATATATGATTTAACTGAAGATAAAGAATTATTTAATAAATCTGGTGGAGAGAAAAAATCTATAGCATCTTTAACAAAGATGATAACAGTATTAACATCTTTAGATAAAGAAAAAGATTTAAATAAAGAAATAACTATAACTGATTCAATGAGATGGGCTGTCAGTTCAGAATTATCAATACATAAAATACAAACTGGAGAAACATATACTATTGATGAATTATTACATATGTGTATGTTAGAATCTGCTGCAGATGCATGCATGGCAGTTGCATTTGATATTGCTGGAAATGAAGCAAACATGACAACATTAATAAATGAAAAAGCAAAAGAATTAAATATGAATAATACTCATTTTGCTAATATAACAGGATTGGATGATGAAAATCATTATTCAACAGCAGAAGATTTATTAATATTTTTAAAACAAGCATTAAAGAACGATAAATATAGAGAAATATTTACTTGTAAAAAATATGATTTAAAAAATGGAACATCTGTATATCCAACTATTAATATGATATCTACAATGCTTAATTTAGATATGTCTAAAGTATTAGGAGATAAAACAGGTTTTACTGATGCTGCAGGATTATGTTTAGCATCCTTAATAAAAATAGAAGATCATGAAATGATTATGATAACTTTAGGAGCACCTCCTGTTTTAAGTTCAGGTTATCATGTAAAAGATGCATATACATTGATTAATTTTTTAGAAGATAATTATAATTATGAAATACTATATAATAAGGATAAGGTAATTAAAACATTAGATATTGAGTTATCTAAAACGGAAAAATATAATATTGTTGTTAATGAAGATATAAAAAAGTTTTTACCATCAGATTATGATACATCATTAGTAAGATACGAATATGAAGGAAAAGACAAACTTAATTTCTTTGATAAAGTAAATGATAAAATTGGAACTATTAAATATTACTATGATAATGAATTACTTGGTAGAGAAGATATTATTCTAGAATCTGAAATAAATGTATCAATTCCAAAGGTGTTAAATAAATATAAAGTATATATAATTATAGGAATAAGTGTAATTATTTTATTAATAATAATGATAAGATTAAAGAGAAGAAAAGGAACCGTGAAATAAATGGCAAAAAAAACAGTTAAGAAAGATTCAAACATAGAATCAATAGGAAAAGTTAATTCATATTTAATATTATTGTTAAACTGTTTAGCAGGATTATTTGTAGCGTGTGGTTCTATTTTAGGAAATCGTCTATTAATATCAGTAGTAAATAATATAGATGTTGATAGAACAGCAGAAAACTTATGTAATCAATTAGTAATAGTCTTTATTGTATTATTCCTGATTTCTAGTTTGTTTAATTATTTTAATAAAAAATCATTAGATAATAAATCAAATAAAGTAAAGATTATATTTGGAATACTATTAGTATTAAATATCCTTATGCTAGCAATAAATATTTATTTATTTACTATAATATAGTTGTAAAAATATTATTAATTGATATAATATTGTATGTCCTTAGGACATATGGTCCGTTGGTGAAGTGGTTTAACACATAACCCTCTCAAGGTTACATTCACGAGTCCGAATCTCGTACGGATCACCAGTAGAATATAACTAGTTAGAAATAACTAGTTTTTTTGTTGTAAACTTGATATTTTTCAACAAACTTTAAGATAAGTTTTTTTTAATTAGTGTTAATATAAAATAGGAGTGATATCTATGAAGAAAGCAATACTAACACTAAAAGATCAAATATTACATAAATTAGTTTTGTTGGAAACAAAGGAACCTACAGGAGTTCTATCTAAATATATTACACCTAATCAATTAGCTCATATGTATACTAATATGATGGTTATATCAGATAGTAGAGTTATATTAAAAAATATTACAGATATAGATGATTACAATAAATTATCATTTTATTATGAAAGTATAATACATGACTATGAAAAAAAATTCAGATTATCAGAAGATGAATTTAAAGTAATAATATTAAATAGAAGTAGTTCGTTAAGTGAACTTAAAGATGCTTTAAGTTATTATGAATTTAGAAATGATTATGAAAATTCTACACATCAACAACCTAAAGTAGTTGAATATGAACAACCTGAATTATTAGGCGCAAACATGGGAAGATAATAATCTTCCTTTTTATTTTGATTAAAATATTGTATAATTTTCTTGAGGACGTGTAATTATGAATTTATATATAAATGGATATAATATTATATTAATAGTATTAATATGTTTTTTAACTGGTTTAGGATTAGTACCACTTGTTAGAAAAATAGCATTTCATGTTAATGCGTTAGATATACCTGATAAAAGAAAGGTGCATTTACAACCAATTCCATCAATGGGTGGTTTATCATTTTTCTTTTCGTTCTTATTAGGATATATGTTGTTTGCACCAAAGACAGATCAAATGCTTTCTATACTAATAGGTTCTTTTATTATTGTTATAGTTGGTATTATAGATGATATATCACCACTTAGACCTTTATGGAAATTATTAGGTCAAGTTGTTGCATCATTAATTGTTGTTTTATATGGTGGAATAACATTCTCAGATATGACAATATTTGGACTATCAATTAAATTCGGAATAGCAGCTATACCTTTAACAGTATTATTTATTGTAGCTATTATAAATGCTATTAATTTATCTGATGGATTAGATGGATTAGCAGCAGGCTCTAGTTCAATATTCTTTTTAAGTATTGCAATAATTGCATACTTTATGAATAAACTAGGTGGTTTAGATGTTATTTTATGTTTAGTAATGTTAGGTGGTACTTTAGGATTCTTAGTATTTAATTTTAATCCAGCATCTATTTTCATGGGAGATACTGGATCAATGTTCCTTGGATTTATTATTTCAATTGTTGCATTATTAGGATTTAAAACTGCTACAATTACATCATTAATAATTCCATTATTAATATTATTTGTACCAATTCTTGATACATTATCTGCAATAATAAGAAGATCATTAAAAGGTCAATCATTTAGCCAAGCAGATCGTGAACATTTACATCATCAAATATTAGATTCAACTAAAAGTACAAAGAAAACAGTACTAATCATGTATTTAATAGATATATTATTTGCATCAGTATCTATTTTATATGCATTAGGAGATAATAAATTAGCTATGGTTATTTATTTAATATTATTTATATTATTTGTAATATTAGTGTTTAAAACAAATATTATAATTGAACATAATAAAAAGGAAGATAAGAATGTCAAAAATAAAAATTAATTTATATGATTTTGATGGAACAATATATGATGGAGATTCAACAGTAGATTTTATTAAATATACATTTATTAAATATCCAAAATCTATATCACATATTCCTTCTATTGTTTGGAATGCTATTAAATATGTATTACATATTCAAGGTAAAACCAAAATGAAAGAAGGCTTCTATGGAATCTTAGAATATATTGATGATATTGATACTCATTTAGAGAATTTTTGGGATTCTCATGAAAAGAAAATCATGCAATATTATTTAGATAAAAAAGATCACTCTAAAGATGTAATAGTAAGTGCATCACCTGAGTTTTTACTTAAACCTATTTCTAAACGATTAAAAGTAAAATATTTAATTGCTTCTAGAGTAGATAAACAAACAGGTAAAACAAGAGGATATAATTGTCATGATGTTGAAAAAGTAAAAAGAATAAATGATGTATTTGATGATTATGTAGCATTAGAAGCATACACTGATTCTTTAAAATCAGATAGACCAATGTTAATGTTAGCTAATAAAGCCTATATAGTTAAGCATAATAGAATTAAAGAAATAAGATTATAAGAATAGTTTAAACTATTCTTTTTGTTTTATTTAGTATATAATATTACATCGAGGAAGAGATGAAAAGAAAGGAATTTATATATGCTAGAACTTAAACATGTTTTTAAGAAGTATGCAGTAAATTCGGAATACGTATTAAATGATATTAATATTAAACTTGATAAAGGATTAGTATCTATTGAAGGTTCATCTGGATCTGGAAAGTCAACTTTATTAAATTTAATCGGATTATTAGATAAACCAACTAAAGGAGATATTTATTTAGATGGTAAACATCTAAATAAATTAAAGAAAAAAGAAATAGATTACTATCACCACAAAAAAATAGGATTCATATTCCAAAACTATAATTTAATTGAATATTTAACTGTGTATGAAAATCTTACTATTACGCATAATAGTGAATATGTAGATAAAATCTTAAAAGATTTAAATATCTATAAATTAAAAAATAAAAAAGTAAATAAATTATCTGGTGGAGAAAAAGGAAGAGTAGCTATTGCTAGAGTACTTGTTCAAGATCCAGATATCTTACTGTGTGATGAACCAACAGGTGCATTAGATTCTAAAACTGGCGAAATCATCATGAATATTTTAAAAGATATATCAAAAAGAAAATTAGTTATCATGGTTACACATAACCATGAATATTCAATCAAATATGCAGATAGAATAATATCTATTAAAGATGGAATAATAATAGATGACACTAAGAAGATAAAAAAATCTAATAAACGTATAAGTGAAAAATATAAAAAAGTACATTTTAATATAATTAAATTATTTAAAATAATTAATAATAATTTATTGAATAAATGGAAAAGAAATTTATTAACTGCTATAGCATTTAGTATAGGGTTAATATCATTACTATTAGTATTAGGAATAAAAAATGGATTTAGTATAAGTTTAGATAATTATAATAAAGAATATGCATCTAACTTCCCATTATTTATTAGTCCTTATACAACTGATAAACAAGAAGAATTATTAGAAACATTTCAAGAAAAAGAAAAAAGAAATGATAAAGTATATACAACTAACGAATCTCGTAAAAATATAATAGATAAAGATTTTATTAATTATATTAAGAATAGAATAGATTTAATAAAGTATGATATATATGGATATAGTATTGATAATAAATCAATAGTGACTATACCTTCTAAGAATATAGATTTATTCTATGATAATTTTGAAATATTATATGGTAATAGAATATATAATAATAATGAAGTTATATTATTATTGGATAGTAGTAATAATATAGATAATAATTTGCTAAAACAAATTGGATTAAAAAATAATTCTTATTCGTACGAAGAATTAATTGGATATAGTTATAAAGTTAATAACAATAAATATACAATAACAGGTATAATGAAATTAAGAGACGATAGTACATTGCAAATTAATTCTTCAATATTATATAAAGATACATTTAATACTATACCTAATAGTATTAATTTATATCCTAATAATATAGATGATAAAAATGAATTAGTAAAATATATTAAAAATTATAAAAACGAAATAACATTTACAGATTATTCAGATACTATTAAAACAGCTTCAGATTTTCTTATTAAAGCATCCTCAATAGTATTAATATCTTTCAGTGTTATATCATTAATAGTATCATGTTTCATGATAGGTATTATTACATATATAAGTGTATTAGAAAGAGTACATGAAATAGGTTTATTTAAATCTTTAGGAATATCTAATGCTAATATAAGAAGAATATTTATTATAGAAAATATTATAATAGCTATACTAGCATCTATAATATCTATTGTCATAAGTATGTTAATTAGTTATCCAATTAATGATTTATTATATAAATATACAGAATTAAATAATATACTATTAATAAATAGTACTATCGTGATTATAATAATTATTATAAGTATAATAGTATCTATAATAGGATCTATTATTCCAGCATTTGGAATATCTAGATTAAAAATAGTAGATGCTTTAAAATATGAATAGAAAGGAGTGTATCTTATGTGGAAAATAGGTAATGTTGAAATAAAAAATAAAATTGTATTAGCACCTATGGCAGGAATATCAAATACATCATATAGAAAAATAATTAAAGAGATGGGTGCGGGTTTGATATATGCTGAAATGGTATCGGATAAAGCTGTTACATTTGGAAATGTTAAAACAATGAATTTACTTAAGATGGATGATATGGAAAGACCAATAGCTCAACAAATATTTGGAACAGATGTTGATTCGTTTGTTAAAGCAGCTAAGATTATTGAGAGTGAAATGCATCCAGATATCATTGATATCAACATGGGATGTCCTGTTCCTAAAGTAGCTGTAAAAGCACAAGCAGGATCAGCATTATTAAAGAATCCAGATAAGATATATGAAATAGTTAAAGCAGTTGTAGATGCAGTTGAAGTACCGGTAACAGTAAAAATAAGAGCTGGATGGGATTCTAATTCAATTAACTGTATTGATGTTGCTAAGGTAATAGAAAAAGCAGGAGCTTCTGCTATTACATTACATGCAAGAACAAGAGCGCAAGGATATTCAGGTAAAGCAGATTGGTCTTTAATAAAAGCTGTTAAAGAATCAGTTAATATTCCTGTAATTGGAAATGGTGATGTTACATCTTGTTATTTAGCAAAAAAGATGTTGGAAGAAACTGGATGTGATGCTGTCATGATAGGACGTGGAGTATTAGGAAATCCTTGGTTAATAAAAGAATGTGTTGAATATTTGGAAGATGGAACTGAACCAACACCTATATCAAAAGAAGAAAGAATTAAAATGTTAAAAAGACATTTTAAATTATTAGTTGATGATATTGGAGAAAAAGGTGCAGTACTTGAAATTAGAACACATGCTCTTTGGTATATAAAAGGATTACCTGGAAGCGCTCCTGTTAAAAATAAAATATGCGCATCTAAAACAGCAGAAGATATGTTTAAAATATTAGATGATTATTTAAATGAATAAACAGTACTTTTAGTACTGTTTTTTTGTTATAATTATTATAGGTGAGTTATATGAAATTAATAAATAAATTATTTGGAGGTATAAATTTAACTTGGTTAAAAGTTATTATCATGTCTGTATTAATTGGAATATATACAGGAGTAGTAATGATTATACCTATTTTTAAAGACACTTCATTTAGAGATTTGGGTGCTACATTTGAAGTATGGATATTCTTTGGGATATTTATAATTATGAATTCTAAATCAGCAAAAGATTCAGCACTTAAGTGTTTTATATTTTTCTTAATAAGTCAACCGCTTATATATTTAATACAAGTTCCATTTAGTTGGCAAGGATGGCATTTATTTGGATATTATAAGTATTGGTTTATCTGGACTATATTATGTTTACCAATGGGTTATATTGGATATCATTTAAAAGATAATAAATGGTATGGATTATTAATACTAACACCAATGATTGTATTAACTATATATCAATATTTATACTATATAGGTGATGTAATTGTATTCTTCCCAAATCATTTATTAACATGTATCTTTTGTATTGTAGCATGTATTGTATATTCACTTGCATGTTTTAAAGATAATAAATATAAAATAATTGAAATTATAATATCAGTTTTATTAATATTGGCTTCAACGGTTTTATCCTTTAATAAAGGTGGTAACACTTATGAAACTACTATCTTATTAAGAGGTGTTGTATTAAAAGAAGATTCAAAAGTATATTTAAAGGATAGTAAATTCGGAACACTTACTCTTAAATATGAAGAAGCTTTAGATGAATACGCAATTAGGGCTAACTTCACTGATACAGGAGATACAGAAATTATCCTAGAATTAGAAAATGGAGAAACTAAATCATACCCTATAAATGTTAAACGTAATAGCTATGAAATAAAATATGATGAACCAGATAATGAGGAATAAAATAGACTAAAAAGTCTATTTTTTTATGATATAATATAAAAAATATAGTAAATGTTAACTACAGTTGACGAATTTCCAAGGCAACTATATAGAACGCAACCGAAAGATTAACTATAATTAATGACATGAAAGAGGTGATTAGTATGACAATTGGAGAAAGATTGTTAAAACTAAGAAGAGAAAGAAATTTATCGCAAGAAGAACTTGCAAATGTACTTGATGTATCAAGACAAACAATATCAAAATGGGAAACAGATCAATCAACACCAGACTTTGATAAAATAATTCCATTATGTAATTATTTTGGAATTACATCTGATGAATTACTAACAGGTAATTCTAACATTAAAGAAGCGAAGCAACAAAATGTTAAATCAAACTTTGCTAGAAATATTGCTATAGCAGTAATGTTATATATATTCTCATTAATTGCTATAGTATTATGTACTGCACAATTTGATCAACCTATTATAGGAGTATCAATATTCTTTGCACTTGTTGCAATGGGTACTGGTTTACTTATTTATAATGGAATCTACTACAGTAAAGAATCTGATGAAAAGAAAGAAACAAAAAAGAATACATTAGCTAAACAAGTTACAGGTATTGTTGATGCAATTGGTGTAACAGTTTATTTAGTAGTTTCATTTGCTACAATGGCATGGCATATTACATGGATTATATTTTTAATAGTAGGTATTGTAAATGAAATAATTAGATTAATATTTACTGTTGCAGGTGCTGATGAAAAAGAAGAAGGTAATGATAATGAATAAGGGCATAGCAATTACTTTCATCGTATTATTATCCATTGTTGCAATAGCATTAACTGGAGGATTTATTTTCCTATTATCAAATAATTTTGAATTTGGTTCATTTGAATTTGCATTCGGATCATATTCAAATAATTTGATTGAATCAAAAACATATGATTCTGTAGAAGAAATAAATGTTGATTCAAAAGCAATAGATGTATTTGTTGAAGAAACATCTGAAACTGATATTAAAGTGGAATTATATTCTCAAAAAAATATAACACATGATTTTATTTTAGAAGATGGTAAATTAAATATCATGGCTCACAAAGACTACAATACATTTGGATTATTTAGTAAAGCATCTAAATTAGTTATTAAATTGCCAAAAGAATTTTCAGCAAAATTTGCAATTGATGCAAAAGTAGGAGATATTCATTTTGGATCTTTTGATAGTTTAAGACCGACTATAAAAAACTCAACTGGTGATATAAAGATTACTAAAGTTGAAGAAGCAACTATTGAAATTGGAACTGGTGATGTAAAGGTAGATAAAGCTGTAACTTTATATATTAAACAAGGTACAGGAGATACTAAAGTTCAATCGGTTGATTCAATTGAAGTAGATGCAAAAACAGGAGATGTTAAAATTCAAGATGTTAAAAACAAAATGAATATTACTAATACAACAGGAGATATTAAAGTTGAAACAGCAACTATTAATGAAGATTCAAATATTTCTAATAAGACTGGAGATATTAAAATTCAAACATTAACAGGAGCTTATATTGAAGCTACTAATAATGTTGGAGATATTAAAGTTAATAATAATGATAGACATTTAGATAAAACAATAACTATTCATACAAATACAGGAGATATTAGAGTAAACTAATACCTCCTTTTTTTGTAAACCATTAAATTTATTTAAAATAATAACTGTATTATAAATTATAATTAATATAGGTGAGTGATATGGAATTAAAAAGAAAAAATGTAATAGTTACAGGAGCAGCATCTGGAGTAGGTAAAGAATTAGTTAAACAATTACTTGAAAAAGGGTGCAAAGTTGCAGCAATTGATATCAACAAAGATAATTTAAAAACATTAGAAACGGAAGTAAATAATACAAATCTTAAAACATATGTATTAGATATAAGTAAACCAAATGAAATATTAAAATTCAGAGATGAATATCATAAAGATTATCATGATGTAGATGTATTAATTAACAACGCAGGTATAATTCAACCATTTGTAAAAGTTCAAGATCTTGAAAGTAAAACAATTCAAAGAGTAATGGATGTTAATTTCTTTGGACCATTAAATTTAACAAGAGCATTTTTAAGTGATTTAACTAAAGATAAAAAAGAACAATATCTAGTTAATGTTTCATCAATGGGTGGATTCTTTCCATTCCCTGGACAAACAATATATGGAGCTTCTAAAGCAGCATTAAAAATATTTACTGAAGGTTTATATGCTGAATTACAAGATACAAATGTTAGAGTAATGATTTGTTTGCCTGGAGCAATGGCTACTAATATAACTGAAAACTCTGGTGTTAAATATGAAGGATCTACTGAAAATGCAAAAGGCATGAAAATGGTATCAGCAGCAGATGCAGCATCTCAAATTATAAAAGGAATGGAAAAAAATAAATTTAAAATCTTTATTGGGCAAGATGCTAAATTCTTAAGATTCTTATATAAATGGAATGATAAGAAAGCTATTAAATTTATAAATGATAAAATGAAGAATATGTAATTCTTCATTTTTTATTTATGTTATACTATTGATAGTAGGGAGAATAAATATGAGAAACACTTTTAAATTAATTACATATAATTTTAAAACATTATTATTATTTGAGTTATTATATAAGTTAATATTAACTGTAGTATTTACTCCTTTATCAGTATTTATCTTTAACTTAACTATGAAGTTAACTGGATATACATATTTGACTTTAGAAAATATAAAAGACTTTTTAATTAATCCTATTACAATAGTTATATTAACTATATTGCTATTACTTATAGGAATAATAACTTTATTTGATATAAGTACAATGATAGTAATATTTGATGAATCATATCATGAATATCATATTAATTTAAAAGATGCGTTAAAGATATCTATATTAAAAACATTAAAAGTACTAAGACCTAAAAATATATTATTATTTGTATTTATATTATTTATAATACCATTCCTTAATATTGGTATAACATCAAGTGTAATATCATCTATTAAAATACCAGAATTTATCATGGATTATATAGAATCAAATATATTCTTATTTATTATATATTTTATAGTATATATATTCTTTGTTTTATTATCATTTAGATGGATATTTGTATTTAACTATATGATATTAGAAGGAAAGTCTTTTAGAGAATCTAGAAAAGCTTCTATTAATTTAGTTTATAGTAAGAAAACAAAATGTATGCTAAGAATATTCTCATACCAATTATTAACAATGTTAGTATTTGGTATATCAGTTATTTTAGTAGCATTATTTGTATACTTTATATGTAATTTAATTGGAACACATTTAATTATTAAAAGTATTGTTATTTCTATAATAGGCATATTAATAAGTATAGTAGGATCTATAATATTTATTCTTTCTAATTCAATTACATATGCGATTATATCTGGATCATATTATAGATATAAGTTTTTATTAGAAGAAGAAATAAAACCAATTGATTATAAGTCTATTGTTAAACCTAAAAAGAAAAAATCACTTAGATTTAAATTATTTGTATTAGGTATAATATTGTTAATAATAAGTGGGTTATCAACAAGTATTTATTTAATCATATCAGGCAAATATAATCCTAATATTGAATTTGTTAAAAATATGGAAATAACAGCGCATAGAGGAGCATCAATTAAATATCCTGAAAATACAATGGCAGCATTTAAAGGTGCTGTTGAATTAAATGCTGATTGGATTGAATTAGATGTACAACAAACTAAAGATAATAAAATAGTAGTATCACATGATTCTAATTTAAAAAGAGTTACGGGTGTTAATAAAGATATTTCAGATATGACATATGATGATATTAAAGATTTAGATGCTGGATCATTTTTCAGTGATAAATATAAAGATGAAAGAATACCACTTCTAGAAGATGTTATTAAGTTTGCTATAGATAATCATATTAGATTAAATATAGAATTAAAACCAACTGGTAAAGAGATTAATTTTGAAAAGAATGTAGTAGATTTAATAAATAAATATAATTTTAAAGATAGATGTGTAGTAACATCTCAAACACATGAAGTATTAAAAAATGTCAAAGAATATGATTCATCAATTAAAACTGTATACGTAATGAGTTTAGCACTTGGTAATATTACAGAAATTGAATATGCAGATGCTTTTTCAGTGGAGGCATCTTCAGTTAATGAATCATTAGTAAGGAAAGTTCACAACTCTGGAAAAGAAATTTATGCATGGACAGTTAATAAGGAATCATCTATTAATCATATGATAGATATGAATGTAGATAATATTATTACAGATAATATTGAATTAGCTAAGGAATTAGTTAATACATCTAATTATTCTATATTTATAAAAGAAATAATAAATTTCTTAAGAAAATAAAAAAAGAGATATTATTTAATATCTCTTTTTATTTCTTTCATATATTGTTTACTATGTTGATTTAATACTATACCTGAATCTTTAATATATTTTCTATAATCTACATCTTCCATATTAATAAATCTATATATTAAGTCCATACATTTTTCTTTATCAAAATAATATAGATAATATAATTCAATATCTAATATAGTAGGAATTAAGAATGTAAGCTTTTCTTCTGCAGATACATTTAATAATTCATGAGCTTCTCTTTTACTCATATTAGTAGTAGTAGCCATATCAGCAACCATATCTCTTGTTCTCTTAGATGTATCAACACTTGTAATATATTTATATTCTTTTAATATTTCTGATGCATATTTTAAATTAGTTTTCATTCTAGCAATTCTCATAGTTCTAGCATCTTCTTCAAAATCTTCAAAAGATTCTTCTAAGTAATCTAATGCTAATAATTCCATTAGAAGAGGTAACATTTCATTTAATGGATAATTTAAGAAACTATCTCTGAATTTAATTCTATCTTGAATAAGATGTGCATATTCATGTATTAAATAAGTAAAATCACATATAGCATTATTTCTTTCGAGATTTATATAACCGGTTTCTAAAGTTGGTAGATAAATGGCATTAGATGGTTTATCTGTAATTCTAAGATTATCTTTTCTATCTTTAAATAAATGATTAAAATGTTTAGCTAAACCATTATCTATTGAATTATAAAAGTCATGTGTTACAGATAATAATAAAGAATTAGGTATATTTCTTTCTTCTATATATATGTTTTTTTCTTTTTTTAATATATGAGATAGTTTTTTGAATTCTTCTATATCATGTATAAATTTTTGATCTTTTAAGAGAAACATTCTATCTTGATATATTTTTCCTTTTATAGTATCTTGCATAGTAAATGCTTCGCAGTGTCCTTTTATTATTTTATCTAGGGCAGATATATCCCTTAATACTTCTTGATCTGTGTTATTTGAATTAATATATATTTGTATTAAATCATTATAATATTTTAATAGTTGTTGTTGATTCCACTTGTTGTACTTACTCATAGTTGTTCCCCTTTAATTAATTATATATATTACCACGCATAATATTTGTTTTCAATTGAAAATAAACTAATTGATATATTTTTAAAGTATATGTATAATACAATCAAGTTAGTAGGTGGTATTATGGATAAAATTATAGTTAAAGGTGCTAGAGAAAACAATCTTAAGAATATAGATGTAGAAATACCAAAGAATAAAATGGTAGTCATGACAGGTGTATCTGGTTCAGGTAAATCATCACTTGCATTTGATACTATATATGCTGAAGGTGAAAGAAGATATATTGAATCTTTATCCTCATATGCTAGACAATTCTTAGGTGGAGAATCAAAACCTGATGTAGACTCTATTGAAGGATTATCACCTTCAATTTCTATAGATCAAAAAACTACTAATAATAATCCAAGATCTACAGTTGGAACCGTAACTGAAATATATAATTATTTAGGATTATTATTTGCAAGAATAGGTATACCATATTGTCCAAATCATCATAAACCAATTACTTCTCAATCAGTAGAAGAAATGACTAATAAAGTACTAGAATTAGAGCTAGGTACTAAGTTAGAAATATTATCTCCAATAGTACATGGAGAAAAGGGTACTCATAAAGACTTATTTGATGAATTAAGAAAAGATGGTTATTCAAGAGTAAGAGTAAATGGTACTACATATGATTTAAGTGAAGAAATAACTTTAGAGAAAAATAAAAAAGATAATATAGATGTAGTAATAGATAGAATAGTTATTAAAGATGATATAAGATCTCGTCTTTTTGAAGCTATTGAAACAGCAACAAAATTATCTAAAGGAAAAGTAGTTATAAATGTAATAGGTGATAAAGAAATTATCATGTCAGAGAATTATGCATGTCCTGAATGTGATTTCTCATTACCTGAATTAGAACCAAGAATATTTTCATTTAATGCACCATATGGAGCATGTCCTGTATGTAAGGGTTTAGGTAAAACTAAACATATAGATTTAAATCTATTAATACCTGATTGGAATTTATCAATTCCAGAAGGTGGTATAGCGTCATTTAAATATGGTAAAGCTAAATCATTTGGAAGACATGAAAATGAAAATGACTCAATTGATACAATTAAATTAAATACTATGTGTAAGTATGAAAACATAGATTTAAATAAACCATTAAAAGATTTTACTAAAGATGAATTAGATAAAATTTTATATGGATCAGATAATATATATGAATATAACTTTGGATCTAGATCAGGTGGTTCTAGAATCCAATTAGGAGTATATGAAGGTATTATTTCAAATCTTGAAAGAAGATATATAGAAACTCAATCTTCTTGGATAAGAGAGTGGATAGATAATTTCATGGGTGAAGATACTTGTCATGTATGTAATGGTTCAAGATTAAAAGATGATATATTAAATATCCTTATTAATAAGAAGAGTATATATGATTTATGTACTATGTCTATTAAAGACTTATTAAACTTCTTTGAAGGAATTAAGTTAAATAAAACTGAAGAAGAAATATCTGGATTATTAATTAAAGAAATTAAATCTAGATTAAGTTTCTTAGACAGAGTTGGATTAAACTATTTAACATTAGCTAGAGAAGCTGGAACATTATCTGGTGGAGAAGCTCAACGTATTAGATTAGCAACTCAAATAGGTTCTTCATTAACTGGAGTATTATATGTTCTTGATGAACCATCAATTGGTCTTCATCAAAAAGATAATGATAGATTAATTGATTCATTAAAGAAGATGAGAGACTTAGGTAATACATTAATTGTTGTTGAACATGATGAAGACACAATGAGAGAATGTGATT
>JAEEGL011169551.1_pt1 | contig 16077 bp, 12 predicted proteins | sample 9134231 | NCBI WGS metagenome assembly JAEEGL01 (sample SAMN16246548, study PRJNA631951) | gut metagenome | biome: gut microbiome; feature: rumen; material: fiber-attached | host: Bos | place: Iran: Karaj | collected 2018-10
CTAGTATTTGATACATATGTCCATCATTTATTTGATGTCGGTGCAGTTTCTGATTTTCTTGTATTATTTCCTGGTTGTGGATCTGTACAATTAAATGTCTTTTTCTTACAATTCATTGTCGTTCCATCTCTTTCATATGTATTATCCTTACAACTCCATTGACATGCTGCTAATGTTGCACTTGCATCCGATACATATTCCCATCATTTAGTTTCCGTAGGCAACGCTGATGATTTATTTGTATTATTCCCTGGCTGAGAACCCGTACAAGCCACACATTTACCTACTGATTCATTCCTACTATACCCATTTGCTGTATCACATGTATATTGGCATGGATTTAACGTTGAACTACCGGTATATGTCCATGTATTTGGTGTATATCCATACGTATATGTTGCTGCTCAAAATTTATATCATATTGTTCATGGTGTTGGAGTTCATCCACAACTAAGTGTCTTTAGCACACATGTACCTCAACTTCGCTCATATCCACCTTCTGTATTACATCTCCACTCACAAGCAGTAGGTTCTTTTGTATCTTCCACTTGTTGCCAACTTGTTGGCGTATGTCCATCTGTATATGTTGAACTTCATAATTTATAAGCATCTCATTCAGGATGTGGTCATCGACAATTATGTGGTATTCCATTAGCACCACAATCATTATTTCTAACAACCCCTGTACTACAATTCACTACTAACCCATCATCAGTTTGACACGACCAATGAACTATGTTATCCTTAGTTACTAAATAAGCTCAAACTCATTCCAACACTTCTCATCATCACATTTTACACGATCATGAGTATACATTCATACCACCACTACAATTTCTGGATACTTCTACATCACATACTGGTGGATTATACTTATTATCACAGGCAGATCTACATTGACCTAATCCGAACATAGAACTCCATATATTCCCATCACAACTACACAAACAAATTCTACCATCACCACCTGGAGCATCTACCACTTTCAAAGTTCATCAGTTCGTAGAATCACATTCCAATATATTATTACCCGTTCTAATAACAAGTCATCAATTCAATGTTAATTGAGCAAAACTATGAGCTTTATTTGTACCCACTACCATTCCACTTCCTCAGACTACAGCAAATACATTATTTGCCATTAATGTCTCCGCTCAATGTTCTCAATCAGTCCAAAGAAACGAATTATCTGCTTTTATTTCAGAATTTACTCACAATGTTGCAGAATAATTTCACTCTACAGAACTATCACTTCATACAACTACAGAATAACCATCATTTGTACTCTTTTTATTAATCTCATTATTCTTTCATCACACTATTACAGAAGCTATAGACTCATTAATCCTATTATTTTTTCCTCAAAGAATTGTAGAATAATTCTTTCATCATTCTATTTTATTTTCACTTCATCATAAAATAACATTGTACGCTCATTTATTAATTTCATTTCATTCTCAACCTAAGATCACATTATAAGTCTGCGCATTCAGTGTCCCACCAATTATTTTATTAGATTCTCATCATAATATCGTGGAACTTTTAGACAACTGAACTTCATTCATAGAAGCTCATGTTTTAGACAAAACAAAATTATCATCAGTATCAATTCGCACCAAACGATTACCGATTGACTTTAAGGTAGCAGTAGTATCGGTACTTCATGATATAAATTTTACACTTTCTATATGTTGAACTGCATTCCTTGGATCTATTACCAAATTTAACTCTTTAGCAGATACTAACATAAGTCACAATCCAGCTATTGAAAACACTCAAGATAGAGTTAATAAAGCTGTTTTTGAGATTTTCATTCCCTTTTTGTTTTAGATTATAAAATATATTTCGCTCCTCAATTATATCCAAAAAAAAAATCCTGTCAAATTTTCAGGGACTTTTTTATCTAATACTATTTACTTTAAAACCTATAACATTTAAAATACAAATAAAAAAACATTCAAAATGTAAAGGACTATTTTTTAACCAATACTTTTAAAAAAGTATCATTTCAATAACTATATATTATATATTTATTTCATAAAAAAATAAAAAAATGGATTTACTAAACCACGAAACTATGCAAACTATCGTAGAAATAATTTGAGCCATTTTTGCATATATAGGGATTTTAGTCATGGTGGTTTGATGAGCTAAAGCGGTATACCTACTAATTTGCAGACGATTTTTCAATCATAGCCTATCAACATGACTAATTCGTATAAAACTCTGACATTATTTAGTGTTATCTTTAGAATTTTTGGTAGCAAAAGATATTCTAGAATCTATTGTAAATCCAACCACTGAATGACTAATTACACTATGAGCGATTGTAATCATCCGTACAGTACTTTCATATTTTCTAAACAAAGAAATTTTGGAAGTTAAAGAGGAAATCAAATATTATGAAGAAAAAGTAAAATATCACGAAGAACAAAAAAAGGCAAAAGAAAAATCAAATACTCCAAAAAGCAAAAAATAAGAAATTATATTATCACACACTATTTTCCATCTCAAGCTGAATAAGATGATTAAGTTCTCACGCATATTCTAGTGGAAGCTCTTTTGTAATAGATGAAATAAATCCATTCACTATCATAGCCATAGCTTTTTCTTCACTTAGTCATCTACTCATCAAATAGAAAAGCTGATTTTCATCAATTTTTCATGCAGTCGCTTCATGTGAAACTGTTGCATCATCAGTTTTGATTTGAATGGTAGGAATCGTATCTGAAACCGAAACCCCATCCAAAAGTAACGCATCACAGCGCGTCGAAGCTACAGCATTTTCTGCACTTGGCTGAATTTGAACCAATCCACGATATGTGTTCACTCCTCACGATTTGGAAATCGATTTGGAAATTGTATTTGATGATGTATTTTTTCATATATGAATAACTTTAGTTCACACATCTTGATGCTGATTTGCAGATGCCACTACGAGTGAAAGATTATCTGACGTGGAATTATCTCATTTAAGAATAGAACATGGATAGAGCATCGTGGCTCATGAACCCAAATTTCATCCAATCCATTCCATGTGCGAATTTTCTTCAACCAATGCACGTTTAGTATTCAGATTAAATGTATTTAAAGACCGGTTCTCCACTGACGTATAACGCATTGATGAATTTTTACCTACAAAAATCTCCACACATCCAGCATGCAATGAACGTTTATCATATTTAGGAGCTGAACATCATTCGATATAACTGCATAAAGTACTATCTTCAAGAACGATGAGAGTATGTTCGAATTGACCTCACTCATACGTATTCATACGAAAATAGGCCTGCAAAGGATCAGAAATCTGAATTCACTCTGGAATATATACAAATGTCCCCCCACTTCGAACTGCTCCATGAAGTGCAGCAAACTGATGATCAGTAGATGGTACAAGTTTCATAAAATATTTACGAACCAAATCAGAATGCTCACGAATCGCTACTGATATATCATCAAAGATGATTCAGCTTTTTTGTCGTTTTTCTTTAAGTTTATGGTAAACTACTGATGAATCAAACTGTCCACCCACTCATGCTAAAAATTGCTGTTCAGCTTCTGGAATATTCAAACGTTGAAAAATATTTTTAATATTCTGAGGCACCTTATCTCGAGAATCTGCCGCTCATGCGAATCATTTTTTAGGTTTAGCATAGTAAACTAGATTTTTGAAATCAATCGAAGAAATATCTGGACCAAAACTAGGTTTTTTAATTTCACGAAAAATCTTAAATGACTCCAGTCTATGCTGCAGCATCCACTCTGGCTCATCAAGGTCGAATGATATTTTTTTGATCGTTTCTTCACTTAATCATTTCAAAAAAACATCATACAACACATTATCCGGATTTTCTATAAATGATTGATCATCCACCACTTTCCAATCCAAAAAACTAAAGCACAAAAAATATAATAAATAAACCTAAAAAATCAATTAAACAAAATTTACCTTTTTTCCGGTTTCTTAAACCAGCCATACGTATTACTTTTTCACGCATCCAGATTATCTTTCAAACTTCACCAAAATGAACTTATAGATTCTCACGTTAAATGCTGCATTGAATATCTACCCAAATCAACCTCACTTCATTCTAATCGATCAAAATATTTTTGAAATTCTTTATAATTCTTCATATTATCACTAAATGTTACAGGGAACATTTTTGATAAAAATTTAATAATTTTACCATCAATATTATACATTATAGTATTATTCGCCAAACCAATATTACTTTCAGAAATCTGACTTTTTAAATAAGATGCAACCTCATGTTTATACGTATTTTGAACTCACTCTAACCAATCTTGTTCTTCTATAGACAAATATCAATCATTTCACAAAATCTTCACATCCGAATCAAATATTCAAGACAGAAATAAAACCCTTCAGTTTAACCTCTCAACCGACTCCAAAACATTTCAAGAAATCTGTAAACTAACCTCCGATTGAGGAAATATCCAAACCAAATCTCACTGTGGAGTGATAATAAGAGCTTTTTCATCTCTACTGGAATTTAAAGATGGATACGATATTTTAACACTATCAGATAAAGTTTCCCTAAAATCCGGAACTATAATAAAATCACTGTTACCCTTCAAATTTACCATTTTAATATATGCATCCCTTTTCTCCACTTGTCCACTCACTCATAAAACTCTAAGTTCATTAACTCTAGATTTCAAAAATCATTTTATATCCGGTGCATCTGGGTAAAAATAAAACATTCACGAAATTAATATGAAAAAGCTGAATATTCAACCAACAATTTGCAATAGATATTTCCATCTAGTCTTTAATTTTGTAGTCCACCGCAATCATAAAGCAATCAATCATAAAAGTACAAATAACTGGTGAGAAATATTTAATTGTGGACGAAAAAATATATGAAGAAAAAGATAAGCATTACCATAAATTAAAACATTTCTGATTAGCTCATATTTTTTGTCTGGTTCATACTGAATAGAATAATAATAAAAATACGAAATGCTTAGAATCAAAAGATACAACCAATATTTCAGTATAAAATCTGTAAACGATTTTTCCATTACAAAAACAACAAATGCCCAAATCAACACCCATGCAAGTATAAATTGTAATAACTGTATCAATTGTTGTCTTCTCATACTATACTACAAAATAAATTAATTTATATCAAATCTTTCAATTTGTGGAAAATTTTTAGACAAAAAATCTAACAATTTATCTTTATTCTGTGTATAAACTAAAAGAATTTTCTCCTCATTTTTTTCAATATTTTTTCAGTCTTTCAATACATAATTTTGGACATAATTTATCTTCTTTACATTATCAGCCATTCATGACTTAAGTATTGCCACAACAATCTTTCTCAAATCTCTAGACTTTCAGTTATAAACAAACATTAAATAATTCATAAACCAAAATCTTACAATCTAAAAATCTGATTTTAATGTAGCATTCTACACCAAAAATTCAAGACAACACTCTTTTATTATATCAATCAACTTTCTGTTAATTCTCTTTTTAATGTAGCACGATCGTTTGCATTAAATAATGCCATTTCTGGAGTAATCTTTTTATTTCTAACTAAACGTAAAAGATCATCCTCTAACAAACACATTCCACTCGTTCTATAAGTATACATTACATTTCTCAATTGATTCATCTTATTTTCACGAATTGTATTTTCTACTGCCTTGTTATTCAATAGAATTTCATGTGCTGGCACCATTCATTTTCAATCCATAACTCTAATCAATTTCTGAACAACTACTGCTGTCAAATTTTCAGAAATCTGATTTTTAATAATTGGTTGCTCATCTTCTGGCACCATTGAAATAATTTTATTTATTGTCTGTTCTGCTGATCTAGAGTGGATCGTTGTCAAAACCAAATGTCATGTTTCCGCTAACGCTATTGCATTTCTCAAAGATTCTGGATCTCTAGTTTCTCAGAATAAAATTACATCTGGTCTCTGCCTCATTGCATATTTCATGGCTGATGCAAAAGAAACCACATCTTTACCAAGCTGTTTTTGTTCAAAAATACATTTTTTTGGTTCAAAGATATATTCGATAGGATCCTCAATAGTAATCACATGACATGGTCTAGTCGTATTGATTTCTTCAATCATTGCTGCAAGAGTTGTTGATTTTCATGATCATGTAGGTCATGCCACAAACACGATTCCACTCGTCTTTTTAGTCAATGTCTTCAAAATTTCTGGCAATCACAATTCATGAATTGTAGGAATTTTTTCCTCGAGCAATCTGGCCACTATCATTTTGTGTCATCTCTGACGAGAAATATTAATTCTATAACGACGATCATGTACAGAATATCATAAGTCACAACTAAGATTTTCTCTATACAAATCACGATCCTCCTCTGAAGTTAAAAGTTTTGTAATAGCCTCAAGTGTTGGATCGCCCAATTTTGGAGCATTCATTACCCTATGCACTTCTCCGAATATTCTAAGTGCAGGTTCTTCTCCATATGTAAAATATATATCCGAACTCTTATTCTGAATCATCAATTGCAAGAGGTACAACAAATAATTTTCAGGATCCAAGACTGTTCAATCTTCCAAAACAACAGAACCATCTTCCAAAGTTCATTTTTCTAGTTTAGATCCACTAGAATTGCTAGTCATAGCTCATACTTTCTCCTCTTCATTTTGAGTTTGTGATACATTACTACCCAAATCACCTGTGAAATCAGACATTTTTTTATTTTTATATATAAAAAGAAAATACATTTCTCACTACTATTATAATCAAAAAAAAAATCTATGCAAAAAATTTAAGACTTTTTTTATCACCGCAAAATGATCAGCAATAAATACCCAAAAATAAACAGATTTTCAGCTTGCATTTTTAGTCCAAATTTCCTATAATTAGTATAGAATACATTAATCTGTATTATTTTAATAATTACATACAAACATATCAATGTCCACACCTATCGTTATTCTCCTCGTGGCATGAGGAGTAATTATTTGATGAATTATCTGATTTTTTGGTTACAAAAAAACCATGACAGAAAAAGCTCTAAAATTCAAGGAAAGAATGGCTAGAGCAAAGGAAATCGAGGAAGAAATCTTAGAAGAAGCAAAGAAAAAATGAGAACAACGCATCGCAGAAGCAGAAAAAAAAGCTGAAAAAATTGAAGAACAAAGACTTGCAAAAATGGAAGAAATCCAAAATCGCCTTCTGGATAGAGAAGAAAAAATGGAACAGAGACTCGAAAAACTTGAAGAAGAAAAGAAAAAGGTTCTCGATTTGCGTCAACAGGCTGAAGATGTAGTAAAACAGCAAATGGACAAATTGGCTGAAATTTGAAAACTTTCTCCAAAAGAAGCTAAAGAGCAGATTTTTGCCATGATTGAAAAGGAGCAAGCTTCAGAAATTGAACGTTTTGTAGAAAAATATAAGACAATCAAAACTGAAGAAGCTGAAAATGAAGCAGCAAAAATTATCGTTCAATCTTTGCCAAAATTAGCTACTCAGAATATCGATGAATTTACTACAAAAACAGTAGATTTACCAAATGAAGAATTTAAAGGTAAATTAATTTGAAGAGAATGAAGAAATATCTCATTTTTTGAAAAAACTACATGAGTTGAATTAATTATTGATGATACTCCAGGATGTGTAAAACTTTCATCATTTGATCACGAAAAAAGATTTATCGCCGCTCAGACTTTGGAAAAATTAGTAAAAGACTGAAGGATCAATCCAATGTATATCGAAAAAATTTACAATCAAGTTGTGGCTGACTTAGAACAAACGTTTATCGAGAAATGAAAAGAAGCATTAAGCTTATTAAATCTTCCTATGATGAGCCCTGAAATCGTAAAAACAATATGACAGTTTTTCTTACGTTTTAGTTACGGACAAAGCCTTTGGCAACACTCAGTCGAAGTTGCTAGAATTGCTGAAGCTATTGCAATCGAAGTATGATTAGATCCTGTAATGGCTAAAAAAGCCGGATTGCTACATGATGTTTGAAAAATTCTTTCAACTACATGAGAATCTCATACTAAATTATGAGCAGACTTACTTAGAAAATGGTGAATGGATCCAATAATTATTAATGCTGCAGAATCTCACCACTATGATGTAGCCATGACCCACCCAATCTCTTGGGTAGTTGCAGCCGCTGATGCTATGTCTGCATCTCGTCCTGGTGCTAGATTCGATACAAAAGAATTATTTATCGAAAAGATGTGAGAACTTGAAAAGCTTATTACTGAAGTAGAATGAGTAGACAAAGTACATATCATGCAGGCATGAAGAGAAATTATGGTTTATGTAGATCCAAAAGAAGTACCAGATCAAGATGTAGAAAAAGTTTTAGAAGAAATCTGAGTAAAAATTGAAGACCAATTAGATTATCCAGGAATTATTAGAATTTCATGAATAAGAGAGACAAAAATTATACAATATTTAAGATAACATTTAACTAAAAAATACAATTATGTATCCATATATCGAAGTATTCGGCATACAAATTTCCATGATGGCAACCGGTGCTATTATTGCATTTATCATTTTTTTAGTAACTGCCCGAATCTTAACAAAAAGGAATCATCAAGATTTCTTAAAATTATTCTACCGATTACCATGACGAATAATTTTTTCATACATACTATGACGTTACATATCATTTGCACTGGAAACTTGAACATACATCCCTTCATCAGTTTCCAATTTCTTAACAATACTCAGCCCTCAGAATTTTAATTTTCATTTCGTATGACTACTCATAGCATGACGAATATCAGTTTCTCTATTTTTTTCAAGCATCAAGAGAACTGAAAATAAAAAAATCTGGGCGGATATAATATTTTTGTCACTTGCAAACGCCCTTATAATATTCTGAATTTTCATCACTTTATGAGATACTGTTATTTGAAAGCCAACTGATAGCATATTCGCAATACGTGCATTAAGTGATAACAGTGCTCTAACCAAATTTGACGGTGTTTATCCAATATGATTATTTATTTCATTTGGTGTACTTATTATTCACGTAATTGTTTCCCTTCTTAGCATTATTCTTAAAAAGAATTGACTATGAATGTGGTGAATAATCTGAATTTTAATTGTATTAAATATCGTATTTTTATTTCAATCATATCCAAGATATTGATTAGTATCATTATTCTGAACGTCGCTAGATATAAAACAATATACGTCATTTATCGTCATAATACACTGAATAATTACAGCCATCAGCCGGGAAAAGAAAAGATTTTAAAAATTCACGTCTAAAATTTTATTATGAAATTCTTCTTTGCAAAAACAGATAGTTTATATAAAATATTCAAATCTTTAGAAAAAATTCCTTCCCATAGAAGCGTAGAAATTTTTATTGATCCTGAACATTCTCTTTTTGATAATGAACGATGGTGACAACAGATAAAAGATATAATTGATAAAAATCAGATAGATGCGACGTTTGTAACAAAAAATAAAAAAAATAGAGATTATCTAACTTCCGTTTGATTAAAAGTAAACCTAACTAAAGAAAAAAATATTCAAAAAGCATTAAATTCGTTATACCTATTTTTTTTCAACATCAAAAAATTTCATTTACAAACATACGAAAGTAAGAAATATTTATTTATTCTGGTTTTCCTTTTCGAAATATTACTAATACTATGAATTTTATGGTTTATTATTTCACTAATTGTTCCAAGCGCAAGCATTACAATACATCCTTCTGAAACAACTGAAACTATAATATACAACGTCCGTTACTATCCAAATAATGATCCAAATTCAGCAAACGAAACCAGATTTTTATATATTCCTTTCTACACTGGATCATTAAATTATAAACATGAATTAACTATCTCTACAGCAAATAGTAAATATATTTCAAATCCATCTCATGGAGAAATAAAGGTTTACAATAAAAAAGACCAAGAATTTAGCTTAGTCAGAAATACTCAATTCAATACTTCTGATGGATTAATATTCCGTGCTGTTGATGATTTTACTCTTCCTGCATGAACAGAAGACAACCCATCCGAGACAATCGTAACTGTAAAAGCCGATGAATACGATGAAAATTGAGAACTAATAGGTATCCGCTGAAACATACCATTCAAAACACACATGTATATAACAAAACTCGAAGAATCTTCAATAACCAAAGATATTTGGGCTGAAAGCATAGAAAATTTTTATTGACGAGACAGCGAATCAATATGAACAGTAACAGATAAAGATATTGAGCAACTCAAACAAAAATTAACAGACCAAGTATATGCAAAAAAAATACAAATTGTAAACGATAATTTCCCAATTACGTGATGATTTGTATTGCCTTTCGAAACAATTACAACTACTAAATTTAATGAAATAGAAATTCCACAACTAAGCTGAGATAATGTTCCTACAATCAAATGAACTGCCTATGTAACATATAACTATATTTACGTATTATGGGACGATTTATACCAACTTTTCATGACATACGTCAATGAAAGACAATCAGAAAATAATCTTACAATCAAAATCGATCCGAATACCTTACAATTCTTAAAGGATTCAAACACTACAAATTCTAATGAAATTAAGAAAATCTGAAAAACTTATTCAATATCCACTCAAATAAACGTAATTCAAACATATGATTTTGAAAATGATCAAAAACAAATAATTCAAGAAATAAAAAATAAAGTTGCTTGAATGGATATTGATGATGCTAGAAATTATATTCTATCAACATACGATGAAATAGGAAGTGTGAAAATTTCTGCACCATTACGATATAATTCAATACCAGTAGTAAAATCCAGAATTAAAATCGTTTATAAATAAACTCTATCTCACTTGCATTTTTTTCTTACATTTATACAATTAAAGTTAGTAAATCAGATTTAGATATTTGTACTAAAATATGGCAAAAAATCTCGTAATTGTAGAGTCTCCTGCAAAATCTAAAACCATTACAAAAATATTATGATCAGATTTCGAAGTAAAAGCTTCTCTAGGACATATAGTTGAATTACCAAAAAATGGAAAGTGAGTTGATATTGAACATGACTTTAAACCATTATATCAAATAAATCCGGAAAAAAAGAGAACTGTAAATGAACTAAAAACTTTAGCAAAAAATGCTGATAAAGTATGGCTCGCAACCGATGAGGACCGCGAATGAGAAGCAATTGCATGGCATGTTGCTAACGAATTATGACTACCTATAGATAAAACACCTAGAATTGTATTTCATGAAATTACAGAAAAAGCTATCAAAAATGCTGTCCAAAACCCAAGAACAATTGACATGAATCTAGTAGATGCACAGCAAGCTAGATCAGTTTTGGATTACTTAGTATGATTTGAACTTTCTCCAGTTCTATGGAAAAAAGTAGTTGGATGAATCTCTGCATGAAGAGTACAATCTGTAGCCGTACGTATGATAGTAGAGAGAGAAAGAGAAATCGAAAAATTTAATAGTTCATCAACATTCAAAACTGTCGGAACTTTTTCATGAAATTCCAAAAAATCTTTTCCTGCTACATTGGATAAAGAATTCAAAAAATCTGATGAAGTCGTTCCATTTTTGGAGTACTGTAAAAATGCAAAATTTAGCGTAGAAAATGTAGAAAAAAAGCCTTGAAAAAGAGCTCCATCCGCCCCATTTACCACATCCACATTACAGCAAGAAGCTAGTAGAAAACTGGGATTTTCTGTATCTCGTACAATGCAACTTGCTCAAAAACTATACGAATCATGAAAAATCACATATATGAGAACCGATTCCGTAAATCTTTCTCAAGATGCTGTAAACGCCGCAAAACAAGAAATCATCAAAGATTATTGAGAAAAATACTCAAATCCTACAGCTTATAAAACTAAATCTGCATGAGCTCAAGAAGCTCACGAATGTATCAGACCTGCACATTTAGAAATTCGTAATGCATGAGATGATCCATCTCAAAAAAAACTTTATGATTTGATATGGAAAAGAACTATTGCTTCTCAAATGGCTCCTGCAAATATAGAAAAAACTATAGTTACAATAGATATTTCATGAGCTAAAAGCAAATTCATTGCAGAATGAGAAGTAATCACATTCGATGGATTTTTAAAAGTTTATTCTGAATGAACTGATGACGACGAGACTTCAGATACAGTTTTACTTCCAAAATTAGAAAAAGGTGAAGCTTTAGATATGTCTAAAATTGTCAGCACAGAAAAATTTAAGAAACATCCACCTAGATATACAGAAGCTAGTTTAGTTAAAGAATTGGAAAAAAGAGGGATTTGACGTCCATCTACTTATGCCTCAATTATTACAAAAATTCAAGATAGAAAATACGTAGTAAAAGAAGATAGAGATTGAGAAAAAAGAGATTATACTGAAATCACATTAGAGAAATGAAATATATCCGAAAAAATTAAAAACCAGAATAGCTGAGCTGAAAAATGAAAGCTTTTCCCTACTCAAGCATGAAGAGATGTGACAGATTTTCTGATGAAAAATTTTGAAAACATAATGGATTACAATTTCACAGCATCAGTTGAAACTGATTTTGATGAAATCGCAGAAGGAAAAATCGAATGGATAAAAATGATGCACGAATTTTATGGACCATTTCATAAAGAAGTAGTTAAAGCTCAATGAGTAGACAGAATCATTTCTGAAATAATTTTATGAGAAGATCCAAAATCTGGTAAGCCTGTAATAGCTAAAACTGGAAAATTCTGACCATTCATTCAGATTTGAAATTCTGAAGATCCTGATAAAAAATATGCAAATTTACCAAGCGATAAATCTCTAGAGACTATCACTTTAGAAGAAGCTTTACAATGTTTTGCCCTACCAAGAGAAGTATGAGAATACGAATGAGAAAATATTACTGCAGCAATTGGAAGATTCTGACCATACTTGAAATACAAAAATATTTTCGCATCCATTCCAAAAGATCCAGAAAACCAATTAGATCCACATACAATAACTCTTGAACAAGCAATTCCTATCATTCAGAAAAAATTAGAATTTGAAAATAATAAAAATATCAATCAATTTGAATATGAGAAAGAAAAAATAGAAGTATTAAACGGTCCTTATGGTCCATATATTAAATACAATAAGAAAAATTATAGAATCCCTAAATGATGAAAAGATGCAACAGACCTAACATTGAAAGATTGTCTCTGAATAATCGGACTAACAGCTACTAAAAAATGAAGCAAATCCAAAACTAAAACGACTAAGAAAAAAGCAACAACTAAAAAGAATTAATTTATAAATTATAACAAATGAAATGGATGGAATAAAAGATATAATGAGAAAAAGATTATCCATTCAACATCGTGGAAGAAATATGATTGGAAGTATTGCAATGAACGAAATAAAGTCTTATTTAAATATTGAAAAAGTTGATTCAGAGATTGAAAACGAAATTATAATTTGATATGTAAGACATAATAAATTATTTCTAAAAACATCAGATCAAAAGTTAAAAATCCAGATTTTTAAAGAGAAATCGAATATCATAAAAAAAATAAATCAGAAATTATCAGAAATAGGATACAAGATAGAAATTGAAGATATTATCTTAAAATAAATTTATATCTCTAAATAACGAATGCATTTAAGCTTACTTCAATTCATTATAATCATTGCTTCTGTTATATTTTTTCTTTTCTGAGTTGATTTATTTAAGCGCAAAAAAGCCAACATATTACACTTAATAGTGTTTATATGAGGTAGTTTCTTATTAATACTGTTCTCTCTAAACACAAGTGCATTAGACGAATTCTGATCTTTTTTCTGATTGACCAGATGAGCTGACTTACTTGTTTACATTGCTATTATTGTTTTAGCATATTTCTACATCACACTATATAATAAAAATATTAGGGATGCTCAAGAAGTTACCAAACTAATTTCAGCATTGGCTATAGAAAAATGATACGAAGAAGAAAAAGAAAAAATCAAAAAATATAAGAATTCAGATTTTAAAGATGAATTTGTTTTCAATATCAGAGTTTACAATGAAGCATCAATGTTATCAAGTGTTATTGATGAAATTATAGGTGCTTGATTTAAAAAATTAGTTTTCATAAATGATGGTTCTAAAGATAATTCACAGGAGATACTAGAAAAGAAAAAAGAAGAATATCCAGATTGTATTTTTGTAATACTAACCCATAAAATAAACAGATGATGATGAGCAGCAAACCAAACATGATATAAATTTATACAGAAATATGCTGAACAATTGAAAGTAAATTGGTTTGTATGATTCGATCCAGATGGACAAATGGACATAAAAGATATGGATACATTCATTTCAGCGACTCAGAAAGATAATTGAAAAATCGATGCCTACCTATGATCCCGCTTTATTAAATGATGATCTTCATATAATATTCCAAAATCTAGAAAAAGAATCCTAACAATATCAAAAATTGTTACTAAAATATTCTACTGAATCAAAGTTTCAGACCCACATAATGGATACAGAGTAATAAATATCGAAGCATTAAAGAAAATTCATCTTACTGCCGACTGAATGCATTATGCAAACGAATTGAATGAGCAAATGCAAAAAAATCATTTTAGAACTAAAGAGATTCCTGTTCATATCCGCTATACAGATTACAGCCTCTGAAAATGACAAAAAAACTCCAACAGCATAAAACTCTGATTACAAATGATTTATCAAAAAATATTCTTTAGATAAAATTCTGAATTTTAAATGATAGCCTTCTCGATTTTTTGAATAAATATATATCGATATTGAATTTTTTATTTGATAGGCTTTTTATTAGCCTACTGTTTCCTATTTTTCGTTTGAAAGAAAAAATATTTTCATAAGTTTCCAAAATTACAAAATTTACTAGAAAATGACTTGGAAACTTTGTTCATAATCCTAATTTTATGAGTCTTGATTTGATGAAGACTGGGACATGTTTTAATATACGATTTCAAATATTTCGTAGATAATCCATTAGATATATTCAAAATCTGGCAATGATGAATGTCTTTCATCGGATGAATATTATGAGTCGTACTTTGAGTTACTTTATTTATATGGAAGAAAAAGTTTTCACGAAAAGAATACGTAATCCTACTGGATCTAATGTGTTGCATACTACCACTATGTATAGCATTCTGAAGACTATGAAATTTCCTAAATCAAGAACTATACTGAATCATGTTCAATAATCCATTATGACGAAGCGAATGAATGGTATGAATCTTAACTTCACTATGATTTTTACATATTTACGACAAAATTGATTCATCACTCAGAATTAATACAAACCTGCTTTCAATTATATTCGAGTGAATCTTATTATTCATCACATTGATAGTTATTTTCATCAAACAAATAAAAAACGATAAACGAAAAATCTGAAAAATCTGAGTAATTTTTCTACTTCGATATAGCATAATCAGATTTCTATTTGAATATCTCAGACAAGATTCTCAATCAGAATTCGTCTGACCATTCACTAGAAGTCAACGATTTTTCATAATATTCATCATCACCTGAATAATCATAGCAATCTGCCTAAATCTCCATCCAAAAGAAAATTTAGAAAATAAGAAAAAATAATGACTAAGAAAGATTACGATGAAATTTTCACTAAACTTTTGGAGCTTTTTCCAAATCCTGATACTGAGTTAAATTTTGAAACACCTTTCCAGTTACTTATTGCTGTAATGCTATCTGCTCAAACTACAGATAGACAAGTAAACGTTGTTACAGACAAACTTTTTACGAAAGTTAAAGAACCTAACTACGTATTAAAAATGACTGAAGAAAAATTAGCAAAACAAGTCTCTTCAGTTAATTACTACAAAATGAAAGCTAAACACATCAGAGAAAGTGCTGAAAAGTTAGTTGAATTAACTAAAAATAAAAAAACTAAATTAACTAAAAATGAAAAAGAATGCCTAGATAAATATGGATATTATTTACCTGAAAGTCTGGAATGACTAACTAAACTTCCATGAGTGGGAGAAAAAACTGCAAAAGTAATTCTTTACGTACGATACAAACATGATTTAATCGCTGTAGATACTCATGTTCACAGAGTAACCAATCGTTTATGAATAGTAAA